>OIED01000885.1_pt1 | contig 14014 bp, 17 predicted proteins | sample 1581771 | NCBI WGS metagenome assembly OIED01 (sample SAMEA3882546, study PRJEB24775) | human gut metagenome | biome: human-associated habitat; feature: intestine environment; material: feces | place: Netherlands | collected 2009/2010 | reverse complement strand
TGCATGAACCGACCTGCGGGTCACTGCGGGAGATCAATCTTGCCAGGAGGGAAAAAGAACTTGGACATTAAGAAAACCAGTCACACATGTGAAACGTCGCCGGAGGCATGCGCACAACCCTATTTGCTGCCGGACACGACGCTGGCACTGTTCTGGATGGGACGCGGCGCCGCCATTTTATCATCCGCACAGATGACAGCGGAGGATCTGGCATTCGCAGTCTGGGATCTTAGTGAGGCATATGCTGCGTATATGCAAAAGTTGATAGAACAATGTGGCATATGCGACGCGCTCTGCGAATGCAGGGCCGCAAAGCAGGAAGAAATCGATGCACTGCGACGCTTGCCGCTGGCGCTGCTGGAAACATTGCGAAAGCAGGGCGTTTGCATTCGAAATTTGGGGAAAGCGCTTGCCAGCGGAGATGTTCTGTATGATGCCTGCGCAGAAAAGAAAGGTGTGTGAGCATTTTATGAAAAGAACGAAAAAGGAACTTTGTTTGAAATTGGAGGTTCCGCCGGACACAGCGGAGAAATGCATCTTGGCAGCAATGGCCCCAATGTCGGCGATGGCAACCGGCCGGCGCAGTATCCTGCTGACCAGCCGCCAGATGAGCGCGGCAGCGGTGCTTGATACGCTGACGATGCTGAAAAGCGCGCAGGAAACGCTCCTAGCAGCGCTTGAACAAGCCTGCGGAAGCTGTGACTCGCTCTGTGAGGACTATGCGCGCAGCGACGAAAATGCAGAAGCCATCCTGCAAACCATCCCGTCAGAGTTGCTTGCGCGTCTGCGCAAGCGTGGCTTATGCCTGCGGCAGCTTGCGCGGCATTTGGTCAAGGGCGATACTGTTTACGAAGTATGACAAGGAGACCGAAATGGCGTATGTAAAAGCTCCAATCCCATCCGAAGTCTACCATCTGACGCAGATGGAGAAGCTGGATGATATTCTGGATGACGGCAAAATCCGGCGCTTTGGCGATACGGAATGCTGGTTCTGTGAAAGCCTTGAGAAGATGAAAGCGTACATGGAGCAGACGGTTCTCTGTGAAGGCAAGGCGTATTACGGTGTCGGCGGTCAGCTCTGCCATTATCCGAAGTTCGAGCCGGACAAGCACATCATCCTGAAGCTGACACCGTGCCGCCGTGAGGGAAACTGGTATCGCTGGAATCAGGAGATCCCACCGAACAGCCCTCCGGAGCTGGTGCAGGCTGCGGCAGAGTTTTCCAAGCTGAAGATCGGCTATCGCGGCGATCTGGCGTTCAAGGATGCGGAAACAATCGATGTCGGTAAATTTCTGAATGGTCGTGTCGTTCGCCAAAGAGTGCAGACCGCATCCGAACTTTTGGAGCAGCTTTCGGAAAAGATTGAACAGGGGTGGGTGGCGTATCAGAAAAGTTTGTATGCCCGAACCCCCGGCGTGCTGATTGGCACGGCAGATGAAATCGCGGCAACAGCGACCTGCTATTCGGAATTTTTGTGCAGCGGCAGTGATCTTTCACGCAGAAATCTTGCATATCTGCTGCAATTTGAAAATCCATTGGAGGTACTGCGGGATCGCTGGGTACTGGATCAGAGCACGGAACAGGGAACGCGGTTTTTCGGCATGTTGGAGAGCTTGCGCAGCGAAGGTCATGCCGAGCAGGATTATCCGCTGGATGAAGCATATGCGCAAACCCAGAAAAACGAAATGACAATGCAGTTATAGGAGGAATCAACCATATGGACTTTTCTAACATGGAAGTCACCATTGACCACATTGCCGACGCAGGCGTGAAGATCAAAGCCTACGCAACCGTCACCTTTGACGGGATGTTCAAGGTACACGGCGTCCGGCTTGCCGAGTCCAAGCAGGGACTGAACATCTTCATGCCGCAGAAAGCGTTCAACAAGAACGGCAAGACGCTGTACACGGACGTTTTCCACCCCATCACGTCCGGAGCGCGCACGGCGCTGAAGGAAGCAGTCATCGACGCTTACAGAAAAGCGACGAAATAAACAATCAGGAGGTTTACAATGAAATATCGTACACATTGTCTGCGCCCGCCCTGAAGGTGGGCGCCTTTTTCACGGACAAGCGACTTCGCCTTCATGGAAGGAGGCACAACCACATGATCGAACACACACCATACCGGGCGCGCGACCAGCCGGAGGGCGGTCCCGCGTCCCAATGCAGAAAGGAAATAAGCTATGCACAAATTTGAAAAACGGCACGCGAAGTCCAGAACCCTCGTCATCCTCGCCGTTGTCGGCCTTGCCGCTGCGCTCACGCTCGGCATTTTCACTGCCGTTCGGATGCTCCGCAAGCCTCCTGCATCCAAGGACGATCCCAAGACGGGCATTGTTTATGACGATGCTGCCATCGAGGGCGGCTGGGACAACCTTTCGCCGGAAGAAATAGCGGAGAAGCTGAACGAAAAGGTCGCGGAAGGCATGATCAATATTTCGATGAACACCGCGCCTTACTTTGAAAACGGCACATCTGAGGGCAATGTCATGATCGTCAACGAATCGATCAACAATTACCCGCAGCAGGTGGAGTTCATCCGCAATGACACCGGCGAACAGATCTACGAATCCGGCGCGATTGCCGTTGGCAGCAAAATTGAGCACGCAAAGCTCGACGCTGCACTGCCTGCCGGTACATACGAATGTACCGCGTATTTTCACAATTTGAACCCGGAAACCGGCGAAATCATCGGCACGGCCGGGGCAATCATCAATATCACCATCAAAAATTAAATTTTCAAAACAACAAAGGAGATTTTACCATGAAAAACACCAAGAAGATTATTTCCCTCGTTCTCGCAATTTGTATGCTCGCTTCTCTTGCCATTTCCGCTTCCGCTGCCAACACGGTTGATGCTTCGGGCGGCACCGGCACTTCCAGCGTCACGCTCTCGTCCACCGCTGACGGCAGCATCGGCGGCGACCCGGCAGCTACCAAAATGTCCGTAGTCGTGCCTACCGTCCTCCCTGTTGCTGTTGGCACTGACGGCACTGTTTCCACCGCGACCGACGCGAAGATCATCAACAATTCGTTTGGTGCAGTAAAAGTTGCGAATATTTCCATCGAAGCCGCGCAGGGTTGGTCGCTGGCTGCGTTCGGCGACAAGGCATCTCTGGCGCACGAAAAGGTCAACAGCAATAAGTTTGGCTTCTCCATCTCCCTCGGCAATGGCGCTGCACAGATCACCGATGGCAAGAACGCCAGCAAGCAGACGCTTCTGACCGACGCCATTGAGGGTTGCTACATGAGCGGTGCGGGTGATACCAGCGCCAATACGGTCGCAATCTCCTACGATGCTATCGTGACCCCGGTTTCGGAAGCAGTTACCAACACAGCGATTGCTTCCGTGCTGTTCATTATCGCTTGGGATGCAGTCTGATCTATTCGCTATTGCAAAGGGGAACGCGCAAGCGTTCCCCTTACCTTATGAAATGGAGGACGTCAAATGAAACACAAACGAATCCTCGCAATGATCCTTGCCGTAGCGTCGTGCCTGTCGTTGGCCGTCAGCGCGTCGGCGGCAAACACACCCAACCGCAAAGCCACAGATTTCCGCGATTTCGACCGTACCGCATGGTATGCCGAAGCGGTCAGCGCCGCTGTGGATAACGGCTTGCTTTACGGTAAATCCAGCAGCATTATCGACCCGAATGGCGCAATGACCCGCGCGGAGATGGCCGCAATCATCAACAGATCTTTCGGCTGCTACGCCAAAGCTGACATTTCCAAGTACAAGGATGTTTCCAAAGACAAATGGTATTTTGAAGATGTGGCCATGGCGGTGCAAATGGGAACATACAACGGCAGATCGAACACGGCAATGGCCCCGGACGCGCCCATCACACGGCAGGAAGCCCTGACGGTCGTTGCCCGTGCGCTGGAGTTGGACTACGATTCGTATTCCAAAACGGATCTGTCCGCGTTTTCCGACCGTAGCGAGATTTCCAACTGGGCGATGCCTTATGTGCGCGCGATGGTCGGTGCGGACTACATTCACGGGCGCGGCAAAATCCTTGCGCCGCTGGACAACATCACCCGCGCGGAATTTGCGCAGATTTTTTACAACATCATTGGCACTTACATTGTGTCCAAAGGCACTTACGACAAGGACATTAAAGGCAGCGTTCTCGTTCGTACCGACGATGTGACGTTCAAGGATATGACCGTGGACGGCGATTTGATTATCGGCTGCGGCGCAGCGGACGGCAAAATTGTGTTGGACAACGTTACTGTCAAAGGTCGTCTGCTCGTATGGGGTGGTGGCGTTGCAGCAATTTACTGTAACAACGGGACAAATATGCCCGCCGTTGTCGTAGCCCGCGTAGACGATGCGGTGAAAGTCATTTATGACAGAGATTCCACCCTCGCCGTGATTGACACGATCAAAACCAGAATCACCGAGCGCGCAAAGCAGAACAAAGAGACTGAGATCATCTTTTACGATGTCAGCGGACTGCGCGAAGCCCAAAAGCAACTCAACGCGATTGTCGCGGACAGCCAGATTGCTCTTACTGCTCCTGCTCATCTATATGCTCTGGTCGGAGAATCCAGCGTGAAAGCCGAGTTTACGAATAACAGCAAAGGTGACACTTACAAAATCGAGATTCGCCGCAACAAGGACAATACTCTGATTGCAGATACTTTTGAGCTTGCCGCAGGCAAGAGCATTTCAAGTCTGACGCTTCTGGAAACGCCAGAGTTCGGCAATGTGGATTGTACGGTCATTGTGACTGCGTTCCGTGACGGCAAGGAAATCGGCACACTGAACACGGAATTGACACTCCATGTCGCGTATCTCTGGTCCAAGGAGGTGCGCTGATGAACAATGTTAAAAAGGCTGCGGCGCTGCTTCTGGCGCTGGCGCTCATTTTTGCATTTCCCATTCCGGCATCGGCTGCCGAAACTACTGAGGCGCGCGTTCCCATCACCTTGACCGTTGTGAACACCGTCGCGCCGATTTCGTGTACGGTTCCCGCCGCGCTGCCGGTTTCTCTTGTTGACGGCTATGTAGTCACCGCCAATAACGCCGCGATTACCAATACCGGCAAAAACGGTGCAATCCGCGTGACAAAGGTGGACGTTCAACCCGGTACGTTCGAGATCGGCAACTATGAAGATTTCTCTGCGAGTAAAAACAGCATTGCGCTCAGCATCAACGGCTGCGTCACCAAAGGCGCGGGCGCTTTGACCCTCGTGGATGGTGCGTTTCCAGCGATTCCGGCTGAGAAGAATCTTGCCATCCGCTATAAGGCAAAGGTTTCTGCCAGTGAAGCCGTCACGAACGTCAATGCCGCGACTGTGATCTTCACGATCGCCGCTGTAAACGAAAAGGAGGCTGCATAATGAAGAATTTCAAGAAATTCACCGCATTTGTGCTGGCTCTTTGCATGGTGTTTTCCCTGTCCGTTGCTGCATTTGCAGCGGAATCGGATGAACACACAGTCTACGAAAGCGCGCCGGACGAAGAAATCGCCGTGCAGTCCGTTTCTGGTGAAGCTGCGACCAGCGGCACGATTCCGGGCAGCAGCATCAAATGGTCGCTGGACTCCAAGGGTTGGCTGACCATCTCCGGCAGCGGCGAAGCGCCGGTGTTTACAAGCGCAGACGATCAGCCGTGGGCGGCTGTGCGGGAGCAGATCACCGAGGTCTGGTTCGAGGATGTGGAAACCTTGAGCATTTCGGATTTGGCATACTGGTTCGAGGGCTGCACAAATTTGGCCACCGCAGAGCTGCCCCTTGCGCCGGTCATTGGCAAGCACGCTTTTTATAACTGCCCGAAGCTCTCTACACTGACCATGTACTACGGTGAAACAGTTTTGAACAGCATCGGCGAGGATGCGTTCTGGCGCGAAGCCGATTCCGGCGACACGCTCTATATCGCCTACATCATCGGCTACCCAGAGGCAACGGTGCCGTTCTACACCTATGATTGGGCGGCTTCCAACCGCAGCAACCGGTATTTTTATGATCTGTACGGCGTGTATCAGAACGCAGACGCCGCCACCACTGCACTCAACGGCATCAAGAAAGCGCCGGGTATCTCTGTTCAGTCCACCGGCTCCATCATTGGCAACTGCCCTTCATGCGGAAAGTATTCGTTCCAGGGCACATACGTTGAAGTTGCACATTCCTCGCGCGGTCATGCAAACTATAACGAGTGTTACGCCTGCCACTACGTCCAGTACCTTGGCACTTACACCTATAAGAGCCACGGTGCGGGTGCCTACGGTTCCGGTACTTGTCCGGACTGCGGCAGCCATACATGGGTATTGCAGAGCCAGCAGGCAGCGACCTGCACCAGCAATGGTTACAGAAGCTATTCGTGCGCCTGCGGTCAGACCAAGAGCGAAACCATCTATGCAAGCGGCCACAGCTACAGCTATGGTTCGTGGGAGCAGTATTCGTCCAGCCAGCATCGGCGCACCGGTTCTTGCCGAAACTGCGGCGCAACAGACTATGACTACGCTTCGCACAGTATGAGCTACGGATCATGGAGTAATTCTTCCTCCAGTCAGCATAGTCGCACGGCCTCCTGCCGCACTTGCGGATACAGCACTACGGAATACGGCAATCATAGCTATTCCACCGGTGCATGGAGCAAGTACAGTGATACCCAACATAGACGCTCGAAAACCTGCTCCGGCTGCGGCGCATCGACCTATGACTACGCCAATCACAGCTATTCCTATGGCTCGTGGGTGTCGGACAGCGAAACACAGCATAAGCGCGCCAAGACGTGCTCGGCCTGCGGCGATTCTGGCTATGAGTATGGCGACCACCGAGATTCTAATGCTGATGGCATCTGCGACGATTGCGGCGCGACCGTCAGTCTGACGATCAAGTGGGATGCTGGAACGAACGGCGGCAGCATTGACGGCAAAGCCAGTGTCACTACGACTGGCAAGCCGAATACGACGGCGACTGCCCCGACGAGTACGCCGGTCAAGACCGGTCATGCGTTCAAGGGCTGGTACACGTCTGCTTCTGGCGGCAGCTTGTACAACGCTGTGACCATCACGGCGGCAAAGACGTTCTATGCGCAGTTTACCACAAATAGCTACTCGGTCACATGGGATCTCGGTGACGGAAATACAGAAACGACAAAGCAGACCTACGGCGAAGCGCTCGTCCTCCCCTCCGAGCCGACGCGCAAGAATGCCGAGTTCCTCGGCTGGTTCACGGAAGCGAACGGCGGCACACAGGTCGATGCCAACACCATCTACAAGACGGATGCTGACAGCACCTACTATGCGCATTGGGAGATCACCGAAGTGTTCTCCGTGACCGTGCCGGTTACGCTGCCGCTCGTCGTTGACGAGGGCGGAGAAGTTCATACTGGCACGGCAGAGATCATCAACGCATCCACCGGCGAGGTCGTTGTATCCAGCGTTTCGATTTCTACCAAAAACGGCTGGCAGCTTGTTCCGTTTGATACCGACATGGCACACGCCAAAGTTGATGCGAAACAGCTTGGTTTCAAGATCAACGACACGCAGACCAGCAAAACCGGTGATACAGAAACGTTCTCGCTGACCTCGCCGTGGACGATTGCGGAAAACGGAAAGCTGCCAATTGACTACGATGCTGTAGTCAGCGCTGTTTCTCAGCCAGTGACCGAGCAGGACGTTTTAAGCGTCATGTTCGTTTTGGAATGGAAGGGGGAATAAATCATGATGAAACTTTTGAAGCGCGGAAAGCTGCTCGTTTTCTGCGCACTGCTCTGCCTGCTGTTTGCAACGGTCGCTTCGGCGGCCGGCAGCGGCGATGTGGCATCCGCTGTTGAAAGCACCTGGACCACAGCGTCCACACAGATCAAAACTGTTGTGGATAACGTGGTTTTTCCGGTCATTGATATGGTTTTAGCCATCGCTTTCTTTGTAAAACTCGGTACCGCATACTTTGACTATCGGAAATCCGGGCAGTTCGAGTGGACCGCTCCCGCCATCCTCTTTGCTTGTTTGGTCTTTACGCTGACCGCGCCGACCTACATCTGGGGCATCGTCGGGCTGTGATCAATTCAGAAAGGAAAGGCAGGTGACGCGGCTTGTTTATCTGGGATTTTGTAGCCGACACGATTTTGGAGCAGATCATGGACTGGGTCTACAAGCAGATCATCGGCTTCCTTGCAAACTTCTTTGCAGAGATGGGCAATATGGGAGCCGAAATGTTTGAAATGAGCTGGGTGCAGAGCATCGTCCTGTTTTTCTCGTATCTTGCTTGGATTTTGTATGCGGTCGGCTTCGTGGTCGCCTGCGCGGAATGCGGGCTGGAATACTCGTCCGGCAGGGCCGACATCAAAGGAACAGCCATGAATCTCATCAAGGGATTCATGGCGGTCAGTCTTTTTACGGTTGTACCGATCAGGCTTTATGAGCTTTGCGTGTCCTTGCAGGCGAATTTTGGATATGCCATCAGTGGTGCGGGCGCGAGCTTCGGCACGGTTGCCGGAAATATCATCGACGAGCTGACCGTTGAAAACTTCGTAGATTTTGCTACGACGCACGTCGGCGGCTTCGGTTCGGTCACCAGCCCGATCATGGTGCTGTTTTGCATCATCCTCATGGCGTATGCGGTCATCAAGGTATTCTTTGCAAACTTGAAGCGCGGAGGAATCCTGCTCATCCAGATCGCAGTCGGCAGTCTGTATATGTTTTCTGTGCCGCGCGGGTATCTGGATGGATTCTATCAGTGGTGCAAGCAGGTCGTGGGGCTTTGCCTCACGGCCTTTTTGCAGGCTACGATCCTGATCGCGGGGCTGACGCTGTTCAATGAACACGCCCTGCTCGGCTTGGGGCTGATGCTCTCTGCCGGAGAGATCCCGCGCATTGCGGGCGCGTTCGGTCTGGACACGTCAACCAGAGCGAACCTATCGAGCGCAGTTTATACCGCACAAACGGCGATCAATATCACAAAAACCGTCGCAAAGGCGGCTGCGGCATGATGGAGGTGAAGATATGGATACGAGCTTTTTAGATGAAGATCTGGAGATGATCGAGGTGCTGGATCATCCGGCACTTTTCTCAAACGGCAGAATCCCGCGCGAAGCTGTGCCGGAGGGCCTTTATGCATATGACCTCTATGAAAGCTGCGATACAGGCAATTTCTGCTATATTGCGCCGCTCGTAGTGGTCAACCACGGCGGCACGGTGCTGACCAGGCAGCCTATTGACTTCGGCGGCGCGGACCGGATCGACCTGACGGAAGACACCTCTCCCAACTTCCTCGGCGGAGCTATGCGGGTGCATGACTTCATGGCAGCGTCTCTGGACGAGCTGCGGCAGTACAGTGAGGAACCGCAGCTTGGAGGAATGTAATGCCGGAGCTGACAATGGGCAGCCTCTTTGACGGCATTGGTGTATTCCCTCTGGCTGCAAGCCGACATGGAATAATGCCGGTCTGGGCAAGCGAAATCGTGCCGGATGCAATCTCCATTACGAAGCGTCATTTTCCTGAGATGGTACATCTGGGCGATATTACAGCGCTGTCCGGCAGCAAAATTCCAGCAGTCGATGTAATCACATTTGGCTCACCCTGTCAAAATTTCTCACAAATTGGTGACAAATCCGGCATTCAAGGCGTAAAATCCAGCCTGTTTTATCAGGCAATTCGAATTATTGATGAAATGAGGAATGCCAGTGGAAATCGCTTTCCAGCAATCGCTGTTTGGGAAAACGTCATCGGAGCTCGGCTATCAGGAAACCGGTTGGATTATCTCGCCGTACTGCGAGCGTTCACGGGCGCCGAAATTCCAATGCCTGCTTCTGGACAGTGGGCAGATGCCGGAATGGTGCGAGGGAGACGATGTGATCTCGCCTGGCGCATCCTGGACGCCCAATATTGGGCAAACCCCAGAATTGCACGCAGGCAAAGAATCTTTCTCGTGGCAGATTTTACAGGCCAACGTGCCGGAGAAATATTATTTAAGTCCCGCCCACTGTTCCAGAATCCTGATCTGCGCAATGCTGGCGGGGTGTCCGCCGCCGAAGCCAATCGAGGAAATTTTATTGAAGCAGGGCGGCGTATACCCATCGTCCAACCCTTTTCCGGACTGCGAATGCGCGGTGGCGCCAAGCACCACGATCAGCGGATGTTTCTCCGAAGCTTTGGAAAGCGGACAGATCCGTTTCCCACTCTTCTAGCATCCGAACTATATCCTTTTGCCTTTTGGTATGAGGATGATCCAAGTAGCGGCTGCATTCGCTTTCTAACAGAAACAGAATGTGAGCGTCTCATGGGACTGCCGGAGGGGTGGACAAAATATGGAGCAGACGGCAGAGAGATTTGCAGCACCAACCGCTATACTGCGCTCGGAAATGCCATCGTACTGCCATGTGCAGAGTATATCATGGCTGGTATCGCAGATGCCTTGGGAAAATGAATGCAGATTTTTGGCTTGTAATATGCTTCATTTTACACACTTTTCTTGTTGCTTATTGTGAATAGCTTTGTTCCGACGCTTACAGTATGCTTGCTTTGCAATCAAGAATAGAAAGGATGAAGCCCAATGGCAGATAAAAAGAACTTGTGCGCTATGATTCCGGCAGATCTCCACGCGCGTGTGCGGCTAGAGCAGGAGCAATCCGGCAAGACACTCAGCGAATTCGTAGAACAACTTATCACAGATTATTACAAAATGAAAGAAGGAACAAAAATGACAGGTGATATGAGAACCATGGCGATCCAGCTTCCGGAAGAACTCTTCGAGCGGCTGAAGGCATACCTCAAGAAAAAAGGCCTCAAACAGAGGCAGTTCATCATTGGACTGATCGAGGACGCGCTGGAGCAGGACGAGGAAGACCCCGCCGAGCAGCCGGAGACAGAAGAAGCCGGCGAACCCGACGAACCGGACACGGATGCTGAAGAAGAATAACCGCGCAGCCGGAAGCCGCAGGGATCGCCTGCGGCTTCTGCTTTTGCATTTGTGGACGCGCTGTGGTATAGTTAAAATTGCAGACAGGAGGTGCGGCGTATGAATGAGAAAGACTTGACCGGCAAGATCCACAGCTCCATGTACCATCAGCTCCAGACGCGCGGATATGCCGCGCCGGTGGATGTGCTCATCGACACCGGTATCCTGCCGAAACAGAAATATGAGGACTGGCGGTTCGGGCGTGTGCGGTATCTCGAAGCTGTGTGCAATGCCAACCTGAAACGACTGTCGTTTGTGCTGCACCAGAGGCGCGTGTATGCGCAGGCGCATGGTCTGAAACCATCCCTCTGCTATTACAAACGCTGGGGTGTCCGCAAGAAAAACGGGACCGGTCACAAGCCGGTCATTCCGCTGCAATTCAGTAAAAGCGGCAGCCCGGAGATCGAGCGGAGCTATGCCACCCACTTCGTCGATCTGGCGCGGGTGCAGGAACTCAAAGCGGCGCAGCCGCAAACAGAAGAATAACCACCCAGCGCCGCCGCAGAGATTTCTGCGGCGGCGCTTTTTTCGTTCATGGAGGTGAGCGTATTTATATTTACCCTGATAACCTGAACGCCAAAGCCACGCTCTGGCTCTGGCAGCTCCGGGATCTGGCCGTCATCGGCATTGGGCTGCTCATCGCGGTGCTTGCGCTGACGCAGCTTGGGCTGTTTTTGCCAATGGTGCTGGTGGCGGCGTATGCGTTTTTGTCCATCCATCTGGACGGACTCAGCGTGCTGGACTTTCTCTCGTTCGTGGTCAGCTTCTATCTGACCGAACAGCAGCTTTTTGAATGGGAGGACCCGACATGAAAAAACAGAAGAAAGATAAACGCAGGCAGTCCACGCAGCAGCTCATGGGCATTCAGAAGATCACAGACTACTGCATTTCCACCGACACGGGCGATCTGGTCTTTTACATTGTCCGTCCATCCAACCTCGGTGTTCTGCCCGCGAACGCGATCTATGCCAGAATCGAAGCTCTGAAAAATGTGCTGAGCACACAGGCAAACATCGAGCTGCTGGCGCTCAATTCCAGAGAATCTTTTACGCAGAACCGCGCGTTCTACCACGACCGGCTCCAGCAGGAAACGAATCCGGAGATCCGGCGCTTATTGGAACAGGATCGACAGCATCTGGACGAGATGCAGGTGGAAATGAAACTGGCGCGGGAGTTCTATCTGGTCGTGCGGCTGAAGGATGAAAAACGCGAAACCGTCTATTCACTTCTCTCCACCATCGAGGAATCCCTGCACAAGAGCGGTCTTCCCGTCCGCAGAGCAGGGCGTGAGGATCTCAAGCGCATCCTTGCGCTGTATTTTGAAGAAAACACGACCTCGGAGCGGATGGAGGATTACGACGGTCAGCGGTTTCTGGAGGGATAAGCATGGCACTTTTTAAGAAAAAACAGCGCGCCGATCCGGAAGCAGAAAAGCTGAAATCGTTTCTGGACATGATCGCGCCATCACTGGTCAAATTTGAATTTGACCGCTATTTCTGCGGCAACAGCATCCGGTGCGTCTGGGCACTGCGGGAATATCCGACCGCCACGGACGATCAAGCCATCCTGCGCCACTTAGGTGAGATGCACGGCGTGACGCTGCACGTTTATACGCGCATTGTTACGCCGTTGGAGGAAAGCCGGATCGTCCACAACGCCGAGATCCGCAACCGCATGAAGCGGAACAGCACGCAGAACATCCAGCAGGCGGTCGAGGCCGAGAGTAATTTGCAGGATGTCAAAACGCTCGTCGGCTCCATGCACCGCAACAAGGAATCCCTGATGCACTGCGCGGTCTATATGGAGCTGATCGCATCGGATCAGACGGAATTTGAAATCTTGCAGAATCAGGTCACGGTAGAGCTGACACGGGCAAAGCTCAATGTGGACAAGCTGAAGCTGCGCCAGCAGCAGGGCTTCTGCTGCGTGAGTCCGTGCGGCTATAATGCGTTCGGAACAGAATATGAACGGGTGCTGCCTGCTGGTTCTGTTGCAAATCTGTTCCCGTTCAATTACAGCGGCAAGACAGACCGGAAAGGCTTTTATATCGGCAAGGACAAGTGCGGCAGCAACATCGTAGTAGACTTCGACCAGCGCGACGAAGACAAGACCAGCGCCAACATCCTCATTCTCGGCAATACCGGACAGGGCAAGAGTTTCCTTATGAAGCTGCTTTTGCTGAATTTTCTGGAGGCTGGAAAGTCGATCATCACGCTGGACGTAGAACACGAGCAGTGGGAGATGTGCCGCGCGGTCGGCGGGTGCTTTGCGGATATCATCGAAGGAACATACAAAATTAACCTCTTGGAACCGCGCTGCTGGGATACCGACGCAGACCCGTATGATGTGGACGCGCCGAGCGCCTTCCGCCAGTTCACACGGCTGGCACAGCACATTTCGTTTTTGAAAGACGTACTGCGCTGCTATAAGGATTTCACAACGGCGCAGATCGACACCATCGAGATTCTTTTGATGCGTCTTTATACCGAATGGGGCATTACAGAAGAAACGGATTTCAGCCTGATGAAGTCAGAGGATTATCCGATCCTTTCTGAATTCTATGACTACATCGAGATTGAATACCTGAATTTTGACGAGCAGAAGCCGCAGCTCTACACAAAGGAGATGCTCCAGCAGGTACTGCTGGGGCTGTACTCCATGTGCAAGGGCGCCGACGCGAAGTTCTTCAATGGTCACAGCAATTTGACCTCGACCAGATTCCTTGTGTTCGGTGTAAAAGGGCTGAACGAGGTCGCAGCCAACGTCCGCAGCACGATCCTTCTGAATCTGCTGTCCTACATGACGGACAAGCTGCTGATCGAGGGCAACACGGTCGCGGCGCTGGACGAGCTTTATATCTGGCTGTCCAACCCGGTTGCGATCGAGTACATCCGCAACTCGCTCAAGCGTGTGCGCAAAAAGGAATCCGCGCTCGTGCTGGCAAGCCAGAACCTTGAAGATTTCGACCAGCCGGGTGTGCGGGAAATGACAAAACCGCTGTTCTCCATCCCGCCGCATCAGTTTCTATTTAACTGCGGTACGGTCAACAAGAAGGAGTTCATGGATCTGCTCCAGCTGGAGGAAAGCGAGTTCAACATTA
>OIED01000874.1_pt1 | contig 14210 bp, 11 predicted proteins | sample 1581771 | NCBI WGS metagenome assembly OIED01 (sample SAMEA3882546, study PRJEB24775) | human gut metagenome | biome: human-associated habitat; feature: intestine environment; material: feces | place: Netherlands | collected 2009/2010 | reverse complement strand
GGTGTCGGCGCTTGAGGTTTCGATCGAGCCGCAAACCGCTGGAGTCCTGGCTTCGTTTGTAACCCTCGGATCGATTGTCGGAAGCGTGGTCGGCCCCTATATGCGCGCACAGTTTAAGGACTACCGTGCATTCATGGCTTTGTCGGCGGTTGTCGGGGGCGTGCTCATGTGGGCTGGGGAAGCTTTTATTTCCCAGTCATCGGTGGGGCTGATGTTTGCGATCGGCATCGCGAGTGCCGTTGCCGGGCCTGTCGTCCAGTCGCTGCCGTACATGCTTCCCGGTGTGCGCGATGGCCTTGCGGGAAGCGCTGGCGGTGTGGTGAGTACCGTCTCGCTGGGATTGACGTTTTTGATTCCCGTGGTGCTTTCTTACTGGATTGGCGAGAGCTACGAAACACTTCTTTTGGGATGCTCCGTCCTGTTTGGCGCCACGGCGCTGGTGTCACCGCTTCTGCCCTCGCCCGATTCGCTTACGTAGTGCCATGCCCCGTTTGTTCGATGCCGGTTGGCAAAATACTAGGAGTTGATTTACTTGACGTTGAAAAAGAGCACCGTCGTGACGATCCTCAATGGTATCGTCAACCCTCTACTCATGTGTTCGTTTTTGCCGATTATCGAGGGAAAGGCTGCACTCGATTTTCAAGGCGTTACCGGCTTTTGGGGACAGCTTGCCTTAGCCATTGCCATTGCACAAATTGTGAGCTTTATGCCGCCCTTTGGTAAAACCGTCGGCATGTGCGTCGAGTTTTTTGGCTTTGAGCCAGGTACTCCCGGCGCGCGCATCTGCGGAACCGTTGTGGGCGCTACACTGCTCTTTTGCCTTATCGGACTGTTTGAGATTGCTTTTCAGACGGGCTTTGGCGTGGTCAATGGCATGCCTTATTTTTCGCGCTGGGCACGTCTTGTGACGGGCGGCTGGGCGTTTGTTGTTGTGGGCGGCTTGTTGTTTGACCCCTTTGCCGCGTCGATTGCCGCTAAGGTGGCGGGCGAATAGAGCTTGGTGCCGCTTGTGCAGCGGGCGTAACAGACGAATGGCTGTCGGGGCCGACCGGGGGACTGGTCGGCTTCTATTTTGCGCGTGCTACCATGTACGGGCATTTGTCTGATGGAGGCTGCCGTTGTCGCGTGCATTGCAACATATGGAGATCCCGCTGCTGCTGGCGGTGCCGGCGGTGATGGCTGCGGCGTTGCTGGCGGGCGTTGAGCAGGCGGCGCTTGCCATGCTGGTTGTGGTGGCGCTCGTGCTTGCGCTGTTCTTTGCGGGCTACGAGGCGTCGCGCCCGGGCCTGCGCCAGATCATGCCCACGCTGGTGCTGGCGGCGCTGGCGGCGGCGGGCCGCATCTTGTTCGGCCCCATTCCCGACTTTAAACCCGTGAGCGCCATCGCCATCATCGCCGGGGCGACGCTCGGGCGTCGCAACGGCTTCATGGTCGGCGCGTTGGCAGCACTGACCAGCAATTTCTTTTTTGGGCAGGGCATGTGGACGCCATGGCAGATGTATGCCTGGGGCCTGGTTGGCTATGTTGGCGGTGCGCTGGCGCATGCCGGTGCGTTCGACCGTGCGGATGGAACCGTGCGCATGCCGGCGCTGATGGCGTACGGCTTTGCTTCGGGTCTGCTGTACGGCGTGGTGATCAACGCGTACGACATTATCGGTTTTGTACAACCGCTCACGTGGGCGGGCGTCGTGGCGCGTCTTGCCACGGCAGTGCCGTTCGATATCACACACGGCCTCGCGACCTGCGTGTTCTTGGCCGCCCTCTACAAGCCTTGGTGTCGACGGATCAACCGCGTTGTCGTGAAATACGGGCTGTAGGGCTGGTTGCGCCGGGGCGTGAATCAATACTTCCGAAGTACCATTTCAAAACTATGCCGGTTTACGGGGCTAGATTAGCGTAGGCCGACCATACCGGCTTTTTTCAAAATAGAGCAAGCCGTTTACCTGAGGTTTTATTATTTCGGAATTGCGTATGGTTGGGGGTTCGCGATTCAGCCCCGTAAACCGGCATAGTTTTGGAATGGCCGGCTGATATGACGGGCATCGTGGCCCTCAGAGAGCCAAATCGATCCGTTTTCCTCCGTCCCCAGACGTCCCCGGGGAATCAGTTGGCGGCGCTTGCCACGAAACTGGCCCATCTACTACGTTTAGCTTGATACCCCCGACCATGACCGCGTTTTACGAAAAACCGCAGGCTTTCTACCTGCGGTTTTCTTTTTGCGTTGTTCGCTGTGGTTGAGGGTAGTGGCTTAAACGTAGTAGATGGGCCCATTTCGTGGCAGACGGGTCACGTGGCAGCCCTCGCAAGGCCAAAATGATCCGTTTTCCTCCGTCCCCGAGGGATCAGGGGCTGGTACTGATATGGTGTCATTTCAAAACTATGCCGGATTACGGGGCTAAAGTCGGGGCCCTCATCCATACCCGCGTTTTCTGCAAAATGACGGTTCGTCTACCTGCGGTTTTAATTTCGTGGTTTTCGATATGGTCGGAGGTTCGCAATCCAGCCCCGTAATCCGGCATAGTTTTGTTCGCGGCGGCCCAGCCGCGCGTTCACGCGCGGGGCCGGTGGGGCAATTTTGCCCCACCGGCCCCTATTCCAGCTCTATTCCAGCGCTACTCCGACTTAGTTTCTACCGTGGGAGTCTTGTTCGCTGCGACTGGGGTGCGGGCGATGTCCATAGTCAGGCAGTGTTTGGGACAGCTTTCGATACACTCGCCGCATACCACGCAGGCATACGGATCGATCGACCAGGTACCGCCCTTGCGATCGACCGCGAGCGCGCCCGCCGGGCAGCGACGCGCGCACATGCCGCAGCAAATGCACACGTCCATGTCGTTAACGATGTGCCCGCGCAAGCGCTCGGGTGCCGCGAGCTTCTCCTGCGGATAGCACACCGTGACCGGCTGCTTGACCATAGAGCCCAAGGCCGTCTTGGCAAATGTCAGTAAACTCATGCCGCACCTACCTTTCCGTGCAGCTAATGCAGGGGTCGATGGTCAGGATAATCATGGGCACGTTGGCAAGGAGCACGCCCTGCAGCGCATGCGTCAGACCTGCCAGGTTTTGCGACGTCGGCGTGCGTACGCGAAAACGGTCCAGATTCTTGGTACCGTTACCGCGCACATAGTAATATGCCTCGCCGCGCGGCTGTTCAATCACAACCTCGCCGCGCGCGCCGTCGGCCGGCGTGAGCTTGGTACGCCCGCCGATACCGTCGTGCGGAATCTTGCCCACAAGCTCCTTGATAATGTCCATGGCCTGCGCAACCTCGGCACAACGCACCTGGCAGCGGGCATAACAGTCGCCATCGGTGGCAACAATCGGCTCAAACGCAGCCAAGTCCGCATAGGCACCGTCACCGAACATGCGCACGTCATAATCCACGCCCGAGGCGCGACCGAACGGACCGACCATCGAAAGCTCCAGCGCGTCTTTCTTGCTAATCACGCCCACGCCATGCAGGCGCTCGCCGCAGCTGCTGTCGTCCAAAAACGTATGCACCAGGGCCTCGTAGTCGGGACGCATGGCATCGAGCGTCTGGACAATGCCCGCCAGCTCGGAGTCCTCAATGTCGTGCTTAAGGCCGCCGATCTCGTTAATCGACAGAATCACGCGACCGCCGCAAGTGCTCTCAAAGATCTTGAGAATCTGCTCGCGCAGCGTCCACGAACGATAGAACAGCGCCTCAAAGCCAAAGGCATCGGCGAGCAGGCCCAGCCACAGCAGGTGCGAGTGAATGCGCGAAAGCTCATGCAGAATGGTGCGGATATACTGCACGCGACCAGGCACCTCGATGCCGAGCATGCGCTCGCAGGCGCTGGCATAGCCGCAGCTGTGGCCTACGGCGCAGATGCCGCAGATGCGCTCGGCGATGTAGCCAAACTGGTGCATGTCGCGCTTTTCGGTGAGCTTCTCGAGTCCGCGGTGCACAAAGCCGATCTGCGGAATTGCCTCGATGACGCGGTCGTCCTCGATCACCAGGTCCAGATGAAGCGGCTCGGGCAGCACCGGATGTTGCGGGCCAAACGGAATAACGGAGCGATGTGCCATGGACCTTACGCCTCCTTTTTCTGCTTGTCGCGGGCGGCCTTGGCGGCAAGCGCCGCGCGGACCTTGGCTGCTTTCTCGGGATCCATGGCGGCGAGCTTTGCCTCCATCTCGGCAGCCTTGAGCGCGGCCTTCGCAGCAGTTTCATCGTGCTGAGCATCGGAGCCGGCAGCCGCAGCGGGCCTGGCGGCAGCGTCCGCAGCATCGCCGACGCTCGCAGCGCCCTCCCCTGCAGCAGCCGCAGCCGCGGCGGCCTTCTCGGCAGCGGCCTTGCGCGCCTTGGCCTCGGCAGCCGCGCGGACCTTCATGGCCTTCTCGCGCGCGGCCTTCACCTCGGGCGTGATAACGCTCATGGGTTCAGCGGTCGAGACCTGGTAGAAAAAGCCCTTAAAGTCGATCTGCATATCGGTGATGGCAAGACCAAACAAGTCGTGGGCCTCATTTTCAAACGGGAACACCGCCGGATAGTACGAGCTGATGGACGGAATCTCCTGGTACTGATCAATTCTCTCGACCACTAGGTTCTCGATCGCATAGCCGCCGTCCTGCGCGATCTGCTCCTGAGCAGCACGAACGTCGATAAACGTATAGACCAGGCGATACGATCCGTCGTCCACACAGCGCTCGGCATGCATCTGCACAAAGCGCGCGCCGGTACCTTTGAGCGCCTGCACATGCGGCAACAGTTCATCGATCCCGACGGTGGTGTAGATTGCCTTTTGCATTACTCGGCCTCCTTTGCAGCGGCGGGCGTCTCAGCAGATGCGTCGCCAGCGACGGGCGCGGCGGGCTTCCCGGCAGGCGCGTCACCGGCACCGTCAGCCCCGGCCCCCGCAGCCACAAACCCGTCCTCGCCCAGCTCAACGCCACCGTCCCAGGTAGCGGCACCGCCCACGGTAAGCGGATCGCCACCGGCGCGCATCACGGCCTCTTTCTGGTCCAGGATGCCGCACGCCTCCACGATGGCATCGATCACGGTCTCGGGGCGAATGGCGCACCCAGGCGCGTACACATCCACGGGAATTGCGCGGTCCACGCCGCCGGTCACGTTATAGGCATCGCGGAACACGCCGCCCGAGCACGCGCAGATGCCGCACGCCACCACGCACTTGGGCTCGAGCATCTGGTTGTAGATCTGGCGCACGACGGGCAGGTTCTGCGCGTTGACCGAACCCGTCACCAAAAAGATGTCCGCATGCTTGGGGTTGCCGGTGTTGACCACGCCAAACCGCTCCGCATCGAACAGCGGCGTGAGCGAGGCCAGCACCTCGATATCGCATCCGTTGCAGCTCGAGCCGTCGTAATGAATAACCCACGGCGAGCGCGACATTTTATGATCCATGGATGCCGCCTCCTAAATAAATACGTCGACAAGGATGGGCATAAGGTTGAGCAGGCCAAACACCAGCGCCACGCCCCATCCGAGCTTAAAGCAGCTGCGCCAGGTGCTGCGTGCGAAGGTGTTGTCGATCAGGACCTCGACAAAATACGTCGCGGCCATCACGACCAGGGCTACAACCCAGCTCACGGGGTTGTCCCAAACAAAGAACATGCCCACCCACATCAAAAACAGCACGGTCTCGCACCAGTGCATAAGGGTCATCTTGGCCAGCGTGCCGCCGCTCATCTCGGTGGCGACGCCCTGGACGATCTCCTGATGCGCATGATGCGAGTACGAAAGGTCAAACGGCGACTTGCGCAGCTTGATGGTAAGCACCGCGAGCAGCGCGAGGAAAATGGGCGCGCTGTACACGATGATGGGGACCGACTGCCCCGTCACGGCGATGGAATCGAAGCTGTCGGTGGCAAGATACAGGCCCACACTCATCAGCAGAACGGCGGGCTCGTAACTCATGACCTGCAGCAGCTCGCGGTCGGCGCCGACCTGGGCAAACGGGCTTTGCGTCGAGGCGGACGCCAACACCACAAAGATCGCGGCGAGCGTCACCATAAAAGCGCACAGCAGCGTGTTGGAGCCCGACACAAAGATGCCGCCGCCCACCACGGTAAAGATGAGCGCGCACGCCATGTAGGTATCGTCCATGGTGTTTACGCTGGCAGGGGCTTTGCGCAGCAGCTTGGCAACGTCGTAGAAGGGCTGCAGCAGACGCGGCCCCACGCGACCCTGCATGCGAGCGGACAGCTTACGGTCAAAACCGTCGATCAGGCCGCCCACAAACGGCGCCAGCAAGGCAAACGCCACGGTGCCAATAAAGATGCCCACGACGCCCGAACCTTCAAAATACTTGCCGCGCAACACCGAGGGCGCGCTCATGGCAAGCCGCTCGGGCCCAATCCACGCGCAACACAGCAGCGCAAACAAGATAATGCTGCAGCACACGACGCTACCCGCGGGGCCAATACGCTTCTCGCCAAGGGCGTCCTCCGAGTACCAATTGCGCTTTTCGGCCTTCACCTCGTGTCCCATCGAGCCGCGGAAATGGCGATATTTGTCGGTTCCCACGCCCGAAAGGTACACGTTGACGTGCGGCTTATTGCTCACGCGGAACGACGTCAGCAGCACCACGGCGATAAACGCCACGATAACGACCATCAGATACATGGCGTCCTTGCCGATAACGTGCGGCACACGGCCAAACACCATAGCCAAGTAAGGCGACACCAGACCGCTCGAGATAACCGGAAACGCCACGCAGCACAGAATCAGCAGCGCGGCGATGGTGTTGAGCGCCATCCATTCGGTCTTATGGACATTGACCTCAACGTTTTGAGCCGTGGGGTCGACGCCCGAAAGCTTGGCAAGCCACTTGCCCCAAAAATAGAACGTCGCGGCCGAGCCAAAGGCAAGCACCATGATCATGAGCACGTTGCCGGTCTGCGCAAACGCCACCAGGGCGCCCCACTTGGACACGAGCATGCCAAACGGCGCCACAAACATGCCCATGATGCCCAGCATCATCAGGCGCGTCAGGTGCGGCATGCGGCTGAACATACCATCCATGTCCTCGATATCGCGGCTACCGATATGATGCTCGGCGGTGCCTACGCACAGGAACAGCAGCGACTTAGCCACCGTGTGGAACAGGATCAGGAAGATGGCCGCCCATACGGCCTCGGGCGCGCCGACGCCCAGGCAGGCACTGATGAGGCCCAAGTTGGAAATGGTGGAGTACGCGAGCACGCGCTTGGCGTTGCTCTGCGAGATGGCCATGAGGGCGGCGAGCAAAAACGTAATGGCACCCACACTCGTAACCATAAAGCCGGTCACGGGATAGATGGCATAGAGCGGGCTGAGCTTGACCATCAGGAACACGCCGGCTTTGACCATGGTTGACGAGTGCAGCAGGGCGCTCGTGGGCGTGGGGGCAACCATGGCGCCCAACAGCCAAGTGTGGAACGGCATCTGTGCGGCCTTGGTGAGTGCGGCGAGCGACAACAGAACGACCGGCATCACCAGCAGTGCGGACTGTGCGGTACCGGCGCCGGAAAGCTCGATCATGCCCGAGATGGTCAGCGGCATACCGTTAACGTGCAGGTACATGAGTCCGGCCAAAAACGCGATGCCGCCCAGCATGTTGAGGATAATCTGGGTGAAGGCGTTCTTGATGGCCTCGGGCGTGCGCGTGTAGCCAATCATGAGGAACGAGCACACGGTGGTGATTTCCCAGCCGCAGAACAACCACTCAAGGTTGTCGCTCGTCACGATGACGAACATGGCCGAGAGGAACAGGAACATAAGCGCCAGGAACTGCGGGCGACGGTCGGGCGCGGTCTGCCCGCGCAGCGCGGCCTCGTGCTCGTCATGGGCCTGGAAGTCCTTCATGTAGCCCAGGGCATACACGCAGATTAGGCTGCCGACAATGCCGACGGCGAGGACCATGATCACGCTCATATAGTCCAGGTAGAGCGGCGTTGCGGTGACGGCTTCGGCCGCGGGCAGCGTCATGGCTGCAAAGGCGAGCGAGCCCACCAGTTGGACTATGCCGAGCACCGTGGTGAGCGCGTTCCTATATTTGTACGCGTTGTATAGGATGACGGCGCACAGGATGACATCGATGGCGGAGCTGATGATCGAGAGCACATGCGAGGTGCCGGAGGCAACCTCAAAGCTCTGCGGGCCCGCGCCAAAAAACATGACGGCGACTACAACTGTCACCGCCATAATAATGCCGGAGCCTATGAGCCCCACCGCATCGCGGGCGCGGTCACCGCGCGCGAGCAGCATGCCCAGCGCCGGTACCAGCGGAAACAGGGTAAGGAAATACAGTAGCGTCATACCATCACTCCCCCATGCAAAAACGCTGCAATTGTTTAACGTTATAGCTCAATTACGGGGTTGCGGTGGCAGGTTTTCGGTCAACTGGGGAGTTTTAGGCGTACGGGGCAAGGGCACGTCCGCTTTGGAGCAGAGAGACGACGCTCCCCCTATCGCAGCGACAGGCGCGCGGGCCACTGCGCGCGGCTTATTGGCCACTTTGGAGGATGTCCCGACAGGCTCGCGCCGGTCCAAAAGTTGGCGCGGCAAGAAAAATGCGCCCCTGTGGGCGCACCATCCCGTTCACTATTCCGCCTTTTTAACGCGCGGCTTGCGACCGCGCGGCTTATCGACCAGTGCGGCCTCACCGCTCTCGCGGTACTGACGGCACCAAGCCTTGACCGAAGACTCGCTGGGAATCTTGTGCTTGATCATGGCCTCGCGAACCGTCAGGCCGTTTTCCAAACGGTCCTTAACCACGGCGAGCTTTACGTCGTACGAATAGGTGTGATGGCGAGCGCCCGCGTTGAGCACGGCATCGGCACCGCCCACGGCATACGCGCGGGCCCACTGACGAGCCGTGGCCTGGGGAATGCCAAGCTTTGCGGCGAGGGCGCGGTGACCGACCCCCTCTTGGAGGATCTCGACGGCGCGCTGCCTAACCTCGGGCGCATGCGTGCGAGTCCTAGTTGCTTCCGACATACCTGCCACTTCTTAGCCTTAACCGTTAATCTGCTTTCTTACGTGCAAGTTAGATAGTAGCATTTTACTGTTTGCTCAAAGCAGTTAATTAAAATAGACGCGGCGTTATCTGGGCATTTGGCACCAAATTACGACATTTCTTTATCGATTATTTACGCTGGTAGCTGACTCGCAGCTAATCGTCATTCGCTTGTCAACAAAATTGGCATCTCTTTATGTCCTTTGGTATAGAGGATATAGTTATTAACCCCTCCCCCAATAATTTTGAGTGATCTGCGAGGCAGTAGACGTCCTCACTCCTCATGATTACCGCGCATCGCCATCCACCGGAGCAAAACAAAAAGGGCGGGACCTGCTGCGCTTGCAGGCCCCGCACCGGTTGACACCCGACGGGACACGGCCGGGCGAGACGGATCCGTGCTACCGCCCCGCCTGGCCGCGATGTTCAACTACAGCTCGTTGGCCGCGTGATACGCCGTGCGAATGGCGCTCGCGATGTCGGCGGTGCGCTCACCCGAGCAGTCGCCCACGCAGGTCACGGGCACCGTCACGCCATCCAGGTCAAACGCGTTGGCCTTGGAGCCCACGGCCATCACCACGTAATCGCAGGCGATCTTCACCGGCTCCTCGGCGCCGTCCTCGGTGGTGCAAATGGCCTCAACGCCCTCGTCGGTAATGGCGGTCAGGCGGGTCTTCACGTGCTGCTCCACGTTGTGCTCTGCAAAGTCGCTCATAATCAGCGGCAGAATGGTCTCGGACTCGCCCGCGGCAATCTTGTCGAGCATCTCCACGATCGCCACCTCGCAGCCGTGCTGCAGCAGGTACTCGGCAGTCTCGGTGCCCACCAGGCCACCGCCAATGACGGCGACACGGCCGCTGAGCTCCACCTTGCCGGCCAGCACGTCCCAGCTCGAGACGACCTTCTCCGAGTCGGCACCCGGAACGGGGATGACCACATCGTGCGCGCCCACAGCCACAATCGCGGCGTCGGCGGTGTTGAGGTCCTCAGCGGTAGCGGCATGGTTGAGCTCAACCTTCACGCCCAGGCCGGGCAGAATCTTCTCGTAGTACTCGACGGAGCGCATGATCTCGTCCTTGCGCGGGGGTGCTGCCGCCAGCACAATCTGACCGCCCAGATGATCGCTCGCCTCATAGACGGTCACATCGTAGCCGCGCTTGGCCGCCACGCGCGCGGCCTCCAGGCCGGCGATGCCGCCGCCCACCACGGCGATCTTCTTGTCGCCCTCGCCCGGCTTGATGGCGATGGTCGCCTCGTCGCCGTTCTCGGCATTGAGCACGCACGAGATGTACTTGCGGTTTTGAATCGCATCGACGCAGCCCTTGTTGCAGTTGAGGCACTCGCGGATGGGTTCGCCCGTAGCGGCCTTCAGCGCAATGTCGGGGTCGCACATGAGCGAGCGGCCATAGGCGACGATGTCGGCAGAGCCATCCTCCAGGATCTTCTCGCCGGCCTCGACCGAGACAACACGGCCGACGGTTGCCACCGGCACGGAGACCAAGGCCTTGACGCGCTCGGCCACGGGCAGCGTCCAGTTGTAGGGCATGGCGCCCATGGGCGGAATGGTGTCGCCCATGTTGCCGGTGTGGTTGGCCTGTGCGACCTGGATCATGTCGATGCCCGCGCCCTCAAGCAGCTTGGCAAACTCGCAGGCCTCGTCGGGCTGCAGGCCGCCCTTGCCGCGCGGCGTGCCGTCGGGGTTCTCCATGATCACGGGGAGCTTGTACTCCACCATCAGCTGCGGCGCGGCTTCCTTAATGGCAGCAACGACCTCGAGCGCGTAGCGAACGCGGTTCTCGAACGAACCACCGTACTCGTCGGTGCGCTGGTTGAGGATGGCCGAGCACAGCGAACCCACCAAGCGGTCGCCGTGGACCTCGATGGCGTCGATGCCGGCCTGCTGCGCGCGAGCGGCCGAGGCGGCGATGGCCTCCTTGATCTGGGTGAGCTGCTCTACGCTCGCCTCGTTCACAAAGTGCTGCATGTCGTGATGCAGCTTGGCGTAGGCCTGGTTGCGGATCTCGTTGGACTCGGCCATCTTGGCGGCAAAGGTCTCCTCGTCGCCGGCGGCCTTGGCCTCCTGCGCGGCCTTGGCGGCAGCCATGGATCCCATGACCATGCGGCCGACACCGGGCACGTCGTACTCGGGGTGGAACAGCTGCAGCGCGACCTTGGCGCCGTGCTTGTGGACGGCGTCGGCCAGGGCCTTAAACGTGGGGATCTGAACGTCGGTCGCCAGCTTGGGCGTGGGGCTTGCGGTCATGACGGGAGCGACGTCGCCGATGACGATGTAGCTCACGCCGCCACGAGCCAGGCGCTCGTAAAAAGCCAGGCTGCGCTCGCCAATGGAACCGTCACGCTCCTCGTAGCCGGTGGTCAGCGGCGGGAACATAATGCGGTTCTTGAGCTCAAGGGGGCCAACCGTAATGGGCTGGAGCAGTTTGGATGCAGGTGCGGTCATGGACATTCCTCTCTTGTAGGCGCGGCGGCGATGTTGCCGCGTAGTTGTCTAGAGGATATGGCATGGGAATACAACAGCGCAACGGAAATCGGCGGATAGCAGGTGGCGGCAGGTGGATGGGGCGGGGCGGTCCGTCGGTTTGTCTCGATCTGTAACAGTTGCTCGGCAAAACTGGGTCTTACTGTTACAGGTCGAGACAAACGGAAGCGTTCCGTCGGAAAATCTCGATCTGTAACACCTACAGACCAAAAACGACCCTAGATGTTACAGATCGAGACGAACAAATTCGGTCCGCCCAAACATCTCAATCTGTAACATCTAGACCGACTTTTGTCCTCTACCTGTTACAGATCAAGACAAACCAGACCCGTCTGCCAGAAAATCTCAATCTGTAACAACAACTCGGCAAAATCCGTCCCTCGTGTTACAGACTTAGACAAACACGACCCAACCCACCGGTATATCTCGATCTGTAACACCTAGCCACCCAAATCGGGTCCATCTGTTACAGATCAAGATTTTGTTTGAGAGGCTGAGAATTGGACCGAAAACACGGTCCCCAGATAACAAAAAAGCTCGCCGGCTAGGCCGACGAGCTGCAAGTTCTTGGTCGCGGGGGCAGGATTTGAACCTACGACCTCCGGGTTATGAGCCCGGCGAGCTACCAGACTGCTCCACCCCGCAATGTCTGGGCGCCTCATGTGCGCAAGAAAGAATATTACGCGGGAGTTCGGTAAACGGCAAGGAAAATCTCGTAGAGCATAATTCCTTCATATTTAAACCCCTCAGTCCATATCACCGTAAACGAATCGCAACCGAGCGCCGTCGACGGCGCGTATACAATGGTGCGCGTCCTTTTATGCCAACACCGGGAGTAGACATGCTGCTCGCTATCGATATGGGAAACACGCAGACGGCCATGGGCCTGTTTGACGGAGACGAGCTGGTGCAGTCGTGGCGCATGCCCACCGACCGCTCCTATACCGCCGACGAGATCCATGTGCGCCTGATGGGTTTCTTTAAGATGTACGGCCTTTCGCTCGACGCGGTCGACGCGATCGCCTTTGCCGGCGTGGTGCCGCAGCTCTCGCGCGAGTGGCACGCCGTGGCCGACCGCATTGCCGCAGATGCCATCGTCATCGGACCGCAGACGGCCGCGGTGACCAAGCTGCGCGCGGCGCGTCCCCAGGCCGTAGGTGCCGACCGCGTCGCTAACGCCGTTGCGGCCGAAACTTTCTACGGCGCGCCGGCAATCGTGGTGGACTTTGGCACCGCGACCAATATCGACGTCATCGATGAGGACGGTTATTACATTGGTGGAGCGATTGCGCCGGGCATCCGCATTTCGATGGACGCGCTCGCCGCCCGAGCCGCCAAGCTCGCCAGCGTTCCGCTCGAGGCGCCCGAGCACGCCATCGGCCGCGATACCGAGGAGTGCATCAAGGTCGGCGCCGTGATGGGCGCCGCCGCCATGGCCGAGGGCCTGGTCGCGCGCATGAAGCGCGAGCTGGGCCGCGAGGACGCCACCGTTATCGCCACGGGCGGTCTCGCCAGCATCGTCGCCGATTCGACCGACGCCTTCGACGTGGTCGACGGACAGCTCACCATCAAGGGTATCTGCGAAATCTACCGCCGCATGCAGGAGCTGGGGTAAGGCGGGGCTTAAGTCGAGCACGCCCGATGCCACAGTCCCCGCAAACGTTCGCCAAGCCTATTTCTCAAAAACGAAATTTTTTCAGTTTTGAGGAATAGGGCCGAGATGCCACCCCATAGTCGCGCGAAAGCCCTCCCCGGTGCAGGCCGAGGAGGGCTTCGTTGTCATTGTTATCTATGGACGCGGACGCCTCGCGTTACAGCCCGCGAATCCGTACGGCCTCAGGCGGAAACTCCTGCTCGCCGGCATCGGTCTTGATGGTCGCGCGGCCCCAGATGTCCAGGCCCGCAAACACACCGACCGCAAGCGGCAAGCCGTTGGGCGACACCGCCGCAACTTGGCGGCCCAGCAGCGGCACCATGTCGAAGTACTCGCCCAGCACGGGAGCCAGCGGACCGGCAGCGCCCTGCGGCGTGTTGGCAACAACCGCCCAGGTGTCCACACGGGTCAGCACGGCGGCGGCCAACTCCTCGACCAGCGCTTCGTCGGCCGCATCCACACCGAGCTCGCTCAACGCCGAAAGCTCAATATCCACCGTCACGGCACCGAACATGCCCGCGGCACCGGCACCGCCGTTGACGGCGACGCGCGCGAGCGACGTCTCAAACGCAGGCGCGCCGCACACGATGTCACTCGGCCACTGGATGCCCACTTTGCCGGCAAGCCCCAGGCCCGGCGTTGCGGCCGTGCCCGCGAGCGCGTCCATCATGCCCATTGCGGCCACAAACGGCAGGCCGTGGAAGGCGTGCATGTTCACATCGGGGCGCACGACCAGCGAAAACGTCAACGACGTCTCGCCCGCGCTCCAAGCACACCAGCCCACAGACGCACCCTCGCGGCCCGCGTCGCGCGCGGCGTCAAGCTCGGTACCGACGGCTACAGCATTCATCTCGATCATCTACATACGCCCCAATTCGCCCACGATATGGCCCACGCGGTCCTCGGGCTCCTTGACCTCGACACCGTTGTAGCGGAAGAACCGCGCCGGGTCGTGCATCAGGTCCTCGAGCGGCACCAGCACAAAGTCTCGTTCGCCAATGAGCGGATGCGGCAGGCGCAGCTTCTTGCCACCGTGGGTCTCGCCATCCATCCACAGCAGGAAGCTGCGCCT
>OIED01000870.1_pt1 | contig 14251 bp, 10 predicted proteins | sample 1581771 | NCBI WGS metagenome assembly OIED01 (sample SAMEA3882546, study PRJEB24775) | human gut metagenome | biome: human-associated habitat; feature: intestine environment; material: feces | place: Netherlands | collected 2009/2010 | reverse complement strand
GCATGACGCAGACGAACTGCACCTGCTGGATGTCGTTGGTGGTGCGGGTGATGAGGGACGCGGTGGAGAAGTTCTCGATCTCCGCATGGGAGAAGTGGATGACGCTGGAGAAGGTCTCGCGGCGCAGGTCGCGGCCGATGGCGGCGGACACCCGGGAGGCCAGGAAGCCCACCGCGATGGACACGGCCACCATCAGCAGGGTCAGGGCCAGCATCTGGCCGCCTACCTTATATAAATAGTGCATCTGCACATCGTGGGCAATGCCCTGGGCCTCGTATTCCAGACCCACCAGCAGCAGAGCCTGGCTCTTCAGGTTCTCCACCACGGTGTCGTCCAGCTGGCCGATGGCACCGGTCAGCTGCTGCTGCACGGCGTCGCGGCTGAAGCCGGGCATCTGGCTCATGGCGGCAAACTGGCCGCACACGGTGTCCAGGTTCTCCGCCGTGGGGGCCGCAGTCTCGGTTTCCGTGTCGGTGTTGCGGTCGGCGCCGGAGGCCTGCAGGTCCGCAAGGCCGGTCATGCCCATGCCGGTCTGCCCGGCGGGGGTGTTGGCTGCCTGGGCGGCCGCCAGATACAGCACGATGTCCGGCGTGGTCACAGCATCTTCCAGCGCAGTGCGCTCGTCGGCGGTCAGGTCGGTGCGCAGGCGCAGCACATCGCCGTCGGCGGTGTAGGCGTTCTGGAAGGCAGCGGCGTCCTCCTCGCGCATCAGCAGCGAGAGGGCATCCAGCGTGCTCTGCCGCACGGTGTCGGGCAGGGGGCTTTCGATGCCGCCCTGCTGGATGCCGGTGTCCACGATCTTGCTGGTGTAGTCCGGCAGCGACAGATCGCAGTACGCCTGCATGAACAGCAGTGCGAACACCACGAGGCAGACGGCCCAGTGACGGGCCAACTGCTTAAAGATCTTTGTCATGGTTTGGTTCTCCCTTCGGTTTGGTGGTACGCGCAGCATTTTCCGCAAGAATGGCTTCCATCAGCGCGCCGCGCAGCGCTTCCATCTGGGCCAGCTGTTCCGGCTCCAGCCGGGCCATGACACTGGAAAAGTAGTCCCCAAGAGCAGCCTCGCACTGTCGGCAGGCCTCGTATCCCTTGGGCGTGAAACGCACCAGCGTCTTGCGGCGGTCGGCAGGGTCGGCAAAGCGTTCCACAAGGCCGTCCTGCTCCATCTGCCGCACCGTGCGGGAAATGGCAGGAAGCGGTTGATGAAGCTCCTGAACAAGGTCGGAGATATAAACGGCACCGTCCTGTCCATGGAGACGAATGCAGCCCAGCAGCCCTTCCAGCATGGGAAAGTGGCACTTGGGGCAGTCGGCCAGAGCGGCCTTCATGCCGGCCTTGGATGCTTTGCTCAGCCGGTGGATGTAGCGGCAAAGCCCACGGAAACTCAACGTGGATTCCTCAGACACGCGATCCCTCCTCTCAAAAATTGCTTAACAGCTGTTAACTGTTAACGCTTGATAATAATAGGCTTTTGCAGGCCGGATTGCAACCCCCTGCAGGGATTGTTTCACAAAAGTTCACAAACGTTTGTGTCCCGCATACACATAAAGCAAAGGGGGCATCGGGCATGGAACAGCGTTTGTGGATGATCCTGCAATTGTTCGGCGGGGCGGCACTTTTCTTATATAGCATGGACACCCTCACGGACGCTTTGCAGCAGGCGGCGGGGGACACCCTGCGGCAGGCCCTTGCCCGGCTCACGGCCCACCCGCTGGCCGGGGTGCTCACGGGGGCGGCGGTCACGGCGGTGGTGCAGAGCAGCTCGGCGGTCACGGTGCTGGTGCTGGGCCTTGTGGGGGCCGGGCTGCTGACCCTGCAGCGGGCCGTGCCGGTGGTGTTCGGAGCCAACATCGGCACCACGGTCACCGCGCAATTGCTGGCCTTCCGGCTGGAGGATGCCCGGTATCTGCTGCTGGTGGCGGGGCTGCTGCTCTGGTTCGCGGGGCGCGGGCGTCTGCACGCAGCCGGGCAGGCGCTGTTTGCGTTCGGCCTGCTGTTTGAGGGCATCGCGGTCATGGCCGAGGCCATGGAGCCGTTGGCAGCAGGGCCGGTGTTCCGGCAGTGGATGGCCCAGGTGCGGCACCGCCCCGGCTTGGGCCTGCTGGCAGGGCTGGGCATGACCCTTGCCGTGCAGAGCAGCTCCGCCACCATTGCGGTGCTGCAGCAGGTAGCCGCCCGCCCCGGGCCGGACGGCGGGTGCCTGCTGGGCCTTGCGGGAGCCATCCCGGTGCTGTTGGGGGACAACATCGGCACCACCGTCACGGCGGTGCTGGCATCGGTGGGGCAGAGCCGGGACGCCAAACGTCTGGCGGCGGCCCACGCCCTGTTCAACCTGTCCGGGGCGGCGGTGTGCTGGCTGCTGCTGCCCCAGTTCACCGCGCTGGTGCGGCTGGTCTCGCCCCACGGGCCGGAGAGCGCCGTGCTGGCCCGGCAGATCGCCAACGCCCACACCCTGTTCAATCTGGGCTGCACGGTGCTGTGGCTGCCCCTGACCCCTTGCATGGTGCGCATCGTGTGCATTCTTTTGCCGGAGAAGCACGCCCCCCTGAGTTGAAATGAACGCCTTAAAATGGTATAATAACAATGTATCGAACAAATTTTGTGACGCTTTTGTTGCACAAATGATAAACGGACCCTTCTGTGGGCCTGCAGCGGTGTGCGGCTGCCAGGGCACAGAGCAAACCAAGAGGACGTGTTTACTATGAAGGATATCATCAACGGGTTGATCGAGCGGTTCCGCAGGCAGCATGTACAGGCCCGGCGCTATGTGGCCATGATGCTGGTGCTGGCCCTGCTCACCACCCTGTTCGTCAACTGGCAGCTCCATGGGGTGGGCATCTCCATGACGGCCGACTACCACTGCGGCTACGAGGAGCACCAGCACACGGCGGCCTGCTACGAAAAAGTGCTCACCTGCGGTTACGAGGAGGGCGAGCCGGAAACGCCCGTCACCTCTTCGGACAGCAGCGCCGATCCGGTGTCCGCCTACAGCGCGGCCGAGCCGGAAGAGCCGGAAGAGCCGGTGCAGACCGAGCCGGAGACCATCTGGGTGCCCCATGAGCACACCGATGCCTGCTACGAGGAGCACCGGGTGCTGACCTGCTATCAGGAAGAGCACGAGCACACCGACGACTGCTTTGACGAGTACGGTGCGCTCATCTGCGGCGAGTTCGAGCATATCCACGACGACAGCTGCTACACCACCGAGTATGAGCTGGTGTGCGGCCTGGACGAAGGCGAACTGGTGGAGGAGCCCAACCCCGCCTATCAGGAAATGCCTGCCAGCCGCCCCGTGGTGGACCTGCCCACTGAGCCGGCCGAGACCACCCCGGAGGAGCCGGTGCTGCATCACCACACCGACGCCTGCTACACCGAGGAGCTGGTGTGCACCATCCCGGAGCACCACCACACCGTGGAGTGCTTGGCCGATACCCAGGCCGACGTGGAGACTGCCGAGGAATGGCAGGCCGCGGCCAACGTGGCCCTGAACGGCAACTGGGCCGAGGACCTGCTCACCGTGGCAAAGTCCCAGCTGGACTACCAGCAGAGCGACAAGAACTTCAAGCTGGATGTGGAGGACCAGCAGGTGCTGCGCGGCTACTCCCGCTATGGTGCCTGGTACGGCAACCCCTACGGCGCCTGGGACGTGATGTTCCTGTCCTACTGCCTGCACTTTGCGGGTGTGCCCCAGACGGCGGTGCCCCAGCGTGCGGGCGTGATGGCCCTGCACAGTGACCTGCGCGGCTCCCAGTGGCTCACCGACGCCGACGGCTCCACCGCAAGGCCCGGCGATATCGTCATCTACAACACCCTCACCACCGAGCAGGTGGCCGTGGACGAGAGCTCCTATGGCATCGCCCTGCTGGACCTGGACGAGGACCCCGACACCGCCGCCCAGCTCACGGCTTCCGAGCCGCAGGTGGACACCCGCACCGTGACCACCGAGACGGTGGGCGTCGTGTCCGCCGTGGACCCCGACGCCGGGACCCTGACCGTGATCTCCGGCAACGTGGACGGCAAGGTGGCCGAGGTGCCCGCTGCCATGTCCGACGTGACCAGTGTCATCTCGGTGACCGGTGCCTATGCCGCCGAGACCACCGCTGCGGCCCCGGAGGACCCGGCAGGCTCCCAGGAGGAGCTGGACGGCAGCTATGCGCTGCTGGAAGATGAGGATGGCTTTGGTGCCACCGTGGACTGGGTGGGTGACGCCGACCCCTACGGCATCGCCCTGCTGGCTGCCGGGGACGACCATGATCTGAACACCTGGATCACGGATGTCAATTATGAAAAGACGACCGACGGGAAAACATGGACGTCTATCGGCGCGGGCAGCGTGACCGTGGACAGCGGCACCCGCGTCCGCGTGAACCTGAAGTATACCGTGAATGCCGGTGTGCTGACGCCCACCCACAATACCCTGACCTACCAGCTGCCCAAAGGCCTGCCCATGCCGGATGTGACGACGGGCAACATCGTGGATGAGTCCGACAAGGACGAGGCCGGCAATGCAAAGGTCGTGGGCAGCTTCACCGTTGACACCGACGGCAAAGTGACCCTGACCTTTACGGACGAAAAGTTCATCGGCACCGACGAGAAGGGCGGCCTGACATTCACCGGTACCTTCAAGGCCGCCGTTACGGCGAGCGCCGACAACTTTGAGGACGAGAAGGAGATCAAATTCAAGGACGACTGCATCCTGACCATCAAGAAGAAAACGGCAGATATAAAGATCAGCAAAGGGAGTGGGTCTCCGCTGATTACGGACCGTAAGGACGGCACCTTTGTAAATAATTACAAGGTGACGGTGGAGACCACCAACGGCACCAAAGACCCGGTGATCCTTACGGATACCCTGAACACGAATAGGAATGGCGAAAACCGTAGCGACTACCTGAAGGGCGGCACATACCTGACAAATAGCTTTAAACTCTGCAAGGTGGATGCCTCGGGCAAAGAAACAGAGATTTCCTTCCCTTTGTATGAGCTGAAAACCGACGGCAACGGCAACCCCCAGGTGGTCCTTGCTCCTGCATTGGAGGCCGGAGAGAAGTACATCTGGAACTACGACGTTCAGCGGGACTATGCGGACTTTGACAAGATGCCCAACGGCGTCGCTATCATCAACAACACGGCGAAAGCCGAGGCAGGGGACAATGTGGCCAAGGCTGACGCATGGTACACATGTAAAACCCCGCGTATTGAGAAGAACGGCCAGTACGACCCCAAAACAGGCCGCATCCAGTGGACGATCACTGTAAAGGTACCCCATTCTTTCCTGGGGTCCTATCTCCTGCAGGGCTGCAAGATCACAGATGACTTGCCAGACGGTGTGAAAATCGTAGGGGATGTAAAGGTAGGCAACGATACGATATCGGCAGAGGAATTCCAGAAAAACGGCTATACCATCCCGGCGGGTTATGATGGAACAGAGCTGAAGATCACCTTTGAGACCACCACCCCCATCGGCGGCGGCTCGGTGACCAATACAGCACAGATCGAGACCAAGAGCAAACACACCTTTGAGGCCTCGGATACTGTGAACATCGGGAAGGGCGATTGGAGCCTGAGCAAATCCATTGCCACCAGGGGCGAGACGCCCACCTGGAACCTCTCGGCCACCAACAAGGCCGGTGAAGCGGAGTTTACCCTGTGGGATGTGCTGGACGACGCTGAGAACGACCAAGGCGAGACAAAAGAGGACACCCACTATGCCATTGCAAAAGAGCTGGATGACGCCATCAAGGCCAATCTGACCCTGACCATGCACGACAACACGAGGCTGACCTATGCGGAGGCTGTCGCGGCGGGCAACACCATCAAGATGACCTATTATGCACAGAAAAACGGTACCGAGGAGGTGGACGCAAATAACTCGTCCACCCGTGTGCGCAGCTTCAGCATCCATGTGAAAGCCGGGGACGGCCAGAACCCCGTGCGCAGCATCTCGGTGACCGGCATCCCCACCCACGAGGAGCGCGACGACGTGCCCACCGGTGAGGTGTGGACCTATAAGAACACCATCCATATCCAAGGCGTGAACGGCGATGCTTCGGCAAAGGACACCTACCGCAGCTACAAGAAGTTTGAAAAGGGCGTGGCCGCAACGAGCAGCGGCAACGAGACCGGTTATCTGACCGGCAGCAACAGCTTCGAGCTGAGCGACCTCAGCGGCAACAACCTCCACTATCAGCTGGTGCTGCAGACCTCCGCCGATGATAGGGACGAAATCACGGTCACCGACACCCTGCCGGAAAACGTCGGCTTCAAGGTGGATAATGTCAAGATCGCGCTGGATGAGGGCGACTTTGTAAAGATCAAGGATAAAAAAGTAGACTGGGCGACGGCAGAGTATGACGAAACTACCCGGCGGCTCACCATTAAAATCAGCAACTACAACAAGTCGGGGCAGGAGGAACACCGCATCCGCATCCAGTACAAAGTGAGCGTGAGCGACGATCCCAGATGGAAGAACCCCTCGGTGGGCAAGCTGACCTACACCAACACCGCCACCTGGGGCGAGCAGACCGACACCACCACCACCACCGTCACCCGTGATGTGGAGCAGGTGAAAAAGACCGGCTGGCAGGACCCCGGCAACGACCGGAAGCTGCACTATCAGGTGGTCATCAACCCGGCCCACGAGGATCTGTCGGCCGGGCAGACCAGAGCGGAGAAGATCGAGCTGTGGGATAACATCAGCACCACCAATGGTGCCATCGCCACCGGCGATATCAACTCGGTCAAGTTGTATTTTTACAATTACGACGAAACAGTCGGCGTGACCACCGGCAAAGAGGTGCCGCGCAACATGTACCGCATCCTGGAAGCGGACAAGAACGGCTGGCTTCATATGGAGATCCCCAATATGGCGGCCCTGATCCTTGTGTATGACTGCAATGTGAAGGATGGCAGTGCTGCCGCCAGCTACCAGGTGAGCAACACCGTGACCCTGAGCAACGGCAGCAAATCCAGCGACAGCGGCATCACCTACCAGGTCAAGGCGGATGCAACGGCCACCACCGCACAGTTCGTGCTGCGCAAGAAGGACAGCTACTCCGGCGTGTCGCTGAAGGGCGCGGAGTTCACCATTTACCAGTACGACAAAGCGATTGAAGGGTGGACGAAGTGGGCAGGCAACGGCACTGGCACCCTGACCACGGACGAAAACGGTCAGGCCAGTCTGGCTGTGCTGGATAGTGAGACTGCAAGCTGCCTGAAACCGGACGTGCTGTATAAGCTCGTGGAGACCAAAGCACCCACGGACTATCAGCTGGATGCCACCCCGCACTACCTGCTGTTCCGCAAGAACGCCAGCGCGGAGAACGAGCAGCAGGCCTTTGCAAAGGCGACCGGCCAGGCCGATGGCACCACGACCCTGACTGTGGACGGTGAGACGGTGGACCTGAACCGCAATGTGCAGGTGGGCAGCGATGCCGGCACCACGACCGCCGAATACAGCAACGTGTACAGCAACCTGACCGTCAGCAAGCTCTGGCTGGACCAGGATACCAAAAAGCCGGTGGAACCGGCGGTGGACAGCATCCACATCAAGGTCTGGCAGTACACCGACAATGACAAGGACAGAACGTTGTTTGCCGAAGCCGACCTGACCGCAGGTAACAACTGGACTAAGACCTGGTCCGGCGAGGAACTGCCCCTGACGGACGAGAAGGGCAATGCGTACCACTACCTGGTGGAGGAAGTGACCACCGGCAACTGGAACGTGTACATTGACAACAATGGCGTGCAGACCGGCAACATTACCATCCAGAACCGTGTTTACACCGGCTACGAGCTGCCGTCTACCGGCGGCATGGGCACGGCACCCTTCGGGGTGCTGGGCGGCGCACTGGCCGCTGCAGCAGCCCTGCTGCTGGTCCGCAAACGGAAACAGGACGAGGAGGAGTGAGCAGCCATGAAACAAAACAAAAACAACCGGTTTGCCGCTCTTCTGCTGGCACTGTGCATGGCTGTGTGCTGTGCACTGCCCGCGCTGGCAGCCCCCGCGGCCAGCGCCAACATCGACCTGAGCCGCACCGGCAGCATGGACGTGACCCTGTACGACCACCAGAACGACGTCCCCCTGCGGGGCGGCGCACTCACCGTGTACAAGGTGGCGGACGTGGCCCGCACCAACGGCGACCTGCACTTTGTGTACACCGCCGACTTTACGGGCTGCGGCATCGCGCTGGACGACCTGACGGACAGCACGCTGGCTTCCAGGCTGGAAGCCAAGCTGCCCGCCCGCGCCGCCGGCACCACCCATAAGATCAGCGAGCAGGGCACCGTCTCCTTTGACGCGCTGCCGCTTGGCCTGTACCTCGTGGTGCAGACCGAGAACTCCAAGGGCTACGAGGCCATCAATTCCTTCCTGGTGTCGCTGCCCATGGCGGACGAAAGCGGCTGGCTCTACACCGTGGACGCCACCCCCAAGGTGGGCGCGCCCACGCAGGAGGTGACCCCGCCCGAACCGGAAACTCCCAGCAAGCCTTCGGAACCGGACAAACCGTCCGAGCCGGAGAAGCCTTCGGAGCCGGACAAGCCCACCCAGCCCGGCACCCCGGATGAGCCGGACAACCCGGACATGCCGGTGGACCCCAACGACCCCAACCGCCCGGTGTCGCCCGGTACGCCGGATAACCCGGTGAACCCCGGCAACCCGGACAACCCCGTGGCCCCCGGCAACCCGGACAACCCGGTGGCTCCGGGCCGCCCGGACGGCAATGCACTGCCCCAGAGCGGCCAGCTGAACTGGCCCATCCCGTTCATGGCCTGCAGCGGCGTGCTGCTGTTTGCCGTCGGCTGGGTGCTGGACCGGAAGGAGACGCTGGCATGAACACAAAGCAGAAGATCGGCCGCGCCTGCATGATCGTGGGCATCCTGCTCATTCTGGGCGCACTGGCCCTGCTGGGCTATAACCAGTGGGACGCCAACCGCGCCGACAAGGCCTCCCAGGACGCCCTGGGCAAGCTGGAAGAGACCCTGACCGAGACCATTGAGGACAAGACGAAGGACGAAGAGCCGGTGGTCCAGCCGGAGCTGGACCCGGAGCAGGAGATGACCGTCACCGACATCGACGGCTGGGGCTACATCGGCTACCTGTCCATCCCGTCCATCGGGTTGGAACTGCCCGTGATGAGCGAGTGGAGCTATGCGGGCCTCAAGGTGGCCCCGGGCCGCTACTCCGGCTCCACCTACGCCGACAACATGGTGGTCTGCGCCCACAACTACGCCAAGCATTTCAGCCCCATCAAGTGGCTGGCCCTGGGCAGCGAGGTGTACTTTACCGACATGGACGGCCAGCGCTGGAGCTATGAGGTGTCCAACGTGGAGACCATCCAGCCCACGGATATCGACAAGATGATCACGGCCAGCGACGAGGACGCCTGGGACCTGACCCTGTTCACCTGCACCACCGGCGGCCGCGCCCGCTGCGCCGTGCGCTGCACCCGCACCGGTTACCCGGTCTTGGAGACCAGCGCGGCAGGGCGGATCACGGAGTAAGCAGGACGATTTGGAATTGCCTCCGCTTTGCTCTGGCAATATCAGCGGAAAATTATTTTTAAAGATATGCAATCCCGGAAAATCTGCGGATTTTCCGGGATTGTTTTTTCACGGATGGGCGTTAAGGAAAGTGGCCTGTTCTCTGGAAGGCAAACGATTTAGAATGCCATCCGCTTTGCTCTGGGCATAAATAGCAGAAAAAATTATTTTAGATTTTGCAAATCCGGCAGGGCTGCGGCCCCGCCGGATTTGCTTTTTCACGGGAGAGGGCGTTCCGGGAAGTGGCATCGGCTGCTGTTGGCCTGCGGCCAAAGCGCAGAAGGAGAACTCGCGTTTTGCGGAAAGGAATCCCGTAACGTCCCTCCCGGTGCGATGTCATTCCGGTATCAGATGCCACTCCCCGCCATGACCCCTCTGGTGAAAAGGCAACTCCGGAAAATCCGCAGATTTTCCGGAGTTGCAATAAAAAATAATATTTCCTCTAATTATGGCGCAGCGCACGCGGAGCCATTTTAAATCGTCCTGTTCCGGTTTCCCGCAAGCGTACAGGGAACGGTCGCGCCAGCGTCCACAAAAAAGCACCCGCCATGCGGATGCACAGCGGGTGCCTTGAAGGGCTCTGCGGGGATGCTCAGTGGGTGGTGCCCATGTCCACAGCCAGGTCGGCGTCGTTCTTCACAACGGCCTCCACGGCCTTCTCCAGGCCGCGGGCGATCTGGTGCAGGTCCATGCTGGGGGTGCCCAGGGGCTTGTTGACCACCTGCTCCATGGCGTAAGGCACATGGATGAAGCCGCCCCGGATGTTGGGGTACTTCCTGTCGATGAGGTACAGCAGGGTGTACATCAGGTAGTTGCACACATAGGAGCCTGCAGTGTAGGACAGGGCGGAGGGGATGCCTGCGTCCTTGATGTTCTGCACCATGGCCTTCACGGGCAGAGAAGTGAAGTAGGCGGTCTCGCCGTCCTCCTGGATGGTCACGTCGATGGGCTGATAACCGGCGTTGTCGGCGATGCGGCCGTCCATCAGGTTGATGGCCACCTTTTCCGGGGTGATGGCGGAGCGGCCGCCGGCCTGACCGATGCAGATGACCACATCGGGCTGGTTTGCCTGAATGGCAGCTTCCAGCACCTCACCGGCACGGATGAACTCGGTGGGCACTTCCTGCTTGACGATCTCGGCACCGGCGATGGTGTCGGGCAACAGCTTTACCGCCTCAAAAGCGGGGTTGACGGTCTCGCCGCCAAAGGGGTCGAAACCAGTGAGCAGAATCTTCATAGTAAAAAGCCTCGATTCTCAGATATAAATGGACGGCTCCAGAACGGTGAGCTGTCCGTGATCCATGATCATGCGGTTGTCCACATAGATGCAGGGAGCGTGGGTGACCAGATCGTAATGGCCGGAAGCATCCTGCACACCGCCCAGTGCGATGTTGCGCCCGAACCCGATGTGGAAGGTGCCATAGGTGGATTCGTCCTCGATGTAGCAGTTGCCTGCACAGCGGGAGTGGGTGTTGAGCCCGATGCCAAACTCCGCCGCCACCACCATGTTCTCCGGGTCGTGGAAGCGGGCCAGAAACTGCTTGAGCCGCCTGCCGCTGGCATTGTCCTCGATCTCCACGATGCGGCCGCCGCGCAGCTCCACCCGCACGGGGCTGTCCACGATGCCGATATAGCCCATGGAGCCGTCCAGGATCAGGGTGCCGTTGGTGTCGCTCTCCACCGGTGCCACATACACTTCCACGCTGGCAGAGGAAAGGCCCTTGCCGTCGTGGCAGCAGCCGTTGAAGAAGCCGGGCACACGCCCTTCGATGTTGAAATCCAGGTTCGTGCCAAGCTCCGTGGTCACATGGATGTGGCTGGCGTTCTGGTAGCAGGCCATGATGATGCTGGCCATGATCCTGCTTTTGGGCAGGCTCATGTTCAGGAAGTCGTAGCTCAGCAGTGACTGCCCGTTGCTGGTGCTCAGCGGCAGCGACAAAAACCGGTTGCGGCGGGCAATGACCCGCTTGACGGCCCGTGTGGTGATGAGGGAATACTCGGCAGCACCGATCACGGCGTTGTAGGGGTCAAAGGCGTCCTCGCGGTCGTCGAAATACTGGCCCACCTGCTCGTGCAGGTCGTCCAGCATCAACACATCCGCCACGCTGCCCACCGCCTGTGCGGCTTGCTGCATGGCTGCCACCTCGACAGCATACTTCTGGCTGGATACGATCAGGATGCGTTCGCCTGCACGGAGCCGGACCCAGTCCCGTATAATGACATCGGCCCCGTGCTGTATTGCTTGTTCCATCAAATCACTCGATCTAACAAAAAAATCACTTCAGGAGGATCATCATCACGATCTGGACCACCATCATGATGATGGCGACAGGAACCTGATTCTTGATGACGCCCATGGGCTTCTTCATATCCAGCAGTGCCACGGGCACGGTGTTGAAGTTTGCAGCCATGGGGGTGCACAGGGTGCCGCAGAAGCCGCAGGTCAAAGCCAGCATGCCGATGACCACCGGGTTTGCGCCGTGGGCCAGCACGAACGGGTAGCCGATGCCCACGGTCATCACGGTGATGGCGGCGTAGGCGTTGCCCATGATCATGGTGAACAGCATCATGCCGATGGCGTACACCACGATACCGGCGTTCACATTGCCCTCGGGGATGATGTGGCTGACCAGGTCAGAGATCACATCGCCGACACCGGCAGCGGTGAAGACGGAGCCAAGGCAGGCCAGCAGCATGGGCAGCATGGACAGGGGGCCCACGGTGGACAGCATGCGCTCGGAATCGTTCAGGAAGGTGGAGGGCTTGTTGTCGCGGTTCATGATCATCAGCAGGATGATGGCCACGAGAACGCCCAGAGCCACGCCGTTCAGGGCGGACAGGCCGATGCCCAGGCCGGTGATGGCGCAGATGACGGCCAGCATGCCGATGCTCAGGGTGGGGACAAAGATCTTCATGCCGATCTTCTCATAGGTAGCCTCGGTCTCGGCCTTGGTGGCAGCAGAGACAGCGCCCTTCTTGACCTTCTTGAGGATGGCGGGGATGCACATCACCACCACCAGGATGCCGCTCACCAGAGAGGGCAGCCAGCGGCCCAGGGCAAGCACGACGCCCAGCACGGCCCAGAAGATAAAGGTGCCCATGGGTTCCGGGTTCTCCTTATCCTTCAGGTTCTTCACGCCGCAGTAGATGCACAGCAGGCCGATGATAAAGTAGATGATCTCCATCACCTTGGTGGACAGGCTGTAATCAGCACTCATAAAAAAGCTCATTCTTCTGTCCTCCCTTACTTATAGTACTTCTGGATCATCTTGCGATCCTTGATCACATAGAATACGATGGCGACCACAGTGGCAATGATGCACACGGGGATCTCGATGGCAGCCAGCTGGGCCAGCTCCACCTCGATGCCCAGGCCGGCCAAAGTGCTCTGCACCAGCAGGCCGCCGGAGCCGCCCACGAACAGGACCTGACCGAAGAACCAGGTGATGTTCTCCATGCCGGAAGCCATACCCTTCAGCTCCTCGACATGCTCCTCATTGGGCTCATAGCCCTGTGCCACAATGGCACCTTCGGCCATGGGCATGATGACGGGGCGCACGAAACCGGCCACGCCGCCAAAGCCCACGTTGAAGGCTGCAAAGATCGAGCGCATCACGCCGTAGATGCCGATGACCAGGCCGGAGGTGGCACCCTTGAACTTGCCGATCAGGGCAGCGGCTGCTTCACGCAGGCCGTTGCGCTCCAGCGTGCCAGTGACCAGCATCACGATGATGAAGATGGCCATGCTGCGGTTTGCCACAAAGGTGCTGCCCAGCGTTTCCAGCAGAGTGACCGGGCCCAGACCGCCAACCAGTGCAGTCACAACGGCTGCCACCAGAATGACCAGAATGGAGTCCAGCTTCAGTGCAAAGCCAGCGATGACGATGACAATGCCAAGTAGTTTCAGTAGTTCCATAATTGCCTTCCTTTATACTTATATTTTCCCGGCGCTGTGCTGGCGGTCCGCCTGTGGGTCAGCAGGCAGGCCGTCGGCACTACGCCGAAAAGTCCAGAGAAAATGCCTTACAGGCGGATAAACGCTGCCAGCAGCAGAGAAAAGCCTCCTGCCGTAAGCCACAGCGGCACCAGACGACGGCCCAGGTGAGCTCCGATATCGCAGTGCTCCAGCACCCCGGAGGCCTTCATGGGCACCACCGTGGTGGCTTTGGGCACGGCCTCTGGGCTGCCGTAGGGGTTGGTGGAGGTAAACTCACCAGTGCCGATCTCCCCGGGGCAGGCGTACACCCCAAACCAGGAGGACAGCAGCCCACCCTTGCCAGCGCTTGTCTTGCACACGCGCACCAGCTGCACCGTAAGGGCCTGGGCCTGCTTTTCTTCCACCAGCAGGTTGACCCGGACCATATTTACCAGGTTCAGCATCGAGGAAATGGCGATGAGAGCGTCCAGGATCAGGACCAGGATCAATAACGAGTGCATGGGGCACACCTCCTGCAAACAGAGCAAGGGCTGCGGCAGCCCCTGGTGCTTTCGTAAGATGAAAATAGTATACCATAAAGTGGGACGAATTGTAAATGAAATATAGATAATCTGTCTAGTCTTCCTAAAAAAGGAAAAATCCCCTGTTTCCCAAAGGAAACAGGGGATTTGCGCCGTTTGGCAGAAATTACTTGTTGCGGATGTACTCATCCATGGCCTTGGCGGCAGCCTTGCCGGCACCCATGGCCTTGATGACGGTGGCGGCACCGGT
>OIED01000866.1_pt1 | contig 14290 bp, 10 predicted proteins | sample 1581771 | NCBI WGS metagenome assembly OIED01 (sample SAMEA3882546, study PRJEB24775) | human gut metagenome | biome: human-associated habitat; feature: intestine environment; material: feces | place: Netherlands | collected 2009/2010 | reverse complement strand
CCGTGAGCTCGACACCGAGCGCGTCCGCGAGCCGCTGCAGCGTCTCGACGTCCGGGCGGGAGCGGCCGGTCTCGTAATTCGATATGGTCTGCCGCGTCGTGTGCACGGTCTGCGCCAGATCGTCCTGCGTCAGATGCCGGCGCGTGCGGGTGCGGCGGATGTTGGCCCCAATGTCGCGCATGGTGTTCACCTCGCCCAAAGCATACCATGTGCGGCGGCGATTTGTCACGCAAAGGTTCTTTGCGCGCGTGAAAAAACCGGCGGGTTCGTGTCCCGCCGGTCGTGTTTTTACGGTTTTTACTGTCCGCGGTTTTGCAGCGCGGTCAGGTAGGGGTTGAAGCGGCGCTCGGTCTCGAGCGTGGAGCAGTCCATGTGGCCGGGGTAGACCTCGTAATCGCCGGGCAGCGCCGCGATCTTCGCCAGCGACTGCAGCTCGACCTCCATGCTGCCGCCCTCAAAATCCGTGCGGCCGCAGGAGCCGGCAAAGAGCGTGTCGCCGGTGAAGAGCGCATCGCCGCAGATGAGCGTCACGCCGCCGGGGGTGTGGCCGGGCGTCTCCATGACGCGGAAGGTCAGATTGCCGACCTTGACCTCATCGCCCTCCTTATAAAAGATCGTGCCCTCGGGCGGGACGAACGAGTAGCTGTCGAACGCGACGGCCGTGCCCGCGTCGAGCGCGTTCATGTATACGGGCGCGCCGGTCTCCTCGTGCACGGCATAGACGGCGCCGGTGTGGTCGTAGTGCCCGTGCGTGAGCAGGATGGCGCGGCAGGTGAGGTGGTTGTCCTCCAGATAGTAGAGGATGGTGTTGGACTCGTCGCCCGGGTCGATGACGGCGCACTCGAGCGTGGTCTCGTCGGTGACGATGTAGCAGTTGGTCATGAGGTGCCCGACGGGCAGACATTTGATGAGCATGGGGTAGCCTCCTTTATAATTGATCGGTATCGAGCAGGATGGTAACGGGGCCGTCGTTGACGGACGCGACTTGCATATCCGCGCCGAACTCGCCCGTGCGCACCGTGAAGCCGCGGGCCCGACAGCCCGCGATCACGCGCTCATAGAGCGGCACGGCGGTCTCCGGCCGGGCGGCGGCCGTGAAGCCGGGGCGGCGGGAGCGGCAGTCGGCAAAGAGCGTGAACTGGCTCACGATCAGCAGCTCGGCGCCCGCGTCGGTGGGATTGACGTTCATTTTGCCCGCTTCATCCTCAAACACGCGCAGGCCGCAGATGCGGTCGACGATGCGGTCGGCTTCGGCCTCGGTGTCGGACACGTGCACGCCCAGCAGGACGAGAAAGCCCTTGCCGATGCGCGCGGTCTCCTGTCCGCCGATCGTGACGGACGCTTCGTTCACACGGGTGATGACAGCTCTCATGCTTTGCTCTCCTGTTTGGTTTTCCCTGCGTTTTTGGCGTGCTCGGCCTGCAGCTCCGCCGTGTTTGCGGTGGCCTTCGCGATGTCGGACGCACCGCTGCGCGAGATGCGGATGACGCCGCGGACGGCGCTCAGGCGGCTGATGATCGTGCGCAGCTCGGCCAGATCGTGCACCTCGGCCGTGATCGTGATGGTCGAGCGGCCGCTGTCCACGTCGCGCGCGGTGAGCGTGCGCACCTTGGCGTTGAGCGTGTTGAGCGCGGTGGCCACGTCCATCACGAGACCCGAGCGCTGCGCGCTGAGCAGCGTGAGCGTCGTGCCGTAGGAATCGGTGGTGTTCTCCGCCCAGCTCACGCGGATCCAGCGGCCGGCGGTCTCCGGATTGTCGCGGCTGGCGAGGTAGTTTTCACAGTCCGTGCGGTGGATGGACACGCCCGCGCCGCGCGTGATGAAGCCGATGATGCTGTCGCCGGGCACCGGCGTGCAGCAGCGGGAGAATTTGATGAGGCAGTTATCGAGCCCCTCGACGAGGATGCCGTGCACGGCGTGGCGCGGACGCTTATTGCGGCGCTCGGCCGCCTCGTTGATGCGGTCGATGGCGTTTTTCTGGTTGGCCTTCTGGCTGCGCAGGATCTCGTCGCGGATGCGGTTGACGGTGCGCGTGGCGGTCACGCCGCCGTAGCCGATGGCGGCGTACAGATCGTCGAGCGAGGTGAAGGCCAGCCGCTTGAGGATCAGCGGCAGGATCTCGTCGCCCATGATGTCGGCCGGGGCAATGCCGTTGGCGCGCAGCTCGCGCTCAAACTGCTCCTTGCCGTGGACGATGTTTTCCTCGCGGCGCTCTTTTTTGAACCACTGCTTGATCTTCGTGCGCGCGGCACCGCTCTTGGCGAGACTGAGCCAGTCGCGGCTCGGGCCGGGCGCGTTTTTCGATGTGCGGATGTCGACAATGTCGCCGTTTTGCAGCACGTAGTCGAAGTTCACGATGCGGCCGTTGACCGTTGCGCCGACCATGCTGTTGCCGATCGCGGAGTGGATGCTGTAGGCGAAGTCGATCGGCGTCGCGCCGGCGGGCAGGTTGATCACGTCGCCCTTCGGCGAGAACACGAACACCTCGTCGGCGAACATGTCCACCTTCAGGTTGTGGAAAAAGTCCTGCGCGTCGGACTCCTGCTGCGTCTCGAGCAGGCGGCGGATCCAGGCGAACTTCTCCTCGTCGCCGGCCTTGGTGCCCTCACCGCTGCCGGTCTTGTATTTCCAGTGCGCCGCGACGCCGTACTCCGCCGTCATGTGCATCTCCCACGTGCGGATCTGCACCTCGAACGGGATGCCCTCCGAGCCGATGACCGTCGTGTGCACGCTCTGGTACATGTTCGGCTTCGGCGTGCTGATGTAGTCCTTGAAGCGGCCGGGCAGCGGCTTGTACATATCGTGGATGATACCGAGCACGTTGTAGCAGTCGGGGATCGTGTCCACGATCACGCGGAACGCGCACAGGTCAAAAATACCGTTGATGTCGAGCTTCTGCGCGTACATCTTGCGGTAGATGCTGTAGATGTGCTTGATGCGGCTCGAGATGGTGGCATGCACGCCGTCGAGCTCCAGCCGCTCGCGGATCTGCGTGCGCATCTCGTCCATGAATTTTTCCAGCGTCGGCATACGCGCCTCGAGCGCGTCCGTGATGGCGCGGTAGCCCTCGGGGTCGAGGTAGAGCAGCGAGAGGTCTTCAAGCTCCCACTTGATCTTCTGCATACCGAGGCGGTGCGCGATGGGGGCGTAGATCTCCATCGTCTCGAGGGATTTGATGCGCTGCTTCTCCTCGCTCTGGTAGGCCATCGTGCGCATGTTGTGCAGACGGTCGGCCATCTTGATGAGGATGACGCGGATGTCCTTGGCCATGGCCAGCAGCATCTTGCGCATATTCTCCATCTGCTGTTCTTCGACGCTTGTATACTGCACGCGCGTGAGCTTGGTGACGCCCTCGACGATGTCAGCCACCGAGGTGCCGAAGCTGCGCGCGATGTCGTCATGCGTGAGCGAGGTATCCTCGATCGTGTCGTGCAAAAGCGCTGAGATGATCGAGTCCTCGTCGAGCCCCATCTCCGCCGTGATGATGGCGGCGGCAATGCAGTGCGACACATAGGGCGAGCCGTCGCGGCGCTTTTGCCCCGAATGCGCACGGTCGGCGCACTCGAAGGCCGCGCGCACGCGGCCGAGATCCGCCGGGATGCCGGCGGAGGTGATCTTCTGTTCCAGCTCCTGATAGTGCGCCTCGAGGTCGTAGGGCACCGGAGTCGCGTTTTCGGCGCGGGTCGCTTCAGACATAGGGGGTGCTCCTTTCCGAAAAGGAATGGGAATTTCCTGAAAATGTTTCATAGCAGCTTCTGCCGGCGGTCGCGCAGCGCCTGCAGCAGCTTCGACGCGCCGAGATCCACCTTGCCGCTGGTCGGCAGCGGGCGCAGGCGCAGCGTCTCACCGTCGAAGTCGACGGTGGCGAGTCCCATCTCGGCCATGACGCGCAGGCACACGCAGAATTTCTCCGGGCGCATGGGCGCGCGCTCCGGCAGCTCCGAAAGGGAAAAGACCATCGGCGCCTTCAGCCAGCGCCACGCCACGGCGAAATCCGCCCGCAGGGGGTAGAGATCCACCGTGTCCCACGCGGGCACGCACTGATTTTTGAGTAGCGCGCTGCACAGCGGCAGCGGGTCGCTCGGGCGCACGTCGGTCACGAGCAGCTGCACGCTGCGGCGGCCGCGGAATTCGTTGATCTGCGGCGTGAAGGCCACATCCGCCCACTGGCCGATGCGCACGCCGAGCTCCGCCGGGGTGCAGGAGAAGAAGATGCCGGCATAATTATACCCGCCCTTGGCAAAGTGCAGCCGCAGATGGCGGCCGCCGCCGATGGGCACGGCGTTGACGAGCCGCGCACCGGTGATGCACAGCAGGGGCTTGGGGTTGCCGTTGCCGCACGGCTCGAGCGCGTCGAGCGACTCGATGCACGCCATGGTCAGCAGGTGCGGATCGTCCACGCGCAGGTCGCACGTGAGCTCCGGCAGGTCGTCGGCCGGGTTTTGCCGGTAATACTCGCCGAGCGCGCGGCGGAAGCGGTCGATGTTTTCCCGCCGGATGGTCAGCCCGGCCGCCAGCGCGTGGCCGCCGAAGCCCTCGAGATACTCCGAGCAGGCGCTCAGAGCGTTATACAGGTTGAAGCCGCCGAAGCTGCGGCACGAGCCCTTGCCGCGCTCACCGTCGCAGCAGATCATGATCGTCGGCAGGTGGAACTCCTCACTCAGGCGCGAGGCGGCGATGCCGATCACGCCCTGATGCCACGTGTCGCTCGCGAGCACGAGCGGCGCGCGCGGCGGATAGCGGCACGCGATGGCCGAGGCCTCCTCCCAGATCTGCTGCTCGAGCTCCTGCCGCTCGCGGTTGAGCTGGCAGAGGCCGGCGGCGTAGCGGTCGGCGTCGGCGCTGTCATCGGTCAGCAGCAGCAGCGCGGCAATGGCCGTTTTTCCGAGGCGTCCGGCCGCGTTGATGCGCGGCGCGAGCGTGAAGCCGATGGTCGTGGCCGTGACAGGCCGTCCCTCCGCGCCGCACTCGTGCAGCAGCGCACGGATGCCGGGGCGCGGGTTGGTGTTGATCTGCGCCAGACCCTGCGCCACGAGGTAGCGGTTTTCGCCCGTGAGGGGCATGACGTCGGCCACCGTGCCGATGGCGACAAGGTCGCCGTAGTCGCGCAGCACCTGCGTGCTGTCGCCCTCGAGCGCGCACAGCAGCTTGAACGCCACGCCCACACCAGCGAGCCCGCCGTTGGGATACTGCGAGCCGGGACGCTTCGGGTCGACGACGGCCACGGCGTTCGGGATCGCCTGCCCGCTGCATTCGTGGTGGTCGGTGATGACCATGTCGATGCCGCGCTGCAGGGCGTAGTTCGTCTCGTCGATGGCGGTGATGCCGCAGTCAACGGTGATGATGAGCGTGATGTCGTCGGCGCGCTGGAGGCTCGTGATCGCGTCCATGTTCAGGCCGTAGCCCTCCTCGATGCGGTCGGGGATGTACGGGTGCACGGGCACGCCGCGGCGGCGCAGATAGTCCGTGAGCACGCACGTCGACGTGATGCCGTCGACGTCGTAGTCGCCGAAGACGGCCACGTGCTCCCGCCGCTCGATGGCGGCGCGGATGCGCGCGACGGCCTTGTCCATGTCCTGCAGGAGCATGGGGTCGAACACGCTCTGGTCGCCGCCGCTGAGAAAGGTGCGCGCCTGCACGGCGTCGTCATAGCCGCGCAGCGCCAGCAGCACCGCCAGCAGCGGGGAATAGCCCGCGCGCAGCAGCGCCTCCGGCGGCTGCGGCGCGGTATATGGAATTTTCCAGTTACGGTATTTCATATGCGCTGTGTGCCTCAAATCCAAAACGATCGATTATAATACAATAATTTATTATTCTATCAAAATATCCGTGCAGATGCAAGAGGCGCGTGTTGGTTATCTGCCGCCGTCTGGGGCGATTTTTCGCCGCCGCACGCCGCGCTTCCTGCCCTTGACAGGGATGTGCCGCCGGTGGTACGATATGGCGGGTATGCCGGCGTGGCGAAACAGGCAGACGCAAGGGACTTAAAATCCCTCGGTGGCAGCACCGTGCGGGTTCGAGCCCCGCCGCCGGCACCACGTCGGAGCGGACAGCATAACGTTTGCTCCGACTTTTTGGCAAAGCCGGAGCTCATTCATTTCGTCGCTCCTCCTTTTCAGCTGTGACCCGCTTGCGCTGGGCTCACATCTGAGATGCGGCGGCCTGCAGCGGATCATCCGGAGCAGCGCGGCAGGGCGATGCGAGCGGACTGCATATCGTTCACTCCGACTTTTTCCGGGATGGGAAACTTTTTTCGCATATAATGAGAGCCGTGCGTTCCGCGCGGCCGGGAGGGAACTGCTTTGAACGAACGCGCGCACGTGGACTATTTTGACTGGCTGCGCATCATTGCGGCGCTGAGCGTCATTTTCATGCACACGGCGGCCGGCCCGCTGCGCGCCGGCATCAACACCGGCTGGCACCTGCTCAACGTATGCACGTCACTTGCCTTTACGGCGGTACCGCTGTTTTTCATGATGTCGGGCTATCTGCTTATGACGAGCCGGAAAACGGCCGACATTTCCGTGCTGCTGCGCCACCGGCTGCCGCGGCTGGTCGTGCCGCTCGCGGGCTGGACGGTCGTGGCCGTGCTGTGGCAGATGTTTCTGGCGCACACGCTCACGCCCGGCGCCATCCGGGTGCAGCTCGTCGCGGCGCTCAACGGACCGGTGATGGTGCACTTCTGGTATCTGTATACGCTCATCGCGCTCTACGTGCTCTCGCCGATTCTCTACGGCGGGATCCGGACGGCAAGTCCGGGCGGGTGTATCTGTTCGTGCTGGCGGCGGCAGTGTCGGTGCATACGGTCCTGCTGACGGTGCTTCCGGACGGCGCGGCGCAGTATGTCGATCTGGACATTTTCGGAAAGCTCAAGATCTTCGGCGGGCACATGGCCACATTTGTGCTCGGTTACCTGCTCGGCAGCTATGAAAAGAAGATCCCCAATTGGCTGCTCTTGCTCGGCGCGGCGGGGACGCTTGCAGTGATTTCGGTCGGAACGTGGCTGCTCACGGTACGCACGGGGGAATTCAATCAGAACTTCCAGAATCAGAGCTCCGGGTTTGAGATCGTGCTGGCCGCGTGTATTTTCCTGCTGTGCAAGCAGACGTGCAACCGGCCGCCGCGCGCATGGGTCAGGGCTGCGTTGGGCTCTGTTGTGTCGCTGTCGATGGCGATCTACCTCATGCACAACATCTTCCTGAGCATGCTCTATTCCGTCGGCGTGTCGCCGCGTTCGTTTGGCGGCACGGTTGGCGTGACACTGCTGGTGTTTGCCGCGTGCTTTGCTGTGACGAAAACGGTGGCGACCGTCAAGCCTCTGTGCTACCTTGCCACAGGCAAAACGTATGCCGAGGCGTGCCGCAGCTGCAACTGGGTATATACCTTCCGCAGGCTGCGCGGACGCACCGAGACGAAAATATAAAAACGGCAGGCCGGAGGGACTTCCTCCGGCCTGCCGTTTGCGCCTTCACATTTCCGCGCGGCGCGGCGCCATGCGCTCGGCCACGACGGCGATGTAGCCCAGCACGATCGTGAGATAGTACGACGCCAGCCGCCAGATGAGCATGGCGGTCGTCAGATAGTCGCCGAACAGCGGCGAAAAGGCGAGGTAGAACGTGCCCTCGCTCGCGCCGGACGCGCCCGGCATGGGAAAGCAGCTCGCCCCGATGTACAGCAGCACCTGCGTGCCCGTGACCTGCCAGAACGGCACGCCGCGCAGCCCGAAGCCGCGATACGTGCAGTAGGCGACCGACATATACGCCGTGCACTGCAGCAGCGCGAGCGCGAGCGCCCCGGCGAGCTTGCCGCGGTGGCGGATGCCGGCGGCGAACGCGTCATGGTATTCTGCGACGAAGCTGCACCACTTTTCGGCGGCCGCCGCGGGGTCTGCGCCCCGGCGCACAAACGGGCGGCGCCGGTACAGCCAGCGGATGCACGCCGTGCCGAACGCGGACATCGGCTTCGGAAAAATGGCCGAGAGCAGCACGAGCGACAGCAGCCCCGCGTGCACGAGCAGCCCCAGCACCAGCACGGGGATCCATGCCGCGCTCTGCGCCGCGAGCTTGCCGCCGCACAGGCACATACCCACGATGCCGAGCGACACGAGCGCGATGTTCCACAGGCTGTAGACCGTGCAGATAACGGACGTAGCCGTGCCGGTCGGGATGCCGCGGCGGTGCATATGCAGCACCTGAAACGGCTGGCCGCCGGCGGCTGCGGGCGTCACGGCCGAGTAGAAAAAGCCGATCATCGACACGTCGATGCTGTCGGCGAGCGGCTGCGCGCAGCCGAATGCGCGCGTGATGAGCCGATACTTGAGCGCGTCGCACAGGTAGTACAGCAGCATGCACCCGACGATCGCGGCCGTCCAGCCCGGCATCAGTGCCTCGAGCGAGGCGCGCACGTCGCCCGCGTCGAGCGTTGCGGCGGCAAAGATCGCCAGCGCTGCCGCGCCGAGCGTCAGCAGGCCGATCGAGAGCCATTGTTTTTTCTTGTCGTGTTTCATAGGCAGGCCTCATTGCAGGAGAAATTTCGGATTCAACCTTATATTATAACGGATATGCAGGCCAAGCGCAACCAAAAACCGGGCGTCCCGACTGGGACGCCCGGTTTGGCATCAAAAGACGAGCTGCACGAGCAGCATGTAGCACACGGTGCCGGCGGCGATGCTCAGCAGCGTGCTGCGCCGCCACCAGTGCAGACCCGCCGTCACGCCGACAGCGATGACCTGCGGCACCCACGCCCCGGCCGATGTGAACTGCATCCCGCGCAGGCAGTAGACCAGCAGCGAGACCATGACGGCCATGGGCAGGATCCTGCCGAGGTACTCTACGACCTTCGGCACGGCGCGGCGGCCAAACAGCAGCCACGGCAGCCAGCGCTCCAAAAACGTGCACGCGGCGCAGACTGCGATGATGGCGATGCTCTGTCCGACGGAGAGGGTCATGCCTGCGCACCTCCTTCGGCATACTTCGGCGCGAGCACCGGGCGCAGCAGCGTGAGCGCCGCGACCGTTACGAGCAGGGATGGCAGCAGGAACTTGTCCGGCCCGAGCAGCAGGAGCGCCCCGATGCTCGACACGGCCGCGACCACGGCGGGGATGCGCGTGCGCGCGCCGCGCAGCTGATCGACCACGATGACCGTGAACAGCGCCGTGAGCGCAAAGTCGATGCCCGTGGTGTCAAATGGGATGAGCGAGCCGACGAGCCCGCCGAGCATGGACAGCGCCACCCAGTAAAACGTCACGAGCGCGGCCGTGAGCACATAGGCCCATTTCTCATTGACGTCGGGGCCGAAATCGTGCGAGCAGTGCAGCGAATAGTTCTCGTCGCACAGCGAATAGATCAGAAACCAGCGCCACGGGCCGAAGGAGCGGAATTTGTCGATGAACGACAGGCCGTAGAAAATGTGCCGGCTGTTGAGCAGCAGCGCCAGCACGGCCACCGTGGCGAGCGACACGCCGCCGGCAAAAAACGTGACCATCAGAAACTGCAGCGAGCCCGCCAGAACGAACAGGCTGCACGCGCCCGACCACAGGAAGTTGTAGCCCGCCTGCTGCATGAGCAGCCCGTAGGCGATGCCGACGGGGAAGAAGCCGATCAGGATCGGGATCGAGTGATGGAAGGCGTAGGCGGCCGTTTTGCGCATGGCGCAGCGCTCCTTTCGGACGAAAAATGGCAGTGGAGCCCAGTATAACAGAGCGTTTTCGCTTTTTCAACAAAGGTTATAAAGATGTCAGCGCCCGCCCGTTGGGGCAGACGCTGACGGAACTTTTTGTGATGCGGGGTTCAGCTCAGGCCGGGGATGTTCAGACCGAAGAAGTCGGTGAGCTGGCAGAAGAGGATGAACGCCAGCAGCACGGGTACGATGAACTTGAAGCAGACCTTGAAATAGCCCGCCGCGCGGTATTTCACGCCGCTCTGCTCGCATTCGAGCTGCACGACCTCGGGCTTGAGCACCCAGCCGATGAGGATCGTCATCACGAGCGCACCGAGCGGCATGAGGATGCCCTCGGCGACCATGTCGTACAGGTCGAGCCAGCAGTCGTTCCAGCCGCGCACGCTCAGGCCGAGCAGGGTGGCCGGCGTCTCGACGGCGGCGCCGCCGGCAACGCCCGCACCCAGACCGTCGAGCGCGACGAGCGAACCCGCGATGAACACGAGCGCCGCGACCTCAGACGTGTGCTTGGCGCGCTTGGGCGTGAGCCCCTTTTCGATCTGCTTGTCCACGGCGTAGGCCGTGCACAGCTCGAGCATGGAGATCGACGATGTGAGCGCCGCGATCAGCACGAGCAGGTAAAACAGGAAGCCGATGAGGTTGCCGACGCTGCCCATGTGGGAGAACACGGTCTGCATCGAGGCGAACAGCAATCCGGGGCCGGCGCCGTACTCCACGCCGAAGGCGGAGCAGGCGGGCATGACGGCCATGCCGGCCATGAGCGCGATGAGCGTGTCCGCGCCGCAGACGATGAAGGCGTTGCGCTGCAGATGCTCCTGCTTGCCGAGGTAAGAGCCGTAGGTGATCATGACGCCCAGACCGATCGACAGGGAGAAGAACATCTGCCCGGCGGCGTTTTTCAGCACGCGGCCAAAGCCGACGTTCGGGTCACTGAACACGGAGAAGTCGGGGCGGAACATGAACTTGTAGCCCTCGGCAGCGCCGGGCTGGCAGGCGATGTAGGCAATGATGAACACGAGCAGGCAAAACAGCGCCGGCATACCGATGTTGCAGAACTTCTCGATGCCGCCGTGCACGCCGCCGGACACGACGATGATGTTGAGCAGGATGTAGAGCACAAAAAACAGGATCATGCTCTTGGTATCCGTGAGAAAATAGCCGAAGAAGTCCGTGCCCTGTCCGGACCATGCAAACGTGCTCCCGCCGAAGAGCGAGAGGAAGTAGCCAACCGCATAGCGCAGCACGATGCCGCCGAGCACAAAGTAGAAGCACATGATGCAAAAACCGCACAGCACGCCGGCATAGCCGAGCCAGGTGTACTTTTTCGACAGCGCGCGATAGGTGCTCACACCGCTCTTGCCGCTGCGGCGGCCGAGCGCGAGCTCACCGAGCATGACCGTCACGCCCACGAGCACGACGAGCACCAGGTAAAACAGCAGGAACACGGCACCGCCGCTCTTGCCCATCTTATACGGGAACCCCCAAATGTTTCCGAGGCCGACGGCCGAGCCGATCGAGGCCATAAGGAAGCCGAAGTTGCTGCCCCAGCCACCGCGCTTGGATTTGATATCTGTATCCACAAAACCCCTCCTGATCCTTCAGATTTCACCAAAATACTGCGCCCTCCACGCAGATGTTTATTCATTATAGCAGACACCTGCGTACAATTGCAAGCGTTACGCGATTGACAAAAAAGCGGCCGCTCCGGAGTGGAGCGGCCGCTTGGATGATTGAAGATCTGCGCCGCGAGGGGCGCGGATAGAGCAGCGGGGGAGCTCGAGGGGGCAAGGCCCGCCTCGAATCTGGTCTTATGCGCAGAGCCCTGCCGTGTCAGGGCTCTGCGCGGCCGCTCCGGAGTGGAGCGGCCGCATGGACGGCTGAGGATTCTGTGCGCAAAGATTGCATTCAGATATCGAGGATGCCGAGCAGCACGATGCCCGCGACGATCAGAACCAGCATCAGATAGTGCCGCCACGAGAGCTTCTCGCGCAGGAAGATACGGCTCCAGAGCACGGACGCCGCGCAGTAGGCCGCGATGATGGGCGCGGCGTACATGACGTGGTCCTCATCCGCAATGGCGTAGATGTACGCGAACTGACCGGCCGTCTCAAAGAGCGCGCCGATATATTTCGGCGCCTCGCGCTTGGGCTGGAAGCGGTCGTGCCGGATGAGCTTGACATATACGAACGACACCACTGCCGCAAACAGGAACGTCAGCTCATACGCGCAGTTGGCCGAGTCCGGGTCGAGGCTCCGCAGCACGAGGCTGTCGGCAAACGTACCGGCGGCGTCGAGCAGGCAGTAGGCCACCGGCAGCGCGAGGGCGAGCCAGCTCTTGGCATAGCGGTAGTTCGAGGCGGCCTGCCGCGCGCGGCGCAGCTCGTCATCCTCGCGCGACTCGACGACGCCCAGTCCGATCACGCCCAGACACACGAGCGCCACGGCGGCCAGCGCCATGACGCGCATCCCGCCGGTCAGATCCTCGTCCAGCCCGCCGAAGCACAGATACAGCACCGCCACCACCGCGCCGGAAGCATTGCAGATCGGCGACGAGATGGACAGCTCGATGTAGCGCAGACCGATGTAGCCGAGCGCCATCGACACGATGTACAGCAGCGACACGGGCAGGTACGTCCAGATGACGTGCCACGAGATGCTCACGCCGCCGATGAAGATCTCATACGCCGCGTGCAGACCCATGACGACGCCGACGGCGATGACCATCTTCAGGTGCGCGAGCTTGTCGTCCGCGTCGCGGCAGCCAATTTTGGAAAACAGATCCGAGCCCGACCAGCACAGCAGGGCAATCAGGGAAAGCCAGAACCACATACTTTATTTCTCCTCCAGTTGATCAAGTGTAACGAGACCGGCGTCCACGAGCTTCTGCAGGCTCATGAGGATGCCGAGCTTTGCGTGATACCACGTCAGGCCGCCCTGAAAATACACGGCGTAGGGCGGGCGGATCGGCCCGTCGGCCGACAGCTCGATGGACGAGCCCTGGATGAACGCGCCGGCGGCCATGATGACCTCCGAGTCGTAGCCCGGCATTGCCCACGGGATGGGGTCGACGTAGCTGTCCACGGGCGCGGCCGCCTGAATGCCCTTGCAGAAGGCGACCATGCCCGCTTCGCTGCCCAGCTCCACTGCCTGAATGATGTCGTGACGGCTTTCCTCCGCACCGGGGACGCAGCGGAAGCCCAGCGGCTCATACAGATTGGCAGCGAAGATCGCACCCTTTTCCGCGCCTGCCACCACCGTGGGGGCGAGGAAAAAGCCCTGATACAGCGCAGGCATCAGCCCCAGATTCGCGCCGACCTCCTGCCCCAGACCGGGGGCGGAAAGTCGGTAAGCGCACCGGTCAACGCATTTTTTCGTGCCGCAGATATAGCCGCCGATGGGCGCAAGGCCGCCGCCGGGGTTCTTGATGAGGCTGCCCACGGTCATGTCCGCGCCAACGTCGGAAGGCTCAATGGTCTCCACGAATTCGCCATAGCAGTTGTCTACCATGACGGTGACGTCGGGTTTGACGCCCCTGCAGAAGGCAATCAGCTCGCCGATCTGCTTGACGGAGAAGGTGGGACGGGTGGCGTAGCCCTTGGAACGTTGAATGGTGATGAGCTTCGTCTTCTCGTTGATGGCTTTACGGATGCCGTCATAGTCAAAGCTGCCGTCGGGGAGCAGGTCTACCTGCCGGTAAGCAACGCCGTATTCCGCCAGAGAGCAGGGGCTTTCCCGGATGCCGATGACCTCCTGCAAGGTATCGTATGGCATACCCACAGGGGAGAGCAGCTCGTCACCGGGCAGCAGATTGGCGCTGAGGGCGATGGTGAGGGCGTGGGTGCCGCAGGTGATCTGGGGGCGCACCAGCGCGGCCTCGGTGTGGAACACGTCGGCATAGACCCGCTCCAGATTGTCCCGGCCGAAATCGTCATAGCCGTAGCCAGTGGTTGCGGCGAAGCAGGCGGCGGAGACCCGGTTCTTCTGCATGGCCCACAGCACCTTTGCCTGATTATGCTCCGCGACCTGGTCGATGGCGGCGAAGCGGTCTTTCAGCTTCTCCAGCGTCCGCTCGCCATAGTCATATACCGCGGGGGAAATCCCCATGGTTTCGTAAAGCTCCAATAATTCGTCCATATTCAATCCTCTTTTTTCACATTGTTCAGTATTTCGTCTGCCAGATTGTTGAGAACGTCCGGGCGGGACACGATCAGACCTGTTTCCGCTTCGCCAAGAATGAGCAGGGTGTCGCCGGGCTTGATGCCGAACAGCTCCCGGGCTTCCTTAGGAATGACGATTTGCCCCCGGTCGCCCACTTTTGCGGTGCCGAAGACCCGCTGTTGATTGATTTTACCGAGGACATGCTTGCCTCCGGGCATAAAACCGCCTCCAATCACATTTTTCATACTTTTCACACCAGCGGATTATACAAAAAACCGTCCCGGTTGTCAATACCGGGACGGAAGAATTTGGTCAGATCGTGGAAATTTGTACCACTTCTGTCTTTTTCAGTCTCTTCTCCTGCGGCCGTTACCGCCGAAGATCACCAGCAGACGCAGAAGCTGCGCCAGAGCAGTGGCAGTAGCGGCGACGTAGGTCAGCGCGGCGGCGGTGA
>OIED01000862.1_pt1 | contig 14308 bp, 9 predicted proteins | sample 1581771 | NCBI WGS metagenome assembly OIED01 (sample SAMEA3882546, study PRJEB24775) | human gut metagenome | biome: human-associated habitat; feature: intestine environment; material: feces | place: Netherlands | collected 2009/2010 | reverse complement strand
CGTCTGCCAGCAAATAATTGTGATTGCAAATTTGGATGTCGGGTTTCATGGAATCGCGCAGATACTGCTGGTAGCGGCAATCTAAGCGCATAAAGCAATCGCGCGGGCAGGACTGCGGCACACAAATCCGGCAGCGGTCATAGTGAGAAAGTTCCGGGATATGATCCATGTCCAGAATATTTTCTGCAATGCGCAGGCTTCTTTTCTCCCGCGTTCGTTTCGGATGCACCAGCGCGGCTCTTTCCGCAAGGCGGGCATCACAGACAAAGCGTTCTTTGCCCTTGCGGACAACAGCGGTGATGGGGTCGCGGATGATGCCCTCAGTCAACAAAATAGCGGACAGGTCGGGCAGATACTCTGTAAGGATAGCGTCCTGCAAGGCAACGCCGGAAGTGGAGATAACGATGGGCAGTTTCATTTGTTCTGGACGATTCATCTGCCAAAGAATACAGGCCACGAGATAGGCCAGCGTTTTGCCGGTGCCTACACCTGCTTCGCACAGGGAAATTTCCTTATTATATAAAGTATCTAAAACTTCATGGCAAAGCGCGATTTGTTCCTCGCGCACCGCCATACCGTGCCGGGGCAAAATGTCCCGGAAAATTTTCTCGGCCATACGGTGGGATTCCGCATAGCCCGTTGGATAGGTTTGCATTGGTTTACACCCCTGTTTTCCATCCCGTTTAAAGCAAAATGATGGGCAGCAGGTGCTTGGGTTCCTGCTGCCCACGATTTGCCCTAAACGGCAAAAGTAAAATAGTTAGTTGGTATGTGCCATATTTGCCGCCCGCACCCCTGACACCGGGAACATAACAGGCAGGGCGTTGGCACACTCGTTCACTGACTCCACCGGAGTCTTACTGCTTACAACTCCGGCTCGGTCACCCCCTCTGACGCTGGAGGCCGCTGGCGTATCATTATGGTCTTTCCCGCCGCAATTCCGGTTTGCCGGACCGCCCACTGGGGCTTGCTGGGAAAGAAAAGTACCTGTTATGCTGGATATTTGATTGTCAAGGTACAGGCATTAGCTGCCTCAAAGACGGTCAATGCGAGCCAAATCACGGAGGATGGATTTCAAATATGTCTTATCTTTTTCCTGTATGTAGGACAGCATGTGGAGAAGTGCCGCTGCTTCTTCCGGAGTAAGATACCTTGGTTGCGAATGAATCGGTGAATCAATGTATATTCCACCATGACGACCGGGCGTGCTTCCTATCTGGTATGTAAGCGACAAGATTTCCACATCGTAGCGAATCGTTCTGCGACAGGTGCCAAAACGCACAACCAGATCATTGATTTTCACTTTTTCTGTTCTGGAAAAGAGTATCTCTATAATCTCGCGGCGTCGTTCTGACGCATTTATCGCTGACTCACCTCCTATTGGCGTGGCTCTGATTTTAGACTATCACGCTATGGGGCAAAAACCTTGCCCCTTATTTTTATTTTTTTATAAAAGAGAATCGTACAATAATCTCTGTATTTCAAGATATCAATAGTTTCCTACTTATACTGCAAATCATATAGCTCATCACTTGAAAGAAACGCAAAACGGAAAAATAACTTATAACAAAAAAGAGGCCTGCATCCAAGTCCAACTGGACTTCAGAATGCAGGCTCTTTTATCATCACCTTTTATTTGGTTTTCCATCAGGCTGGATGGCCCTCTACTGCAAGAAGTTCACTTAACGATAGAAGCGGATAATTGATGTTCGGGCAATCTTTAGCCGGCCCGATTCCAGCCACCAGAAAGCCCCCATTGAGGGCGGCTTTCACACCTGCCTCTGCATCTTCAACGACAAGGCAATCACTTGGCTTTTGGTGCAGCTTTTCTGCCGCCAGCAAAAAGACCTCCGGATCTGGTTTTGAATGTGAAATTTGATTTCCATCTACAATAGCATCAAAGAATTTTCCAATTCCAAGTTTTTCTACAATAAGCGGTGTATTCTTGCTTGAAGATCCGATAGCCATCGGGATATGGACGGCATGCAGCTTATCCAGCACTGTCCATGCACCATCTGCCAAATCCTTTGAAGTTATATTTTGTAGCAGTTCTCTGTAAATATTGTTTTTCTTTTCCGCAAGCAGAAATTTTTCCTGCTCGCTATAACAGGCTGGCGAATTGCGCAGGATTAGTTTGAGACTCTCCATCCGCGAAACGCCTCGCAGCTGGTTATTGACTTCTCTATTAAAAGGAATATGCAATTCATCAGCTATGGCTTTCCATGCCATATAGTGATATTCATCTGTATGGCACAGAACACCATCTAAATCGAAAATAATAGCGTTCATAGGCAAATAGACAGCCTCTTGCGGTCAGCAAAAATGGTGAATTTGAACGGTTTCTGCTCCAGTTCCTTCCACGCGGACCTTTTCGTTTTTCCACTCGCAGGTAAGAACCGACTTATTTGTGGTGAAAGTACTTTTGCCTGCCGCTCCAGTGACAAGCAGAATCAGTTTAGAATTAAGATTCTGAGAAACTGGATTGCCAAGTGAATCCATGCCATCAGCATGCAGAGGAACTGCATAGCCACTGCGGATAAAAACAGGGAATTTCATATCTGCCGTCGTAGAAATTGTCTGGCAACCATGATAGCGTTTTCCCGTAAAAAAGGCGTACCATTCGCCCTCCGGCAGATAGACCTCTCTTGCGGTTTGGTTTTCTTCCAACAGCGGTGCAACAAGGATAGCATCCCCCAGAAGGAATTCATCCTCAACTTGGCGAGCGGCTTTGTCCCGCGGCCATTCGTATACAAGCGGACGCATCATTGGGACTTTCTCTGCTGCGCACCTGAATGCAGTGGCCATCAAATAGGGCTGCAAATTCATCCTGAGCCAATGCCAAAAACGCATCTCTGTCACGAATTCAGGAGAATTATAGACTGCTGCCATGTTCCACGGGCTGCGTTCATTGTTTCCCTCGCCGCCAGGCATCAATTCTTTGAACTGACCGCCATCGGGTTCAGAATGCCATTGCATAATTGGCGTAAAACACGCCAGCATCGTTGCACGGCGATAGAGATCCAACGTCGGAAGCAGCCCTGCAAACCCGGCAAGATCAAATCCCCAGAACAGAATGCCGCTTAAAGCTGCACTAAGCCCTGCGGAAAGGACATGCCGCAGTTCATCATTTGTGGACTGCTGATCCCCGCCCCAATGGCACGGTGTTGTGTGCTGTCCCATGTAGCCTGCACGGCTGAAAAGAACATGATTATCGCCAAGAAATTTGGTATATGCCTTCGTGTATTGCTGCGGATAGCAGTTGCGGCTTTCCTTGCCCGTACTGCCGTCATAAAAGGAAACTTCATCTGTGCAAACAAATTCGCCGCCATCGGTTTTGAATCCATCTACGCCCATATCAAGCAGATACTGTCTTTTTCCGAACCACGTTCTGCAAGTTTCAGGATTTGTGAAATCAGGGATCATTGAGCCGGGGAACCAATGCCCTTCTGGAATCTTATAGGGTGTCCCATCCAAGTTATGAATACACAGGGAGCGTTTTACTGCATCCTCCCGATCCAAATCATTCTGATGATTTCTGATTTCATCATCGCCTTGCTGCTTATACACCGGGACCTGCCAGAGCACCAGATGAAGTCCTGCTTTATGCAGCTTTTCAATCATTTCTTGTGGGTTCGGCCAATAGGCGCTTTCCGAATAGTCAAAGTCACCTACTGCAAAAGGCCCCCCGTTCGGCTTTTCCTTATATTTGGCACCATTAAAAATGTAAAAGGTTGCTTCATCGCTCCATGCTTCAAGAACCAGCACGGTAGCCGGGAATTGATACTTCTTCAGAAGTTCAATCTGCTTTTCCGTTTCCTTTTGCGTATTCCAATGGTTTGCAGAGATCCACGGCCCGAAGACCCAGTCAGGCGGAAGAATCGCAGGCCCGGACAAAGACATATACTCAGAAATCAGTTTCGCAGGCGTTCCTGCGTTGAATATAAACTTACAATTGCCGGGCGCATGAACCGTTATGACGTTTTTCTGTGTGAAATCGAATGTCAATGTGCCACCAGACAGTGTACAGAAAGAGAACCCTGTATCCGTGAAAAAGAACGGCGAGGGACAATAGCTTTTATCCCCTTGATTACAGAACTTTTCTTCCACCTCGATTTTCACGATGCGGTCATTCTGGTTGAGTCCATTATACCGTTCACCCATTCCATAAACTGCTGAATACGCAAGACTCATGGTGAGCAGTTTTGTCTGTTCATTCCAGCATATAGAAGCCACCTGACCGTCTACTGGCATGTTCAGATTGGCATCGTTCTTATTAGGCTCCCACTCAATCATATACTTTTATCCTTTCACGCCGCCAACCGTAAGGCCTTCTTTGAAATACTTCTGCGCAAAAATATAAACGATCAGAATCGGAATAATCGAAATCAGTGCGCCAGCCATTGTCAGGTTGTACTGATTCTTGTACTGGCCGGACAACGTGCTCAGCAGCAGTGGAAGCGTAAATTTGCTTCTTTCGCTCAGCAAAACCAACGGCAGTAGGTAATCATTCCACATGTCCATAAATGCAAGGATTGCCAGCGTTGCCATAGCGCTGCCGCTCATGGGCAGTATGATTTTGAAAAAAATGCGCCACATGCTCGCGCCATCAATAACAGCAGCTTCAATATAGGCATCGTTGATCGTCATCATTTTCTGCCGCATCATAAAAATGGCAAAGGCATTAAACAGCTGCAACAGCATAAACGCATTTAAGCTATTGGTAAGGTGCATATTCGTCATGATAATGAACAGTGGAATAAAAGTGATCTGCGACGGAATCATCAGCGCCGTAACATAAATGCCAAAGACCGCATTACGTCCCTTGAACGGAATTTTTGTCAGTGCAAATGCAGCCATCGCGGCACACAGAAGCCGCACTGCCGTGCAAAGAACAGACACGTAAAAGCTGTTGAAGATAGAGCCCACAAATTCCGGCATAGCAAAAAGTTTTTTGTATGCATCAAGTGTCGGTTCTTTTGGGATCCACTCCACGGGAATGCTCATAATAGCGCCGCGGCCTTTTAAGCTGGTGATAATCATCCAATAAAACGGGATGCAGACAATTATGGCCACCAACAATCCCAGTACATAAAATGCCACTTTTCCAATGATTCGTCTTTGTTTCAGCCCTGTCAAAGAAGATGTTTTAGCGTTAGTCATCGTAGTTCACCCACTTGTTCTGAAGTTTCATCTGAACCATTGTCAGAAGCAGCAAAATCGCAAACAGAATCCAGCTATATGCGGCAGCCGTACCCATTTCATAGTAACGGAAGCCGCACTTATAAATGCGTTCAACCATCACCATTGTCGAGCCAAGCGGGCCACCATCGGGGGTCATGATCATAATCTGCGTAAACAGCTGGAAGGAGTTAATCAAGCTGATAATCAAGACAAAGAAAAGCGTAGGAGTCAGCAATGGCAATGTAATTCTTGTAAACTGTTTGATTTTGCCGGCACCGTCGATTGCCGCCGCATCGTAGTATTCCTGATTGATTCCCTGAAGGCCAGACATCAGCATAAGGCCAAAGTACCCCATATCCTTCCAGACAGAGGCAAGAACGATTGCGGGCATTGCCCACTTTGAGCTTTGAAGCCACGAGGGCCCCTCAATTCCGAACAAGGCCAGAATATTGTTAATAGCACCATACTCAGGACTAAGAACCCATTTCCAAATCAATGCGCCCGCAACCCATGAGGTGATAACCGGGATATAGTAAAGAACGCGGAAAATTCCAACACCCTTTACATGACTGTTCAAAATGAGCGCCACAATCATGGAGGCAATAAGCATCAAAGGAATGTAGAGGATCACAAATTCCAGCGTGTTTCCAATCACCTGATAAAACTCTTTTGATGTGAGAATTTCCTTATAGTTCTCGATCCCTACGTAGAATCGATCCATGAATCCGCTAAAATCACTGAACAATGTCAGTTCGCTCAATCCATCCCAACTGGTCAGGCTGACAAAAATTTGCATAATCATTGGGATGATACTGAACACAACAAAACCAGCCAAACTTGGAAGCAAAAATGGTAATGCTGTTTTCCAGCTTGCCAATCGGGAATTTTTCATATTCTATAAACCCTCCGATAAAAATACGGGGACAGGCTCCCGCCTGCCCCCGTCAAACTATTTACTTGGTCAAATCGATTTTCTGTTCGCACTCAGCCTGCATATCCTTCAGCGCCTGCTCCGGGGTGACAGTGCCGGCGGCCGCAGCGCTCAAATGCTGACCAACGATGTCCTGCAGCTCTGCATACTGGGTGATAACAGGAGGAGTCACAAGGTAATCAAGGCTCTTAAAGACTGCTTCGCGATTTGCCGGAGGAGTCTTTTCTTTGTACTGAGCGATGATATCCTCGTCCTGAACCGGAGGCAGCTCCCAGCCTGCGTCCAGGCGGATCTGCGTTGCTTCACGGTTGGAGGAAATGTAGGTGATGAACTTAACGGCTTCATCAGCAACCTGAGAATCTTTGGAAACGACGTAACCGTTGGAGAAGAAGTGCGTAGCCTTCTGAGTGTGACCAGGTTCAACAACGATATCCCAATCGAAGTCGCAATTGCTCGTATATTCGGGGAATGCCCAAATACCCGTCACAATCATGCCAAGGCGGCCAGACTCAAACAGGTCCCAGTCACCCATGCCTGCCATCTGCTCCTCGGTGGGCATAACATTGGTTTTCTGCTGCATGTCAACCATGTACTGCAGCGTTTCAATGTTTTCCGGGGTATCCATCGTGAACTCCGTAAAGTCATCATTGAAAAGGCTGCCGCCGTTCTGCTTAACGGTCTTATAGAACTCGTTGAAGGAAATGGGATGATAATAGCCAAAGATATTATCACCCAGCGCACGGATTTTCTCCGCCGCAGCCATTGCATCCTCCCACTTCCAGTCGTCCGTGGGATAGTCAATGCCGGCCTGATCAAACAGATCCTTGTTGTAAATCAGCACAACATTCGAGAAGCTATCAGGAACGCCATACTGTACGCCGTCAGCGCTGAACGCTTTCAGGGCCATATCGTTGTAGATAGAGGTGTCGATGCCGTCTTTGGTCAGGATGTCATCCAGCGGCATCAATGCGCCCTTCTTTGCGTAGGAGACGAAATTCTGGTAATCCAGTTCAAAAACATCGGGAGCCTGGCCGCCGGAAACCTTCGCCGTCATCTGCGTAAAGTAGTCGTCATAGCCATAGGTCTGCAGGTCGATGGTGACATTGGGGTTTTCTTTCATATAGTTGTCAACCATCTGCTGCAGATACTGCTCGTTGTCTCCGGACCCGGAGTACTGTGCAAACGTGATTGTCACAGGCTCATTAGAAGCCTCCGATGCTGCCGTGCTTTCCGTAGAAGCTGCATCAGAAGAGCTTGCCACGGTACTTGCAGACGAGGCTGCAGAACCACAGGCACTGAGTGCAAGCATTGCGGCCATCGAGCATGCCATGTAAGAAATCGCCTTTTTCATTGTTTTTCCTCCTTGTATAAGTAGTGGAACACTTGATTTTTTGCTCTTCTTCGCTTACACTTATTATAGAAGAGCAATAAGACGCTCTTTGGATTTGGGCTGCACAGACTTTGGACGGTTGGTGCAGTCCTTTTTTATTCCTCCCCTCTCATATCTCGAACGGATTCCCGGCGAGAAAGGCTAACCGGAATAATAACCTCTCGCTTTGTCATATCCGCGTCTTGAATGTTATCTAAAAGCAGTTCAACTGCTTTTTCACCTTTTTGAGAAATTTCTTGGCGAACCGTTGTCAGCCCTGGTGTCAGGTATTTAGAAATTTCCAAATCGTCAAATCCAACGATAGAAATATCATTGGGAACCGAAACTCCCTGTTCGTAGAACCCCTTCATAGCTCCAATAGCTAAGATATCTGCGGTAGCAACTACTGCTGTGACATCCTTATTTTCATTGCACAGTTTACGTGCAAGCTCGATGCCACTATCGTAATCAACTTTGCCTTCATAAACAAGCGTGGGATCATATGGGATTCCGGCTTCTTCCAGTGCCTGTTGGTAGCCGCAGAGTCTTTTCTTTATGACACCGTTTTCTTTGATCTGACCGCAGAAAAAAGCAATTTTTTTATGCCCATATCCAATCACATGATTGGTAGCCAGATAACTTCCATAGGCATCATCAATTCGTATGCTATGGTAATAATGATCGTTACAGTAACTGTCAATCAATACAATGGGGATTTGTGTTTTCTTCATTTGACGGTAAAAGTCATCCGGGTACATACCGATAACAATAATTCCGTCAAGGTTTCTCTCTTTAGCCAAAGTTAAGTAGCTTTCATTTACATCCGTGGCTGAAATAATCACATGATAGCCATGCTGTCTTGCGTGATACTCAATGCTGCCAACGATTTCACTGTAAAAATCATTTTGCAGCATCAGTTTGCTGCCGGGCTCGGTCTGTGGAATGACAATTCCAATCAGCTTTGAATCTCTACTGGACAGGCTTCGCGCACTGAGATCGGGAACATAATTCAAATCCCGAATCGCATCGTACACACGGGTCTTGGTCTGCTCGGAGATTGATTTCTTGTCATTCAAAACATAAGACACCGTAGCCGTACTGACTTGGGCACGCTCTGCCACATCTTTTAGTGTTGCGCGTCTTGCCATATCGACTCCACCAATCTTACGGATTTAGTTTAAGCGTTTAACTCTTTTCTCTGGCATTACAATACCACGCGGGCAGCAAAATGTCAACAGTTAATTAAATTAACCTGCTATTTGCAAAAAAATATTGTTGACTATGCCGAACATTCCTGTTATATTGATGATAGCACCAAGGTTAACCGATTAATCTAATTTGTGTACTTATTTCACTTTATAAGGGGATTCACTATGGACAAGTATCTGCCAACCGGCAATGATTTCGTTTCTTTGCCCCGCATCAACGAACGAACAGGCGGGATAGAGGACATAACATTCCTATATATGGCCGCAAAAGGGCTTATAGATATTCGCGGGAGCGAATCCACACCTTTGATTCAGCCTTATGTTCATTTAGATGGCGTCGGTTCCCTCTCTCCGGCTCATCTTGCGTGGACCCGGCTTGATGATTGGCTGCCCCAGTCTACTGCACAGCTTGGCAGCCTTGAACTCAAAACCCTTTACGTGCCTCCTATTGATGAACGCGGTTTCGCAATTCAGATGACGGTTCATAATACTTCTGAAATCGCACAAGATGTTGTTATAGGGTTAAATGGATGCTGGGCCTCCTCTTGGCACTGTGTAAACGAGGACAAGCCGTTAAGTGGTAAAGCAACTTGTTTCCGCAGTGGCTGGAACAGCAGCTTGATTTTCGAATATCATGCAGGATTCCCGATGTTTGCCTTTGCCCCTATGGCCGATGCACAAACAGATTCTTCTTTTACCTGTTCCGATGATGGCAGTATTACTTACGATTTATCCCATCACTGTACAATTGCTGCCGATGGAACAGCCTTGGTCGTATTTTATTGGGGCCTCGGTTTCGAGGAAGTTGCTGCCGCAACAAGCGCCAAAGAGATGCTTCGGCAAACTTTCGATGTAGAACTTACAAAAACAAGAACTTGGCTTCAAGAGCGTCGTGTCACCTTTAATGGTGATGCAAAGCTCACACAACTCTACAATACGAATCTGTTCTTCTGTATGTTCTTCTCAACCGGCATTACACTTGACACCGAAGAGTTGGTGCTCGTTACCAGCAGAAGCCCCCGCTACTATGTAAGTGCCGCTTATTGGGATCGAGACAGTCTGCTTTGGAGTTTCCCGGCTATTTTGGACGCCAATCCCGAACGTGCCAAAGAAATGCTTTCCTATGTATTCGGCCGACAGCGCCGAAACTTTGGCATCCATTCACGATACATTGATGGCACTGTTTTGGAGCCGGGCTTTGAGCTGGACGAACTCGTCGCCCCTCTTCTGGCGCTTGAACGCTACATTAACAAAACCGATGACAAATCCATTTTGAGTGATCCCGATATTGTTCAAGGCATAAGCCTCATTCTGAATCGTCTGCGGCAGCATGAAGCCGCATCTTGCAGATTGTATGATACTTTCCTGCAGCCAACAGATGATGAGCACGTTTATCCTTATATTACATACGATAATGTGCTTGTGTGGAAATCACTTAAAGATTTGGCCCAGCTCGCACCCCAGTATGCACATCTTGAAAAAACTGCCGATGAAATCAAAGATGCTATTATGACGCATTGTGTCCAAAAGGACGCAGAGGGGAAACCTTATTTCGGATGGTCTATTGATTTGAACGGCAGTCACGATGTTTACGACGAGCCGCCGGGAAGTCTACAGCTGCTTCCCTTCTTCGACTTTTGCAGTCCTACCGATGAGATATACCGCAATACCGTTGCAATGATTCGTTCACCGGAATACAAATACAGCTTTGCTAACAGTCCAATCAACGAAATCGGGTGTCCACACGCACCTCACCCCTGGATCTTAAGTTTAGCCAATAGCTTGCTGTGCGGGCGTGTAGAACATTGCCGCGCCATTTTGGAAAAAATTTCTATGGACAATGGCATCGCATGCGAAAGCGTTGATGAAGTGACTGGTTACTGCACCACCGGCGAGGCTTTCGCTACCTGCGCAGGATTCCTTTGCCATTCTATCCGTGAAGCATTACTATAAAAGAAAGAAGGATGCTTTTATGCGTCAAGACATAATTTTGAAGCCTTGGCAAATTGAGCTTACGACAAATAGCACAAGTGACAGCTTTGAAGAAAGCACTTTTTTCACCGGGAACGGACGCATGGGCATCCGTGGATATCTCCCCTTCTGGCAGGAAAAGCGCACCTTTGAGACAGGTTTGTTCGTTGCCGGCATTTTCGGTGAAATCAAACCCGGCATCACCGATTTTGTGAACCTGCCTACCCCCGTCTGGGGAAATATCGAATGTGATGGACGTCCTATTACACTTTCTTCTCCTGTATCCAGCACTCTGGACATGAAAACAGGCGTTCGCTCACAGTCTTTTTTAGCCAAAAGCGGTGAAACCACTCTAAATATTGAGCACCATGTGTTCTGCAGTATGTCCGATCCCTCACTGCTCGTACAGCGGCTTTCTTTCTCCGCATCACGCACCTCCAATATCTCGGTATATGCAGGAATTCATACTGCTTGTTGCAACTGCCCTGTTCCGGATGATCAGGTAAAAGAAAATCACGAAACCATCAAACTTGCCGAGCCCACCCAGCATGACATGTGCAAGGATTCTATTGATTGTACTTTCTCTATTTTAGGTACCGGCTTAATCGTAAGAGAACAGATGTTTTTCCATACTTCTTTTTCAGATTCTGAAGACTATATCTCCGATGACAGTCTTGGAAAGCAGTGGTGCGGGATTTTACAAAGCGGTCAAAAGTTCGTTTTGGAGATCACCACGCGCATCACCACAAGTCGAGATATCGACCCTCTTATTGGGAGCAATGAAACCTCTGGCACTTATGATGAACTGCTTGCCAAATCCTCGCTTGCATGGGCCTCTCGATGGAACGAGTCGGATATCGAAATCGATGGAGCTCCTGATGATCAGTCCGCTGTGCGGTACAACATTTTCCAGCTTATCACCAGCTGTTCTGCACGCGACAGCAGCGTAAGTATCGGCGCACGCGGATTAACGCACACACGGTATAAAGGATGCTATTTCTGGGACACGGATCTCTTTATGCTGTCTTTCTTCCTGTATACCCACCCCGAAGCCGCCAAGAGCTTAATGGAATATCGCGTAAGAACCCTTCCGCAGGCAAAAGAGAACGCCAAAAAGATGAACAATGCCGGCGCTCGGTATCCTTGGATGACATCTTTCGACGGTTCTGAGCAGTGCGAAAGCTGGGACATTGGTGCCAGTGAGCTGCACATTACCGCAGATATTCCTTTCGCTATGCAGCAGTACTTTGATGCCACCGGTGATGAGAATTTTCACCTGCAAGCTATGGAAGTTTACATCGAAACTGCCCGCTTCTGGTATAGCCGCTGCATCATTCATCCTGATGGCTCTGCTGACCTCATGTTCTGCAAAGGGCCTGATGAATATTGCGGCATTACCAACAACAATCTCTTTACCAATTGCATGGTAAAGTTCAATCTTGATTTGGCCATCAAGGCAGCGCTGAAGCTCAAGAAAACCGATCCCAATCGATATTCGAAGCTTTCCCTCAGCGATGAAGAAGTTCTTGCCTGGCATTCTCTGCGAGACAATCTGAAAGAATGTCGCAATCCGCAAACTGGCCGATATTTGCCGGATGAGACTTTTACTCGGCTAGAGCCCGTAGACATTAAAACGCTCAAAACCGATGACGGTGCCAGCTATCATCATGTTTGCTTTGACCGTCTGCAAAGGTATCAAGTTATCAAGCAGGCTGACACGCTGCTTCTGATGTCCCGGTTGCCTAAGAAGTTCACTCCTGAAGAGCGTCTGAACGCATGGGAAGATTTCGAGCCGTGCTGCTTGCACGATTCCACGCTGAGCTTCGCCAGCCATGCACTTTTTGCTGCACAAAACGGCCTGCAGGAAGCTGCCGAAAAATATTTCAAAAAAGCACTGTATCTCGACCTACACGAAATCATGAACAACACCGGAAAAGAAGGTCTTCATCTTGCCTGCTTGGGCGAAACGTGGTCGAGCATTTTCTTCGGCTTCTTGGGCGCGAACTTTGATGGAGATACGCCGGTCTTCTCCCCTGTCTTACCGTCTGGATGGAAGGCACTACGAATGAATTTCTATTGGCGGGGAGAGTTCTATCGGCTTATGGTCTTTGAAGGACGTTATTCCATTTCGAGAATTTGACTTGCATTCCGTTTAATAATAATTCAAGGCCCTCCATATAATTAATTCAAATAATATGCCCTATAAGGCTCAAAATCGTCAGCTATTACGAGCCTTATAGGGCAATTTCTTTTTACCCTTTTATTTTCTTAATCAAATATCATCGCTAATTTATACGTTCCGAGGTTTAGTTTTATCATTATTTTTCTACTTTAATATTATTTGTATAGCCCCGCTTGTATATTCACAGAAAGCAAATCATGCGATGTATAAAAATAGCCCACCACACTTCAGGGATGCGACGGGCTTGAAACAACAAGGATGTTTTACTTTTTATGCATTTTTGAACAATTTTTTCTGCAAACCGTTCCATTAATAAGCTCCCATTACTTAATAGCTACATATATTAAAGCAGGAAGTCCTATATTTTCCACTATTTTTGTAGTAAAATCAAAGTTTTCTGTCACGAAATGAGAGTATTGGGCAAATCTGTTGCAAATTCAAACCATCCGTCTGCATAATCCATAGCATAGACAGAATGATATTTTGCCAGAGTGGTTTGCACATTCTGTAGGCCATATCCATGAAAAGACGGATTTTCTTTGGTTGTGACTGGGAGTCTATCCGATGATACATCTACCGGCAAGGAGCGATTACGAACAGCATAGAACAGTTCATTATCATCCAAAACAACTTGTATATAGATTTGCCTGTCTTGCACAGGGAGTTTCTCACACACCTCAATCGCATTGTCCAATGTATTGCTGATGATAACCGTTAAGTCAACCAAATCAATTTTCACAGCAGATAGGTCATTCACCCTAAATTGAACATCGATACTTCTATTTCGTGCGACAAGCGCCTTTTGATTCAAGAGCGCATCTAATGCTGAATGATGTGTATTAACAAGCAAAATACGGCTGGTCTGTGCAGATTGAAGGCTGCGTACATAAGATTTAATTGCATCTATGTCAAATGGTTGCTGCGCCAACATAGCTGACAGTGTATCCAAATGTGCGCGAAAATCGTGCGTCAGTTTCCGTTGCTGGGTATAAGCGGCGCTTAATGCCTCAATACTTTCCCGCTGGGCCGTTGATTTTGTTTGTAGGCTGAGCGCTTCTTCACGAAAATGAGCGGCTTGCTCCATCCAACTGACCAAAAGTAATGCTGCTATTTGCATACAGGTAATAAAGGATGCACACACGCACAAGGGGAGAATTGATATCCAGTCTTTCTCAAAGCAAGAGCCAAAGAAGAAAATCAGCAAAACACTCACAGTGGAAAGTATTGTCGGTACCGTGTACCAGCTATAGTTAGTCGTTTGATTTTGATTGTGTTTTCGTATAAATAGTTGCAAATAGCAACTTGCGAGCATTAAGCAGTGCATTAAGAATCCGGAAACAAACGTTTGACTAAAACTAGAACCGTTTTGTATTCCTAATATCAGAATCCAAAAGGCAAACCAAATATTATCTATACACAGAATTCCAATTTTTTCTGGGAAATTCCCGAAAGCGATATTCTGCAAA
>OIED01000858.1_pt1 | contig 14374 bp, 17 predicted proteins | sample 1581771 | NCBI WGS metagenome assembly OIED01 (sample SAMEA3882546, study PRJEB24775) | human gut metagenome | biome: human-associated habitat; feature: intestine environment; material: feces | place: Netherlands | collected 2009/2010 | reverse complement strand
GTTCAACTCTATCCACAAAAAACATAAAAACATCTTTTCTGTACCCCACAGACAAAAATCGACAAGTCTTGTAAGAGATTTGTCGATTTTTATTTTATATCGGCTCTGCGGTCAGTTTCATATGACGGCTCAAAATCACCGATTTCGGTTTATCGGTATTCGAAATTGTTATTTCCGACAAATTTGAAGGTGTTTTATTATACTTTCGGCGAATTGTATTTAGCGGAGAAAAGAAGTAAAATTATAATAGATGTGCGGCGGTGAAGACACGACGCTGTGCATAATTCACCGAACACGGAAGGAAGATAATATATGAAAAAGACCTTATGTACGGTTTTAAGTCTTTTGCTTGTTTTTACCTTGCTTTACGGGTGCGGAAATTTTAAACCTACTTCCACGGGGCGCGCCGTGGTTTCGGGAAGCAGTTGTCTTATAGTTTTAAACGGCTCTCCTACGGTTATGATAAATTCCTCGGACAACGAAGATTTGTTTTCCGATGTCCGCACGGGCGATCTCATAAAAATAAAGCGCGCGAATGAGATTATGGAGTCATATCCGCCTCAGGTCAATGTGTATTCCTGCAAGATAGTGTCAAAAGGTACCGCCGATGATGTGGATAAAGAGGTCTTGGATGAGCTCGCTTCCCACGGCTGGGACTATGAATAATCCGAAAGGCTGATATTTATGACTGTGTTTGCTGTCGTGTATTTCGGAACGGCCTTGGCGGTCACGGCCGCCGTATATTTTATGTCGCTTAATTCCGAAAAAAAGCCGGCTCTGAAAACCGTTCTTTTGATAGTATATATTTTAGCTCTTGTGGGGCTCGTCTTTGCGACCGGCTGCCTTGAGGCAAAATACGGCTTTACACGGCTTAAATCCACCGCGATAGCCGTGCTGATACTTCTTATGATTTATCTTGCCGACACATTCGGCAGTAAAAAGGCAAAGAAGAACGAATGAAGGTTTTATTTCGAGGCTACGTTTTTTGCAGTTTCATAAAAACCACAGGGAAGGCGGCACCCTGCCTGTACTTTCCGATAAATTCGCGGCACAGCAATCCGTTTGACTGTGAAATGTACGGCACCGTGTAAAATAGCGGAATTAAGAATATGCAGAAAAGTATTCGCCAAGCAAAGCTTATATTATAATTTACAAGCCTGAACCGTTTTCCCTCGGTCAGGCTTTTGCTTTTGTTTACGGAAAGCGCTACGGAGCATTTTTTGTTTTTGAAGTATACCTTTTCGCACAGCCAAAATGTTTTCGAAAGAACCGCGCCGAAGTACAGTCCGAGCAAAAACAGCACAGAGCAGAGGACGACTGCTCCCGCAAATACGGTTTTGTATAATCCTTTTTCGGAGAGCTCGCGGTAAAAAACAAGACTGCAAAGCAAAAACGGTATTTCAGCTGCGACAAGACACAGCGCAGTCATCAGCTTTTTGAAAAAGAAAAAATAAAAGACCTTTAGTCTTACCGAAAATTTTTCACCGGCAAAAAGATATGATACAGGTGCTTTTTCCGAGGCGTTGCGGTAAAACCATCTTTTGCGGTTGTAGGAAACGGCGGACAGCGCAAACAGAGAAACGGTAACCTCCGACGAAAAAAGGGCATATAGTAAAGAGAGAATGGGAACGCTGTATTTTTCCTTGTCGAGTCCGCTCACGGTATAGAGCGAATACACGCCGAAAAGAGCGGCGCCGAGGATCAAAAGCGACAGCACAAAGCTCAAAAGGCAAACAAAAAACGCTCTTGCGTTTTCGTGCCGTAAAATATCCTGCGAGTCAATGGTGCACCTTTTTATATCCATAGATTACCTCCGAGCTTTTATTAAAATTATGTGTAAAAACCGGAGTTTTAAACATAATAATATTCGCTGCGTAAGTTTTAAAAAAGGTATAAAAGTATTATTTTCCGTTGACATTTGCCGCGGGGCATATTATACTTTAACAAATGAGCCGTCGGCTGTGCGAGCCGCCCTCAAAAAAGCGAAAGGAGATTTTTTGTTTTTTAAAGGACTTTCCGCAAGAGAGTTTTAGCGCCGGACCTGTATGTCGCACTATCGGCTTTGCCGAATTTACAGGTGACGAGGAAGAAGTTATCGAAGTTTTCGGCGGATGCTTCTTGTCCCATAAGTGCGGGGATCAAAGGCTTTTCACAAAGGCGGAGCGGCAACGCACCGTGCACAAAGGAAAAGCAAGGCACAAATTTTATTTTTTGAAAAGGAAAAATTTAATATGTGTGGAATTGTTGGTTATGTAGGGGAGAATAGTGCCTCTCCGATATTGATTGACGGTTTGAAAAAGCTTGAGTACAGAGGTTATGACTCGGCAGGCATTGCCGTGTCAGAAAACGGCAAAACAGACGTTGTTAAGACAAAGGGCCGTATAAAAAATCTTGAGGAAAAACTCGAAGAGGTCGGCGGTCTTTCCGGCACGGTCGGAATAGGTCATACAAGGTGGGCCACCCACGGTGCGCCGACAGATGTCAATGCACATCCGCATAAGGGCGGAAACGGCAGAATAACGCTTGTGCACAACGGTATAATCGAAAATTATATTGAGCTTAAAACTATGCTCCAAAAGGGCGGCTATGTATTCGTTTCCGAAACGGATACCGAGGTGCTCGCGCATTTGTTTGATTATTACTACAAGGGCGATTTGCTTGACGCCATGGTAAATGTTATGAAGACCGTGCGCGGCTCTTATGCTGTTGCGATTTTGGCGGACGATAAGCCCGGTACAATTATAGCGGCACGAAAAGACAGTCCGCTTATAGTGGGGCTCGGAGACGGTGAGAATTTCCTCGCGTCGGATATCCCCGCGGTTTTAAAATATACAAGAGACTGCTATTTGCTTGAAGACAATCAGATTGCGGTTCTCACAAAAGACAATGTGACGCTTTACGATACAGACAAAAATGTTGTCAAAAAGGACGTTTACCACGTAACATGGGACGTTGAGGCTGCGGAAAAGTGCGGCTACGAGCACTTTATGCAAAAGGAAATTGCCGAGCAGCCCAAGGCTATACACGATACGCTTTCACCGAGGATTAAGGACGGCAGGGTGTCAATTCCCGAGCTCACCCTTACCGATGAAGAAATCAAGAATATCGGCAAGATTCATATAGTGGCGTGCGGCAGCGCATGGCATGTAGGTATGACGGCAAAATATATATTCGAGGATATGGCGCGTATTCCCTGTGAAACAGACCTTGCAAGCGAATTTCGCTATCGCGACCCGATAATCAAAAAGGGCGATATCTGCATAGTTATAAGCCAATCCGGTGAAACCGCCGATACCTTAGCGGCTCTGCGTGAGGCTAAAAGCAAGGGTGCAAAGGTGATTTCGATAGTAAATGTGGTCGCAAGCACAATAGCGCGAGAGAGCGACGACGTTATATATACCATGGCGGGACCCGAAATCGCCGTTGCAACAACAAAGGCTTTTTCGGCACAGCTTGCCGTAGTATATCTGCTTGCACTTCGTTTTTCAAAGGCTGTAGGGCTTCTTCCCGAGAAAAGAGAAAAAGAGCTCACAAAAGAGCTTATGTGTCTTCCGTCGCAGATTGAAGACCTTTTAAATCTTACCGACGAGCTTAAAACGCTCGCCCATAAATACGTCAGCTCCGATGATGTGTTTTTTATCGGCAGGGGGCTTGACTACGCCATTTCTCTTGAAGGCTCGTTAAAGCTCAAGGAAATATCGTATATTCATTCGGAGGCCTATGCTGCCGGTGAGCTTAAGCACGGCACCATATCTCTTATCGAAGAGGGGACTCCCGTGTTTGCCGTTGCGACGCAGGATAAACTTTTTGAAAAAACTCTCGGTAATATTAAAGAGGTTAAGGCGCGCGGCGCGTCGGTAATCGCACTTGTCACGGATAAGCATGCCTCCGTTTCGGAATTTGCCGACGAGGTTATACGCGTACCGTCAACAGACGGTAATTTCTTACCGTCACTCAATGTAATACCTCTTCAGATATTCGCTTATTATATGGCTGTGCTTCGCGGCTGTGATGTTGATAAGCCGCGAAATCTCGCAAAATCCGTCACCGTGGAGTAACCGTGAATATTGCTTTTCTTATGGATTTTCTGTATAATAAAAGCCTAAAGCATAAAGGCAGGTAGATAAATGGTACAGCTGTATTACGGCTTCGGCAAAGGAAAAACCTCCGCTGCGGCAGGCGCGGCCGTAAGAGCCGCGGGCAACGGAATGAGGGTTATATTCGCACAGTTTTTTAAGGACGGTAAATCGGGCGAAATAAAAGTGCTGCGAGACATTCCGGGTATTACGGTGCTCTTGCCGAAAAGCGACTACAAGCTGTTTGAGAATATGACCGATATGCGAAAAAAAGAGATTTATGAGGATTACACGAAGCTGCTTCGCTCTGTTTTTGAGCGCGAAAATGATTGTGATATGATAATCCTCGACGAAGCTCTCGACGCATACACGGGCGGATTTATTGACCGTGAGATTTTTTTGAGCTGTATCAAAAGCTGCCGCGACAAGCTTGAAATTATAGTGACGGGTCACGCAAAGAGCGACGATATAGCGGACGCTGCCGATTACGTTACGGAGTTTACCGCCGTTCGGCATCCTTACGAAAAGGGCGTAAAAGCTCGCCGAGGCATAGAATACTGAACAATATACTGCAAAAAGGAGCCGTAAAAAACTTCCGTTTTTTACAGCTCCTTGGTTTTTATAAAACACTTTATTTATTTTTTGCTGCCGTAAACGCTCTCGTAGTTAAACTCGCGGCGCTCACCCCTAACTATATGGAAGCAGCGCTTTCCGAGCGAAAATATGGGACGGTCATGGCGCAGGCTGTCGGAATATACGTCTGTTACCTCGGCATCGGGGAAAAGCTCCCTGAAGCGTCTTACCTTTTCTTCGTCGCGGCAGTTAAGCCCTATAATGGCACCGGTTTTTGGGTTGTGCTTTGTGCATATCAGCGTTTCAAATTTGAGCCGCCTTTGGATTTCGCACAGTAAAAAGTCGGGGCTTGCGCTTATTACAACGGCGTATCGCTTTCTCTCCTTAAACCAGGGAAATACCTCTTTTTCGTGTTTATCCCAAAACTTATTAACGGCTTTGTTTAGCGGAACGAGCATCACAAAGCAGAAAAAATATTTTTTGAATGTGGTAAAGCTGATTATTTTGGTGACCAGCAAAAGAGCCATAATTATTTGGAACGGTGCAAAAACGAGTATCCACGGGTAGTGCAGCATACAGTAGCCGAAAAAGCGCGAGCCGCTGTCCATGGGGAAAAGCGTGTGGTCAAAATCATATATATCAACTTGCATAATAAACCCCTCAATTACAATTTGCGGTATGATTTTAACATATTTAATCTTTCTTGTAAATACGGCGTCAAATACCTTGAAAACCGCCCGGAAGCGTGATAAAATAATGAACAATACAGGCAGCAATGCTCATTGTTATGCGAAAAGGAGTTGAACGTATGAGCGAAAACAAAAAAGATAATAAGAATATAGGCCAATTTTTTAAATTTGTTGCTTTTTCCTGTTCTGCGGGACTGATTCAAATAGGCAGCTTCACTCTTATGAGTGAGGTTTTGATAAAGCTCTCGTTCTTCCAAGGCTTAATGCAAAGCAATGCGACGTTTGCCAAAATAATGGAAAACGAATACGGCCCCATGTATCTTATCGCGCTTATTCTTTCTGTTGTTTGGAATTTCACGTTTAACCGCAAGTTTACCTTTAAATCGGCAAATAATGTTCCGATTGCAATGCTCAAGGTTTTCGGCTATTATCTTGTATTCACACCGGTTTCTACCGTTTTGGGCAATTATTTCACGGCGAAATTTGCCTCACTTACGGCTATAAACTATATCGTTTTGGGTATCACGATGATAGTTAATATGGTAACGGAATATCTTTTTGATAAATTCGTTGTGTTCAGAGGCTCAGAGGGTACCGCGCAGAATAAAAAGAGCGCGAAAAAGGACGATGAGCAGGTAAAAGAGCAGGCTTAAAATTTCAGCGTATTCCGACCCGCTGTGCATTTGCGCGGTGGGTCTGTGTTTTGTAAAGGAAAATTATGAATTACGAGGACTCGGTAAAATATATACATTCGCTTCTGAAATTCGGTATGAATTTAGGGCTCCAGAGAATATCCGCGTTGCTGAATGAGCTCGGGAATCCTCAGGAAAAGCTCGAATTCGTTCATGTTGCCGGCACAAACGGTAAGGGCACTACATCTACGATGCTGAGCAGCATACTTTGCGCCGCAGGCAAAAAAACGGGGCTTTTTACTTCGCCGTATGTATTTGATTTTTGCGAGAGAATACAGATAAACAATAAAAACATTCCGCATGATGATCTCTCACGCGTTGTCGAAAAAGTGAAAAATGCCTGTGACAGGCTGTCGGCAAAGGGAACGGAGCCGACGGAATTTGAGGCGATAACAGCCGCGGCAATGCTTTACTTTTATGAGCAAAAGTGCGACGCGGTCGTGCTTGAAGTGGGTCTCGGCGGAAGATATGACAGCACAAATATAATTCCGTGCCCCAAAGCCGCGGTAATCACTTCAATATCGCTTGACCATACGAAAATACTCGGCGACACCGTTGAGAAAATAGCCGCGGAAAAATGCGGCATAATAAAAAACGGCGGAACGGTAATTACCACAAGCGAGCAAAACGAAAAGGCTCTTTCCGTCATAAAAGATACGGTAAAAGAGAAAAACGGGCGGCTTTTAATCGGCGATGTCTCCGCCGCCGAAATACTGTCCGAGGATATTTTCGGCACGGAAATATCATATAACGGTCTTACCGTTAAAATACCTCTTGTCGGCAGGCATCAGGTGGAAAATACCGTGGGCGTTATAACTGCGGCAAGAGCGCTCGGAATAAGCGATGAGTTTATAAAAAAGGGCATAGAGAGCACGGTTATTCACGCGCGTATGGAGATAATATCAAGGTCGCCTGTCATTATGCTCGACGGCGGCCACAATCCGGAGTGCGCAGCGGCACTTGAAAACGTCCTTGTGCGGTTTGCGGGCGATAAAAGCATAACCGTTCTTATAGGTATGATGGCTGATAAGGACACAAAGGATTACCTTGCGGCAATTTTGCCGCATTGCAAAACCGCGGTGTTTACAAAGCCGTCAAATCCGCGCGCCGAGGATGAGAATGAGCTTATGTGTGAGGGAGAGTGCTTTTGTAGGGACGTTGTTTCCGTAAAAGACCCGAAAGACGCTTACAAAAAGGCAAGGAGCCTTGTGAAAAACGGCGATATGCTGCTTGTGTGCGGTTCGTTTTACCTGCTTTCCGACATTTTCGGAGAGCCCTAAAAAACTTGACATATCTTTGCTCTTTTGATACAATATTTATTCGTGTAATACTGAAATTTAACGGCCGCGTATTTTATTTGCGGTACGATTTATAAACTTGAAAGGCTATGGTGAATTAGTATGGCTCAGCAGGAAACCTTATTGACCGCAGAGGGTCTTCGCGATCTTGAAAAAGAACTCGAGGAATTAAAAACCGTCGGCAGAAAAGAAGCTGCGGAAAAAATCAAAGTTGCGAGAAGCTTCGGCGACTTGTCGGAGAACAGCGAGTACGATGAGGCAATGAGCGATCAGGCAAAGCTTGAGGCTCGCATAAACGAAATTGAGCATATGATCAAAAACGCAAAGGTTTTTGACGAGGAGGCTCTCGGAACAGAGGTTGTTCATATAGGCTCAAAGGTCACTATCACAAACGATTCCGGCGCAGAACTTCAATATAAAATAGTCGGCTTTGCACAGGCCGATCCCGACGAGGGTAAAATATCGGACGAATCGCCCGTAGGCAAAGCCCTTATCGGCCACAAGGTCGGCGAGACCGTTGAGGTTGAAGCACCTATCGGTCTTCTTAAATTCGTCATTAAGGAAATTTCAAAATAATTAAAAATTTAACGGGGCGAAAAGGGACTCTCTTTGTTCCCTTGCGCTCCTTTTTTGACAGGAAGTGAAGATATGGCAGACGTAAAGAAAGTAAACAATGCAAACGATGAAAACCTCGACGAGCTGCATATGATAAGAGTTCAGAAGCTTCGTGATTTACAAGCCGAGGGCAATGACCCGTTTGTTATCACAAAGTGCGATGTTACTCACCACAGCGCGGATATTAAAGCCGATTTTGATAATCTTGACGGCAAGGAGGTTTCCGTTGCCGGCAGACTTATGTCAAAGCGTATTATGGGCAAGGCGTCATTTTGCAATGTGCAGGATCTAAAGGGTAGTATACAGTCGTATGTTGCCCGTGACTGCATAGGCGAGGATGAATATAAAGCCTTTAAGAAAATGGACATCGGCGATATAGTAAATATCAAGGGTACCGTTTTCAAAACCAAAACAGGCGAGATTTCGATTCACGCAACGCAGGTGGTGCTGCTTTCGAAGAGCCTTCAGGTTCTTCCCGAAAAGTTCCACGGACTTACCAATACCGATACTCGTTACCGCCAGAGATATATCGACCTTATTATGAATCAGGACGTAAAGGATACGTTTGTAAAGCGTTCAAGAATAATCAGCAGTATCAGAAATTATCTTGATTCAGAGGGCTTTATGGAGGTTGAAACCCCCATGCTCGTTGCAAACGCGGGCGGCGCGGCGGCAAGGCCGTTTGTCACTCACTACAATGCTCTCGACGAGGATGTTAAGCTCAGAATTTCTCTTGAGCTGTATCTGAAACGCCTTATAGTCGGCGGACTCGAGAGAGTGTATGAAATAGGCAGAGTTTTCCGTAATGAGGGTCTTGACACACGCCACAATCCCGAATTTACTCTTATGGAGCTTTATCAGGCATATACGGATTATCACGGTATGATGGATCTTACCGAAAATCTTTACCGCCATGTTGCAAAAGAGGTTCTCGGCACTACCGTTATAACATATAACGGCATTGAAATGGATCTCGGCAAGCCCTTTGAGCGTCTTACTATGCTTGACGCGGTAAAAAAGTATTCGGGTGTCGATTTTAATGAGATAAAGACTCTTGACGAGGCAAGAGCCGCCGCAAAGGAGCACAATGTTGAGTTTGAGCCTCACCACAAAAAGGGCGATATACTCAATCTCTTCTTCGAGGCTTTTGTTGAGGAACACCTTATTCAGCCTACGTTTATTATGGATCATCCCATTGAAATATCTCCGCTCACCAAAAAGAAGCCGGAAAATCCCGACTATGTTGAGCGTTTTGAGTTCTTTATGAACGGCTGGGAGATGGCAAACGCTTATTCGGAGCTTAACGACCCGATTGATCAGCGCGAACGCTTTAAGGCGCAGGAGGAGCTTTTCGCTCTCGGAGACGAAGAGGCAAATCATACCGACGAGGATTTCCTCTATGCTCTTGAGCTCGGTATGCCGCCCACAGGCGGTATAGGCTTCGGCATAGACCGTATGGTAATGCTGCTTACCGATTCCCCCGCAATCCGCGACGTTTTATTCTTCCCGACCATGAAGTCTTTGGATAAGTAAAAAGACGATCCCCCCCGGTATTTATGCGGGTTTCAAGACTTCTAAAAACGAAAAAGCTTACATTTTTGGACTTAACACGGCCCCTGAAAAGCTACTGGCTTTTCGGGGGCTTCTTTCAGTTTCCATAGTTTTCTTGTCCCGTTGCAAACTACATAAAGGCTTGAAAGCAGAATTTGGTTTCCTCTGATGAGGGAGAGATACCTTGACAAAATCACCACACCATGTTACTATGGCCTTATCAAAAGAAAGGATAGAAGTTATGCGGAAATTATATCGTGCAACCGCTTATAAAGCAGTCTATTCTGTTTGCCTTGCAAACGGAGTTACTTTGTTGCACTCAATTTCGGTATAAAGTTTTATTTATAACATAAAAGCCGTTGATGTGTAACGATCATTCACACCAACGGCTTATTTTTTTGGAGGTGTCAAAATGTCAAAAGAACCGATTTTAGAAACCGAAAGATTGATTTTACGCCCAATCACTCTTGACGATGCAGCAGCTTGCTTTTCGTGGAACAGCGATGAAAGGGTCGCAAAATATATGTCATACCCTACGCTTACAGACATAAGCCAAACGATTGACTGGATAAAATCTACGCTTACAGACGAAAAGGAATACAATTTCGCATTTGTGCTTAAGAAAGAAAACAAGGTTATCGGTACAGGCTCGATAGGTCCGAGCAGTAAATTAGAGGGCTATTGGGGTATGGGTTATAATTTGCATTTCGATTATTGGCACAAGGGCTACTGCACCGAGGCTATGAAAGCAATTATCGACTATGTTCACAAAGAATTAGGCGTTAATAGAATTTGTTCGTGCCACGCTGTTGATAATCCCCGTTCGGGTAAGGTAATGGAAAAATGCGGACTTAAATTTGACCACTATGACGAAATCACAAAATATGATAATAGTGCCACTTTTAAAGCAAAGGCGTATGTAATGGAGATCAAAGAGTGAATTATCATTTAATCGAAAAGAGATGGAGCAGTTATCGTTTGCTATAGAGTGGCCGGAGAAAAATCTGCCATTGCCCCCGATGCGGTCAATGAGAAGTGGAGTTTTAACAGGCTTTTCCTCGGTTGCGAATGATGATTTATGGAACGCGAAACGGCAGGCTGCCATTTGTCAATGCAACCGGTTGAGTTACCACCGCACTAAAAGAACTACGGAAACTTCGCAATGGCGGCGGAGATTAAGGCGCTATTTACATACCATCATATTTATCTCCATGCGGATCCTGAGAAAGATGTTCAAGTGCTCTGTGTTGAGCAGAGGATATTGAATTTTGTTAAGCTGTGTGCTATACTATTAAAGCATTAGCTTCAGCACAGTGCACAGCTTGTTTTCAAAAAATGAAGCCGTCTTACACCAGCTTACTCCACGGATTACGCCATTAGATTTTCCGCTATCTGAATTAGGCGTAACTGAGCTTACCCCAGCTTCAAACGAGTAGATGCCGGTGGGGACTTATAGACGCTTAGGGGAACTTACCTAAGGCTAGTCACGATAATCCCGACAATGAAGTCCTTGGACGCTGACAAGAAGACAAATAAGACTTCCGAAGCAGCTCCTGCAGCTGCAGAAAAGGTCGCTGAAAAGATTGATTTTTCTAAGGTAAAGGTAGAGCCTTTGTTTGAGGAATTTGTTGATTTTGATACATTCAGCAAGTCAGATTTCCGTGCAGTAAAGGTTAAAGAGTGTGTTGCAGTACCGAAGTCAAAGAAACTGTTACAGTTTACTCTTGATGACGGAACAGGCACAGACAGAACCATTTTAAGCGGTATTCATAGCTTTTATGAGCCGGAAGAACTGGTTGGAAAGACTCTTATTGCTATCACAAATCTTCCACCGAGAGCTATGATGGGCATTGACTCTTGCGGTATGCTCCTCAGTGCTATTCATGAAGAAGAAGGCGAAGAAAAGCTTCATCTTCTGATGGTAGATGACCACATTCCGGCAGGTGCAAAGCTCTATTGATAAGCAAAAATAAAGTATTTGGGCAATTCCAATCGGAGTTGCCCATTTTCTAAAATGAATGAAAATGCAAATCGGGATTTGGAGGGGCAACATGAATTCTTATAAATTACTTTTTGATTGGCAAATTTCTATGCCAGATAACTGGCAAGGCGAATACGATAAAGAGAGTAGTCAGTACATTTTTTATCCTGACAATAGTGATTTGACAATTCGTATAACACCGTTCCACGCAGAAAGGGATGGTATACTTGCACCAAGAGAAGTAATGGAAGATGCTTATATCAGAACAGTGCCAGTATCTGCAAGACAGCGAAATTTAGATTTCTACATTCCAAGCGGATTTGAAGCAAAGATATACGACGATGTATTAACGGAAGATAGCAACACTATTTATGTTGTTTATGTAGGGTATTATTCTGCGGGTGAATTATTGTCTATCAGCGTATGGAGTACCAACAGAGATGAAGGTGAACAAGCCTTAAATGTTCTTAATACGATAAGGAAGTAAGCAATCGCCAACTTCAAGTTTGTCGACCTGCTCTTTGAGAGAGGAAAAATTCTTTTATCAAAAGTTTGTGCGATACTGAATGTTATGTTAAGATAGCAAGCATAGCGAGTGGGCAATTCCAATCGGGATTGCCCATTTTTAAAATGAATGGAAATACAAATCGGGATTTGAAGGAGTGTGGAATATGAATGATATGCAAAAAAAGTTTTTCAAACATATTGCAGATATACAAGAAACCTGCGTTGAAATCTGTTTGTCTAAACACAAAAAGTATAATGATAACGAAGCCAGAGCAATGCTGTACAATATAACCTATGAATTTGCTGTTGAAATTATGGAAATGATAGATGGTTATTCGGAATATAGCCATGATAAGCATGACATTATCAATACAGTTACGGGTGAACACCTAAAAGAAAATCCATCTATTGAATTACACGACCAGTTAGATGGAATAATGAAATCGAAGATATAAGAGAATTATGGCAAACTATTCAAAATTAAATCTGTGATAGAATTTGACAACTTCCGGTTTGTCAATTTGCCCTTTGAGAGAGGAGAAAATCCTTTTCTCAAAAGGTTGTGCGATACTGAATGTTATGTTAAGATAGCAAGCATAGCGAGAGGGCAATTCCAATCGGAGTTGCCCATTTTCTAAAATAAACAGAAATGCAAATCGGAATTTGTAGGAGGGGATTTTTTAATGAATATTACAGTTTATCTTGGGGCAAGCGAAGGCAATGACCCATGTTTACGAAAAGCAGTTGAGGAATTGGGAGCGTGGATTGGAACCGGCGGGAACGCGCTAATCTACGGCGGCTCCAAATCCGGTCTGATGGGTGCAATTGCTGACAGCGTTTTGAAGGCGGGAGGTAATGTAACGGGTGTTGAGCCGAATTTCTTTATTGAAAAGGAGCTTCAACATGACGGGCTGACAAAACTGATTGTGACTAAGGATATGTCGGAGAGAAAAAACAAAATGATTGAGTTGGGGGAAGCGTTTATTGCTTTCCCGGGTGGCACCGGAACATTGGAGGAAATTGCGGAGGTAATGTCGAAGGTGTCGTTGAAACAGCTGGACGCACCTTGCATTCTTTATAACCTGAACGGTTACTACGATGACTTGAAAGCACTTTTGAATCATATGATTCAAAAGGGATTGTCGTCCAACGAACGACAGAAAGGAATCTATTTTGCCGAGAACCTGGGTGACATAAAACGAATTTTGAAATCGGCGTGAATTTCCGTCGATAAAATTAAGAAAATCAGAATTCGAAGGATGAAAGTGTGTTAATTGATTTTAACAAAGCAAAGGAAATTACAGTACCGGGAATGAACAACGGAACAGGGACGATGACAGCGAAGATGTATATGGACGAGCAAGGTAAAATTATTTCTTGTGCTATTCATAAAGGCGGTTCCATTGGATTACACAAGCATGAAACCGGTGACGACATCAACTACGTCTTATCGGGTACCGGTAAAGCAATTTGTGACGGTCAAGAGGAGCTGTTAAGTGCAGGGACTTGCCATATTTGCAAAAAAGGTTCGGAACACAGTATTGCGAATATCGGAGATGAGGACTTGGTTTTGCTTACAGTTGTGGTGGAACGATAACTCGGTGTTTGTGAGGAAAAGGTGAATGAAAAGGCGAATGGAGCAAAAAAGTAAAAATGCGATTTCAATTTCAATCATAGGTGGTGCAGATGGTCCTACAAGCATTTTTACAGCAGGACATTCAAAAAAGCAACCATTAAAGATTAGAATCAAAAATAGCATATATAGATATAAGAGAAAAAAAGTAGAGAAGACAATAGTTGCAAATCCGCATTCTCTTTCTGAAGCAGTGCAGTATGCAAAAGATAAATACGAATTGACCGAAACTGCTCCCGCTGATAGAGAATATATTGAACAAATAAAATGTCTAAAAGAGAGTTTGATTTTGCAGTATAAACCGGAACTTTTGGGTGAAATGAAGGATATTCCGGTGCCGGATTTTTCTAATGAAGCATCCGTCAAAGAGTATTTGGGTAAAATAAAGACTCGAAGTGAAATGATTGCTGAAATGCCCGATAGTATAATTCCTATGGATTTTCATTTGTATAAAATAGAAATTAATGATAATTTTCTTGAAATGGAAATAGATTATACTTGGAATATATTTGGAATGTCTTATTCAGGAAATAAAGCGGTAATGAAAAAGTTTAAGAAAATATCCGGAGATTTATACAGTTATTATGGTGTTACTGAGGAAGATATTAAAAATAAGACAGAAAGATATTCGTTACTGGTAACGAACTTGAGTTTATAAATTCAAGTTTGCCAACTTGCCATTTGAGAGAGGAAAAATCCTTTTCTCAAAAGTTTGTGCGATACTGAATGTTATGTTAAGATAGCAAGCATAGCGAGTGG
>OIED01000826.1_pt1 | contig 14745 bp, 11 predicted proteins | sample 1581771 | NCBI WGS metagenome assembly OIED01 (sample SAMEA3882546, study PRJEB24775) | human gut metagenome | biome: human-associated habitat; feature: intestine environment; material: feces | place: Netherlands | collected 2009/2010 | reverse complement strand
GGGGGGAGGGGTCATTGTTCGGCGCTGGCCTTCACGAATCCGTAGAACAGCGGGTGCGGACGGTCCGGGCGGCTTTTGAATTCGGGGTGGAACTGGCAGGCCACGAACCACGGATGCTCCGGCAGCTCGACGATCTCCACGAGCCGCCCATCCGGAGACAAACCCGTCGGCACGAGCCCGGCCGCGACGAACGCGTCGCGGAAGTCGTTGCAGAATTCATAGCGGTGGCGGTGGCGCTCGGAGATCTCGGTCTTTGCATAGAGCGCCGCTGCGCGGCTGCCCTCGGACAAAACGCACGGATACGCGCCGAGGCGCATCGTGCCGCCCTTCTGGGTGATGGTCTTCTGCTCGGGCATGATGTCGATGACAGGGTGCTTGGTAAACTCATCGAATTCCGCCGAGTGCGCGTCTTCCCAGCCCAACACGTGGCGGGCAAACTCGATCACAGCGATCTGCATGCCGAGGCAGATGCCGAAGTAGGGAAGCTTGTGCGTGCGCGCGTACTGCGCGGCGGTGATCATGCCCTCGATGCCGCGGTCGCCGAAGCCGCCGGGCACCAGAATGCCCGCGCAGCCGTCCAGCACGGACGCCGCGTTCTCCGGCGTGAGCTTGGACGAGTCGACCCAGCGGATATCCACGATCACGTCGTTGGCCGTGCCCGCGTGGAACAGTGATTCCCCCACGGACAGATACGCGTCATGCAGCTCGGTGTATTTGCCGACCAGCGCGATGGTCACATGGCGGCTGGCGGTCTTGATGCGGGTGACCATCTGCGTCCAGGCGGTCAGCTCCGGCTCGCCGCACGAAAGCTCCAGCTTCCGGCACACGACGCGGGCCAGCCCCTCCTTCTCCAGCAGCAGCGGCACCTCATAGAGGGTGGAGGCCGTGGTGTTCGGGATGACGCAGTCGGGCTCCATATTGCAGAACAGGGCGATCTTGCGGCAGATCTCCTCGGTCATGGGCTGGTTTGTGCGGCAGACGAGGATATCCGGCTGGATGCCGATGGACAGCAGCTCCTTGACCGAGTGCTGCGTGGGCTTGCTCTTGAGCTCGCCCGAGCCGGGGATCTCCACGATCATGGGCACATGGATGAACAGCACATTCTTCTTTCCCTGCTCAGCGGCTACCTGCCGGATGGCCTCGAGGAACGGCTGCGACTCGATATCGCCGACGGTGCCGCCGATCTCGGTGATGAGCACGTCGGACTTCCCGTTGTCCATCTGGTAGATGCGGGATTTGATCTCGTCGGTGATGTGCGGGATGATCTGCACGGTGCGGCCGAGATATCCGCCCTCGCGCTCACGGCACAGGACGCTCCAGTAGACCTTGCCCGCCGACACGGAGCAGCCCGCAGTCAGGCTCTCGTCCGTGAAGCGCTCATAGTGGCCGAGGTCAAGGTCGGTCTCCGCGCCGTCATCGGTGACGAAGACCTCGCCGTGCTGATACGGGCTCATGGTGCCGGGGTCGACGTTCAGGTACGGGTCGAATTTCTGGTTCTGCACGCGCAGCCCGCGCTGCTTGAGGAGTCTTCCGAGCGATGCGGCGCAGATGCCCTTGCCAAGGCCCGAGACGACGCCGCCGGTAATGAAGATATATTTCATAGATGTGCCTCCATCTGAAAATTACACCGAGAACAGCAGATCGGTATAGCGCGGATACGGCCAGTAGTCGCCGGCAACGAGCGTTTCGAGCTTGTCGATCGAGGCACGGACCTTGTTCATCTGGGCGAAGATCGTGTCGTGGTAGTAGCGGAGCATATGCTCGCCGTCGGTCTCCGGCGCGGTCTCCAGCGCGGTCTTGAGCGCGACGGTGTCGTCGAGCAGCTCGCCGTTGAGCGTCAGGATGCTCTCGGCCAGCGCGGTCTCCACGCGGCAGTCCGCGTGCGGCAGCGCCTGCTTTTTCTGCAGGATCGTCTGGCACAGAACGCCCTCGTAGCGCGACGCCGCGTGCAGGATGCTGTGCTGGACCATATCAACAAGCGTCGCCGCCTCGATGGAGATCAGCTTGCAGTATTTTTCCATATGGATCTCATGCCGGGCCATCATCTCACTGGTGGTGTAGACGCCGTGCTTCGTCATGAGCGCAACATTCTTGGGCAGGATGTAGGCGGGCAGGGCCACGGCCGTATTGGGCAGGTTCACCAGCCCGCGGCGCTCGGCTTCCGCCATCCAGGCGCTGTCATAGCCGTTGCCGCCGAAGATGATGCGGCGGTGGCGCTGGAAGACCTCGCGCAGAAGGATATTGAGCGCCTGCTGGAAATCCGCCGCGCCCGTCAGGCGGTCGGCGAAGCGGCCGAGCTCCTCGGCCATGATCGTGTTGAGGATCGTATTGGGGCCCGCGATCGACTGGCTCGAGCCGGGCATGCGGAACTCGAATTTATTGCCGGTGAAGGCCAGCGGCGAAGTGCGGTTGCGGTCGGTCGTATCCTGCGGGATGGGGGGCAGCACGTCGACGCCGATGCGCAGCTGACGGCCGGTCTTTTCGGTGTAGTCCTGCTCGGAGACGATGGAGTCGATGATATCCTCCAGCTCGGTGCCGAGGAAGATGGAGATCACGGCCGGGGGCGCCTCCTGCGCGCCGAGACGGTGGTCGTTGCCCGCGAAGGCGACGGTGCTGCGCAGCAGCTCCTGATATTCATCCACGCCCGCGACGAAGGCCGCCAGGAACAGCAAAAACTGCGCGTTCTGGCTGGGCGTCTTGCCGGGGGAGAAGAGGTTTTTGCCCGTATCGGTGCCCAGCGACCAGTTATTGTGCTTGCCGGAGCCGTTGACGCCCGCAAAGGGCTTTTCATGCAGCAGGCAGACCAGCCCGTGCCGGTCGGCGACCTTCTTCATGACCTCCATGGTCAGCTGGTTCTGGTCGTTGGCGGCGTTGCAGTCGCAGTAGATGGGGGCCATCTCGTGCTGGGAAGGCGCGACCTCGTTGTGCTTGGTCTTGCTCAGAACGCCGAGCTTCCATAGCTCCCGGTCGAGGTCCTGCATATAGGCAGCGACGCGCGGGCGGATGGCGCCGAAGTAATGATCGTCGAGCTCCTGGCCCTTGGGCGGCTTCGCGCCGAAGAGCGTGCGGCCGCAGAATTTCAGATCCTCGCGCTTTTCATAGAGCGCCTTGTCGATCAGGAAATACTCCTGCTCCGCGCCGACCTGCGGCGTCACGCGGTGGGTCTGCTCGTCGCCGAACAGGCGCAGGATGCGTACGGCCTCGCGGCTGACTGCCTCCATGGAGCGCAGCAGCGGCGTTTTCTTGTCTAGCGCGTCGCCGCCGTAGGAGCAGAAGACCGTCGGGATGCAGAGACTGCCGTCCTTGATGAACGCGAAGGACGTCGGGTCCCAGGCGCTGTAGCCTCTGGCCTCAAAGGTGGCGCGCAGGCCGCCGGAGGGGAAGCTGGACGCGTCCGGCTCGCCGCGGACGAGCTCCTTGCCGGAAAACTCCATTGTGATCTTGCCGCCGGGAACGGGGCTGATGAAGCTGTCGTGCTTCTCGGCCGTCACGCCGTTGAGTGGCTGGAACCAGTGCGTGAAATGCGTCGCACCATGCTCGAGCGCCCACTGCTTCATGCCGGCGGCGATCTCATTGGCGACCTCCAGCGTCAGCGGCTGGTCCTGCTCGAGGCACTGCCTCCACGCGGCGACAGCCCCGGCTGCGACATACTGCTCCATCGCAGCCTCATTGAAGACCATACTGCCGAAAACCTCCGGAATATTGTTGGATTCACGCATCACGGCATCCCTCTACTTTCATAAAAAATCCAAAAAACAAAATACGCATCGTATTGTACCCCCGCGGCCCTGAAACGTCAAGAATGAAACTTTTACGAAGATAAAAACAGGCAAAACCCGGTTCCTTGTGGAAGCATCCGAAATTTTTCCGGGGCCTGAATTTTTCCTTGCAACGCGCGGGGCGCTATGCTATACTGGGTCTGTACCCACCGCAGGAGACGTCTTCCTGCGGCGGGCTGTTTTTCTTTTCCTGTCCTCAGGACATGGACATCTTGCTTTAAACAAAAACCTCCGCAGGGGCATGCTCTGCGGAGGTTTTTTCGTTTCTCGTTCAGGACACCGGCTTGGGGTTGGCAGCGGTGTTCTCCGCGTCGTCGGCATTGGCGTCCTTCGGCATTTCGAAGGGGACGACATCGTCCGGCTGCAGCTCGATGCGGCTGTTGTCCTCCGACAGCACGCGCGTGCCGGGCTCGACCTTCGTCTCGCTCGTCGTGCCGCGGACGGGATCCTTGGTCTCGCGCGGGTTGCCGTTGGCGGGCTCATACCATTCATTGACGCCGTGCATGATGACGGGCGTGCCGTCCTCGATCAGGTTCCAGATCCAGGCCATGGCCTCCTCCGGCGTGTTGACGCAGCCGTGGGAGCCGCCGTAGACATAGAAGCTCGCGCCGAAGTTCGACCGCCACGACGCGTCGTGCAGGCCGATGAGATCACCGACCACGCTGACCCAGTACTTGACGAAGACCAGATAGTCGTCGCCCTTGAGCCAGACGTCGTGCTCCTTGCCGTGGGCCTCGTACAGGCCGGTCGGCGTCTGGTGGCCGTTGAGCGCGCCGGTCACGATGTTGGTGTTGACGACCAGACGGCCGTCCTTGATGTACGTCATCTGCTGGTTGTCAAAATCGACCTCGACATAGCTGTCGCCCAGCGAGAAGGGCTTGCCGTCCGTGTCGTAGCAGACGGCGTCCGCGTCGATCTCGCCGGATTCCATCGTCAGCAGCTGCGCGCGGATCTGCTCCATGACGCTCTGCGCGTCGATGAGATAATTGCAGGTAACAAAGTCGATCTGGATCACACCCTTGACCCAGGAGTCGAAGATGAACGGCGCGTCATACTGATTATATTTCGTCGCCCACTTCGAGATCGTCTCCGCGAGGACCTTTTCGTCGATGGTGATCGTGCCGTCCGCCTCCAGATCGAGGATGGAGGCCAGATCGTGGCTCGTAAGCGTCTCCTCGCCGTGCGGCAGGAATTCGGAATCCTTGTTGAAATCGACCTTGACCTCCAGCTCCGCCAGCGCGGTGCGGAAGAGGCTGTCGGGCGTATCGCGGAGCGTCGCAGTCGTGATGGCGGGGGTTTCGTAGCAGTCGACCGAGGTCAGCTCGAACGTTGCGTTCTGCGCGCCGGACGGCGTCACGGCCAGACCGGCGGCTGCAGTCTGCAGCCCCTCCTGCACGGCGGTGACATTCAGCTCGTCGCCCGCGACCTCTTCGTGCACGGTATAGACGCCGTCCACAAGGTCAATATATGCATCCTGCGCCGCCGTGCGCTTCACGCTCTGCAGATCGGCCAGCACGGCGGAAAGATCCAGCTGACCAAGATCAGGAGAAACGGTCGCCGCCGGCTTGAGCCCCAGCTTCGCCCAGTCCAGCCGGTCCTTCAGCGGCAGAGCGGCAAACTGCGCGTCCGGCATGCGGTCAAGCTCGGAGAACTGTGCATTCACCTTCTGCAGCAGATCGTCGCGCAGACCGAGCGCCTGCATGTCATAGCTCCCGATGGCCGAGCCGTCCTCGGTCACGGTCAGTGTGACCTGATCCGCGGCCGCCGTCATGGTCTGATACTTGGCATAGACGGCCTGATGCGCCTGCTGCGTCTCGTCCAGCCGCGACTGCAGCCAGAACCACACGCCCGCGGCAGCCGCCGCGAGCACCACAATTACAATGATGATCACCCAAAGGGCGCGATGCTTCTTCATGTTTCTCCTCCGCTTACTTCTGCGCGGATGCGCGCAGTCTCTCTTGCGAAAATTATAGCAGATTCCGCCGCAAATTCAACACGTTTCGCGCCCCGCGCCATTTTTCTCTTTTTGCGCAGAAAACCGGGCCCCGCAGCTCTGCGGGGCCCGGTCCGGTATCTGCATTTGCTCAGCGGATGAGCGTGATGTGCTGGAACACGGTGGCGAGGGTGTTGGCGACGGTGGACATGGTCTTGATGAAGATATCCAGCGCGACGCCGACGACGTCCTTTCTCGTATCGCCGACGGTATCGCCGACGACGGAGGCCTTATGCGCGTCGGAGCCCTTGCCGTGGCCCCCGAGGGAGCCGGACTCGATGTACTTCTTGGCGTTGTCGAACGCGCCGCCGGAGTTGCCCATGAAGATCGCGCGCGGGATGGCCACGATGGTCGCGCCGATGAGCAGACCGCCGACGAACTCCACGCCGAACACGAAGCCTCCCACGATCGGGATCAGCAGCGCCAGCACGGACGGCAGCAGCATCTTCTTGAGCGCCTGCCGGGCGGCCATTTCGATGCAGCGGTTGTAATCCGGGCGGACCGTGCCCTCAAGCACGCCGGGGCGGGACAGCTGCCGGTCGCCCTCGTCGGCCATGAGGCGGGCGGATTCGATGGTGTTGTCGGTCAGGAGCGCGGAGAAGTATTCGATGAGCGCGCCGCCGATGATGCCGCCGGCGACAACGATGTAGGAGGCCATGTTGAGGACCGGCTCTGCGTTGATGGCCGTGTAGTTGCCGACGTAGGCGACGATCAGCGAGACCGTGGCGAACGCGGCGGAGCCGATGGCGAAGCCCTTGCCGATGGCGGCGGTGGTGTTGCCGACGGCGTCGAGCTTGTCAGTGATGGCGCGGACAGATTCATCCAGATGGCAGGATTCCGCCAGACCGCCGGCATTGTCGGCGATGGGGCCGAAGGCGTCGATGGAGACCGTCGCGCCGACGAAGGCCAGCATGCCGAGGCTGGAGAGGGCAATGCCGTAGGTGCCGCAGACCTTGCCGGAGATGAACAGGGACACGCCGATCAGCAAAACCGGCAGCAGGCACGAGCGCGAGCCGATGGCGTCGCCCTTGGTGATGACGAACGCGTCTCCCTCGGTGGCGATCTCCGCCAGACGGCGGGTGGGCTTATAGTCGGTGGAGGTGTAGTATTCGGTGATGGAGCCGATGGCGACGCCGCTGGCGATGCCGAGCACGCTCGAGATCCACGGCGACAGCCAGCCGCAGCGGAAGCTCGCGTACAGGGGCACGTCCGCGAAGATCAGCTTCGCCGCGACGAAGCCGCCCACGACCGTCAGACCCGCAGAGATCCAGGTGGAGAGGTTCAGCTCGTGCGAGGGATTGTCGCCCATCTTCTTGATGGTGGCATAGCCAAGACCCAGCAGGCAGCCGAACAGGCCGCAGCCCGCCAGCACGATGGGGAAGACGGTGGTCGCGGTGAAGGTCGCCTCGGTCACAGCCTCCGTACCGCCGGAGAGCGCGCTTTTGTAGATCGTGACCGCGATCATCAGGGCCGCGGCCATGGTGGCGACGAAGCTCTCGAGCAGGTCGGAGCAGTTGCCGGCAATGTCGTTGACGTTGTCGCCGATGAAGTCGGCGATGACGTTCGGCACGCGGCTGTCATCCTCGGGCATGTCGTGGCGGAGCTTGGCCAGGATGTCGGAGGAGATATCGGCCGCCTTGGTATAGTTGCCGCCGGCCACGCGGTTGAACATGGCGACGATGGAGCAGCCGAGGGAATACGTGGTGATACGCATGATGGTGGGATTGCACTCAAGGTTGGCCAGGAAGCCCGTGCCGACCGCGGTCGGGTCCACGCCGTTCCAGATGATCAGGATCAGGACCATGCCCAGCATGCCGAACGCCTGCACCGCCAGGCCCGAGACGCTGCCGCCGCCGAGCGCGACCTTGACGGTCTCGCCGATGGAGAGCGTTTCGCGCGCGCGGTTGGAGGTGCGGACGTTTGCATACGTCGCGCTGCGCATGCCGAGGATGCACACGACGCTGGACATGCACGCGCCCATGATAAAGGTGATGCCGCTCGTCTTTTCTACGAACAGGCTGAATACTGCCGCGACCACGATCACGACGATCGCAATGACGCGGAATTCCGTCTTGAGGAAGGTGCTTGCGCCGTCACGGATGATGCCGGCCATCTCCTGCATCTCGTCCGTCCCCTCCGGCAGCTTCCGGATGCGGGCGTACTGGAAGAAGATATAGGCCAGCGCAAGAATGACTACGCACAAAACCAGATGCCATACGTTCATACTTCAGTTCTCTCGCTTTCTTTTTCGTTTTTGTCGTCATCAACGTCTTTTTCCGGTGCACTGCAGAATCTGGCGTCCTTGACAGGTCTTTATCTACAGTTTATAATGCTGTCAGTCTAAAGTAAAACGACAGTTTCTTCATTTTCATGTGACAGTCCGTCATAACAGGAGGCGTCATGGATCTTAACCGCTATAAAATTTTCCTCTCCGTCGCCGACAGCGGCAGCTTTACGGCCGCTGCCGCCGCGTGGAACTATACGCCCTCCGGCGTGGTCCACCTGATCAACGCGCTGGAGCAGGAGTTCGGCTTCCCCCTGTTCGTCCGCACGCGGCGCGGCGTCCACCTGACGACGGACGGCGAGCAGCTCGTCGCGCCGCTGCGCGATCTGGTGCAGTGCGACGACCGGCTGCGGCAGGTCTGCTCCAAGATCCAGGGCGTCCTGACCGGCAAGGTGCGCATCGGCTCGTATTACAGCATCTCCGCGCACTGGCTGCCGCCGGTCATCGGCCGGTTCCACCGGGATTTCCCCGGCGTGCAGATCGAGCTCATGGAGGGCCACCACCAGCTGCTCGACGAGCTGATGAACCAGAACCGGGTGGATCTGTGCTTCTACAGCCGCGTGCTCGGCGGCGGGCGGGAGTGGATCCCGCTGCGCGCGGACCCGATGGTCGCCATCGTCCCGCCGGAGCACCGGCTGGCCAGCGCCGGCGCGTTCCCCATCGGCGCCTACCGCAATGAGGAGCTCGTCATCTCCGCCCGCGGCAACGACTCCGACGTCATGCACGTCTTCAACAAATACCGCCTGACTCCCTCCATCGGCTACACGACAGAGGAAGACCACGCTGCCATCGCCATGGTCGAAAGCGGGCTCGGCGTGAGCATGCTGAACCGGCTGTCCACCGGCGGCATCCAGACCCGCGCCGTCATCCTGCCCCTGGCCCCGGAGGAGTCGATCGAGCTCGGCATCGCCCTGCCCTCCCGGCTGCAGGCCCCGCCGGCCGTCCGCCGGTTCGTGGAATACGCGGTCTCGTACATCCGGGACGGAACATTTCCGGCATAAAGACGCCGAAACGGCTTGCAGTCCGGACTTCCGTACACTATAATAGAAGCAAAAGCCCGAAACTTGACAGAAAAGGTGAGCGTATGGAGATCAAGCGTGCTGCGGAGCTGCTCCGCGGGCTCGCCGACGGCCGCGACCCGATCACAGGCGCGCGTCTGCCGGACGAGAGCGTCTATAACCACCCCGAAATTATCCGGGCGCTGCACTGCGTCCTGCAGGAGCTGCAGACCCGCCAGACCGGCGCGCAGGCCGTCAACGCCGGCCGCAGCTGGCGGCCGGACGAGGAGCAGCAGCTGCTGGAGGAATACGACGCGGGTCTGCCGGTCGAGCAGATCGCCCGCCGCCACGGCCGGACCGCCGGGGCCATCGAGGCCCGCCTGTCCGAGCTCGGCCGCCGCGACCAGATCCAGTTCAACATGCGCTGAGGATCCGCCGATGGAAGCAAAACAGACCAAACTCGAGCTTGCCCTGCAGCAGGAGCTGCTGCAGAACGCGCAGCAGGCCGCCGCGCGGTACCACAGCCCCGTGACACGCTTCGTCCGGGATCTGCAGTCCCGCGGCAGCGTCGCCGCCGTGCGGGACTTTGTCCGCCGCCGTGCCCCCTCCGACGTCTTCGCCTCGCTGGAGCAGGCCGGGCATCTGGAGCTTTCGCCGGAGGCCACCATCATCCAGGCCCGTTACGGCCCCCTCTTCACCGACGAAGAGATCAACACCTGCCTCACGCTCCTGCTGGAAGCCGGATATTTCTGAATCGCCGCCGCCCCGCCGATCCGGCTGGGCGGCGGTTTTGTGGTATAACCAGTTGTTTCTTTTGTTGCGGGCGAATATCAGATTTTTTCTGTTTCTCATTGCTTTTCCGTGAGGCGCGTGCTGCTATACTGATTCTGTGGATATACCACAGAATCAGAGAGGAGCGATATGATGAAACATTCCCGGAAAAAAGCGGCGCTTGCGCTGGTTTTGCTGCTTGCGATCGTCTTCGGCTGCATGTTCGCCGCTGACCGCATCCAGCGCGGAAACGGGACCATCGCCGTTACGGAAGGATAGATTGAAACCGACGTCGGTGATCTCATGTACAAGCTGTACACACCGAAGACCGCCACGGCCGAGACCCCGGCCCCCGGCGTTCTGCTGCTGCACGGCTACCAGAACGACCATGAGACCTGCGCGGCCTACGCCATCAATCTGGCCCGCCGCGGCGCGGTGGTCCTGTGTCTGGACGAATACGGCCACGGCTCGACGACAGCCGGACTGATCAACCGCGGCTACGTCAATCACAAGGTCACGGTCAACTACGGCGAGGACAGCGTCGAGGACGGCACGTTCAAGACCATCGGCGGCCAGACCCGCTACAAGGTCATGATGAACTTTTCCAACCTCAGCTTTTTCGACAAGCATTATACGACCGACGCCGACGGCAATTCCATGACAGACAGCTCCGCGGGCGGCAGCTATGCCTACGCGCTGATGGCGGCCATGGACAATGTCGATCCCGCGCGTCTTGCGATCAGCGGCCACTCGATGGGCACCTGGTCCTCGTGGTCGGTCGCCGCGAATTTCTGCGGCACGGACGTAGAACCGAAGGCCGTCGTCTTGCAGTGCGGTGAGCTGTTCCGCGACAGCGCGTATGACGCGGAGAACATCCACTTCAACAACGTCCTGCTCCTGCAGGCAAAATACGATGAATTCAGCTATTTCCGCGACTACAAAAACGTCGTGGACGACGAGCTGCTGAAAAGCGATCTGCGCACGGAGTTCCTCGGCTGCACCGCGGACGAGGCCGCGTGGAACACGACCTATGGAAGCTTCGAAGACGGCACCGCCCGCCGCATGGAGCTGCTGAACACCAACCACCGTCTTACGACCCACAACGCGCATGGTCTCGCCACGGCGCTGACATGGTTCTCCGATACCATCGGCCTTGATCTGACGCTCGCGCCGACAGATCAGGTCGCCATGACGAAGGAGACGCTCGTACTGATCGCCATGCTCGCGGCAGTCGCATCGCTCATGGCCGTGATGGAGCTGCTGCTCACAACGCCGTTCTTCTCCAGGGCGGTGCAGCCGCTGCCCGGCGAGACCTCCGTCAAGCCGAACGGCGCGTGGTGGCGCGGCGCAATCATCACGATGCTGCTCGCTGCTGCGACGTATCCGTTCATGACGCAGCTCGGTCACGGCCTCCTGCCGCTGCCGGAAAATATCTTCCGCATGACGGTCGGCAACGGCTTCCTCAGCTGGTATCTGCTTCTGATCCTGATCATGCTGGTCACATCCATCATCGGCTATCAGAAAAACAAAAAGCGCGGCGCACAGGACAGCTGGCAGAGCATGGGGCTCGGCACAGCTGCCGCGTCGGGGCGCATGGGCTGGGGCCTGCTCGGCCGCTGCGCGCTGCTGGTGCTGTGCATGCTGGCATACCGAGATGGAGACGCTGGCGCTTTCGCATCCGGTGCTTGCTCCCGCATTTTGGGTTGCGGAGTATTTGCAGGAGGAGCCGATTTCTCCTTAATCGGAGAAACCGATTCACGCGCAGAATGTTCCATTGTCGATGGCATTGTTTCCGCAGAAACAGCCTTTGCGTTTTCATGAATCCTCGGAGTTGGATACTGAGACGGGGACACTGATGCTTTCGCATCTGGCGTATATACTCGCGTTTTGGGCTGTTGGGCGTTTGCAGGAGGAATCGGCTTCTCCCTGATTGGAGAAGCCGATTCGCGCACAGACTGATTTCCCTGTGACTGGCTTTGCGGTGGATATTCCCTCGGTGCCGCAGTAGGCTGCAGGGGGTGCCGAGGCTGCTCATGTTGTGGAACAGATTCTGTCCTGGCTTCCCGCTGCGGTTCGGATTTTGTTTTCGGCAGCCTGTGGGCTGCCTTTTCTGCCAGATGGCGGACTTCCTGCACGGCATGGTCGGCGGTATCCGTGATCTTGCCGCTCTCGTAGCGATCCTCCGGCTGCCCATCCTGTGCTGCGTCGCGCAGCTCCTGCCGGAGCTGCTGAAAGGAAGCATCTGTGCCGCGGCGGAATGCTGCCTGCGGCGCGGATTTGAGGGTTTCGACGGCTCTCGCTTTCAGCGGTGATTTTTCTTTTACCTCCCGCATTACGACGCCTGCTCCACCCGTTCAGACATTTTTGTGGTCATCAGCTGATACAGCCTGCCGTTTTTCGGGAAATGATCCACAAATGGCACGATGGTGCTGCCGCACTTGAGAAGCCCGTGTCCAAAGTCTACACCTGAAATATACGAAAGCTGATTATCTGAAATATTGAGCAGCCGCGCCAACTCGATTCGGTCCGTACTCGCCTGATTAAGCATGAGCAGGAATTCGCTGTTTGCAAGCATGGTTCTCGCCGTGTGGGATTGCAGCAGATCGTCGACGTTCTGCGTCAGCCCCGTGCCGCAGGCCCCATATTTGCGCATTCGTTTCCAGAGGGTGAACAGGAAATTTGCGCTGTATTCATGCTGGAACAGCAGGTAAATTTCGTCGATGTAGAGCCATGTGTTTTTGCCGAGTTTGCGGTTGCGGATGATGCGGTTGAATACGCTGTCCAGCACAACCAGCATGCCGACCGGCAGGAGCTGCTTACCGAGGTCACGGATGTCATAGCATAAAATGCGGGAATTGGTATCCACGTTCGTGTACTTGGCAAAGGTGTTGAGACTGCCCTCCGTGAACAGCTCCAGTGCCAGCGCAACGTCCCGCGATTCCGGTTCCGGCTGCTCCAGGAGTGCGGCGTGGAAGTCTTGTAATGTCGGCACAACGCCGAGATAACCGTTGCGGATGAACTCGCGGTAGACCTGTGCGGTGCAGCGGTCAATGATGGATTTTTCCTTGGCAGACAGCTTGCCCGCGCCCACGAGCTGCTCGCAGAGGGACAATAAGAATTCGGATTTCAGCACAACTGGATTGTCACCGTCGTTGTAGCCAGACTCCATATCAAGAGCATTGATATGATTGGGCGAAGTCGCGGAGATTTCAATGACCTCGCCGCTCAAGCCTTCAACTAGAGGGCGGTACTCGGCTTCGGGGTCAATGATGATAATGTCGTCGTTTGTGGACAGCGCGATCTCCGTGATCTCCCGCTTGGCCGCAAAGGACTTGCCGGAGCCAGAGACGCCAAGGATGAAGCCATTGCCGTTGAGCAGTTCTTTCCGGTCTGCAAGGATGAGATTTTTGGAGATCGCGTTCAGCCCGTAGTAGATGCCGTGCCGGTGTCGAATCTCCTGCGCCTTGAACGGCATGAGCACGGCGAGGGCTTCTGTGGTCAGCGTCCGCAGCGCGTCAATACGCCGCAAACCGAGCGGCAGCGCGGTGATCAAGCCATCCTGCTGCTGAAAGCTCAGTTTCGCAAGCTGGCACAGATGCTTGCGCGCAATGGATTGGAGCGTTTCGGTGTCGCTGTCCAGTTCTTCCTTGCTGTCTGCCAGATGCACGAGCGTGACCACGGCAAACAGCATCCGCTGGTCGCGGGTCGTGAGGTCGTCCAGCATCTCGCGGGTTTCCTTGCGCTGCTGTTCCAGATCATACGGCACAACGGCAGAGAAGTTCTGGTTGCTGTTCTGCCGCCGCTGCCAGTTGGTGACGTTCGTCTCCACGCCGAGGAGCTTATTTTCTACCTCGCGCACGGCTTCGTCGGTCGGCACGGGGATCATGTCGATGGAGAGCATCATGCGCCGGTTGAGATCGGTCAGCTCCAGAATCATGCTGTCCTTGATGTAGCTGGCGTAGTCCTTGAGAAACAGGACGCGACCATAATGACTTCCCATTTTGAAGTAGTCACGATGAAACTCCAAGCTGTCTGGGCAGATCGTGTCCTTGAGGTTGTGTCCACGCCTCATGGCAGATTGCAGGTCGAACGGCAGTGCCGCTTCTTCTGGTCTAAAGAAGCCGCGCAGGACATCCAACCGCTCGGCAGCGTCCAGCTCGTTGGAGGACGAGTTGAGCCGCGAGAGCTTGGAGGATACCTCGCCCGTCACACGGGAGAAAAATGTGAGTGCTTCGTCTACATTCTTTTTGTGAACGGAAACCGTGATGAACCGCTCCTGTTCCACGCTGGCGGAGCTGCCGGAGATTTTGCCTTCCAGCATTCCGTTGAACTCGTCCACGAATCCGTCAAGGCTGTCGCCGCGCTGCGGGAGCAGGACGGTATCTTCAAACGCCTGCCGGTTGACCTGCTTGTTGCAGATCGTGAGCTTGGTGGTCGAGCCGCTGTCCAAAGCGTTCAGCAGTTCACTGTAGCCGAGGAACATCGCGGTTTTGTCCTCCTTCGAGGCAATGGCATAGTTGATGTCCGAAAAGCGCAGCGTTCTGGAATATTTCGTGCCGAACTGAAAAATCCCATCCGCGAAGATCCGCTGGATGGGAATGACGTCCTGTACGCTGCGCGGGATTTTATAAGCTGCTCTGTCCTGCTTGATGGTGTTGTTGAGGGTTTTAATCAAGTGTCAGCACCTCCCGCATTGTACTGTTGTCCAATAAAAGCTCCGCGTACAGATTCTGTGGATGATATGCAAGCGTTCGCGGGCAGAGGATTTCCGAGCGGATGACCGCCAGCAGGAAGCGCTCGGCGGGCATGCCGTTGTAGGTAAAAAAGCCGCACATGGCAAACGGGAACGCTGCCAGCATGCACACCCAGCCGACCTCCGCCGCGCCGATGAGCGGCTTTAATCCGAAGTACGCGCCGACC
>OIED01000823.1_pt1 | contig 14824 bp, 11 predicted proteins | sample 1581771 | NCBI WGS metagenome assembly OIED01 (sample SAMEA3882546, study PRJEB24775) | human gut metagenome | biome: human-associated habitat; feature: intestine environment; material: feces | place: Netherlands | collected 2009/2010 | reverse complement strand
TTTACTTATGCGTTTTTTCCGTCCCCGAAGGCGATTTTCACGATCTGCATTTTCATCATTCCGTCGCCGACCTTCGACAGAAAGCGGAAAAATACGCTGACCGGCAGGGGCTTCCCGTCCGTGTAGCCCAGCATATAGCCGCAGCTGGAAACGCGCAGGCGGCTGTCCCATGGAGACAACTCGGCCTTGGCGTCCGAAACCGCAAAGTACGCGCCGACGTCCTTGATCTCCGCGTCCTTGATCCAGGTTTTCAGCATCAGCCTGACTGCCTTCTCATTGGCCGCGTCGAAGACCAGAACGCCGCCCGGAAAGGCGTCCGCCATTTTCTGCACCAGCGTCCTGACCTGCTCCTTCAGGAAGTAATAGAACACGCCTGCGGCAAAGAATACCGCACCGCCGGAGGCGTCGATTGCCGTGGAGGTTCCCGGCGAGAATACCCGCAACGAATGGTGCGAGCCGGTTACCGACGAGGAATATGCCAGACTCAAATATACATTCTGGCAGCAAGAAGCGCAAGCCCGATGGGGCTTGCGCTTCACTGCTTTATAGCATTATTTCTTGTGTTTTTTCTTGTACAGAACGACCAGCGCTATGATACCGGCCAGGGACACGCAGAGGATGCCTGCCCACATGCCGATGTGGCTGTCGTCGCCGGTCTTCGCCGGGGAGCCGGTGGCTTGGATTGTCGCCTTCTCCACGTATTCGCAGACCTCACAGGTGCGGGTCTTTTCTCCGTCCTTTCTGAACGTCGCCTTTTTGGTGATGACCCATTTGCCGAAGGTGTGGGACTCCTTGGCTACGACCACTTCGCCGCAGCACGACCATTTCTGCTCGTGGGTGGTCTTGGTGGTCGTCCATTCCTTCTTGCCGGTGTGGTTGCCGGAATCCTTTTCGCCGTATTTGCCGCCGCAGCCGGCGCAGGTTGCTTTCTCCGTGCAGGTGGCGGTGCCGCCGGAGCAGCTGACCGTCTCCGTGTGAGTCTTGTCACGTTTGCAGACGTGGGTGTGCGTACCGTCGCCGTTGGACGTCCACTTGCCCCAGTCGTGGCCGAGGGCGGGGATGGACACGTCTTTGGATGCGTCCTTTGCCCAGTCGGCTTTAAAGGAAACCTGATATCTCCCCAGGCCAGCCGCAAGGCAGGTCGGCTCGGTGATGACGGAATAGTCTCCCGTGACGGTTTCGGATTCCACGTGGGCAGGGTCATTCTTGCAGACGCGCTTTGCGGTACAGGTATAGCCGGTTTCGGTCTGCGTCCATGTATACGTTGCCGTACCCCAGGTATGGCCGATGGCGGGAAGGAGAACGTCCTTGGTCTGCGCGGGGAAGCCATACGCAGCAGAGAACGTTGCCGTATATGTGCCGGTACCTGCATTCAGACAGGTCGGCGCCTTTTTCACAGCATAGGTCACGGTCGCAATATCGGAGACATCGGCATCGCAGTTTTTGCACTTGCCGGATGCCACGCACATATAGCCGTCCGTAACGGCTGTCCATGTATAGCTCGGTTCATCCCTGTCATGGTCGAGAACATTGCCGGTCTCGAAGGTTTCCGTTCCCTTTTCGCCGCAGAAAGTACAGGACTTGTAGTAGACCGCCTTTGCCGTGCAGGTGGCGGCGGATTTCAGGTATTGTTCTGCGACTTTCTCTGTAAAGCTGTGTGCGCCCAGCCCGCCGTATGCGGCGCCGCAGGTCGTACAGACTGCCCTGTCCTTGCAGGTGGCCTTGCCGCCGACGTGCGCGGCTTTGTTTATGATGGCATTGCAGCAAGAATACACCTGCCAGTGCTCCTTGTCGTCTCCCTGCCACTCGTTCGGCTTAGGGGCACTGTGGTTGGTGGGATCGAGGTTACCATACTCTTTGCCGCAGGTCGTACAGACGGCTTTTTTGTTGCAATAGGCCGTGCCGCCGGTATGGACATGGGCTGCGCCCTCTTTCAACTCCAGCTTTTTGTCCGCATTGTATTCCACATGGCGTCCAGCGTCGTCGGAGGAGAAATAACCCGAATAGTCTGTTTCGCTTGCGGTGGAGAATACGCACAGGCCGGTTGAAATGCCGATATTCGCGCCGCCGGTAAGGGTTCCCAGTGTGATGGTCGGGAACTTACCACTATTATAAAACCCATAGGACAGATACAGGTTTTCAGTGGTCGTGGCTGAATCAGGCGTATATGTCCGGGTATTCCCGGTAATAACGGGGGAACCGGAGATGCTGATTTTGCCGACACCGGACCATAGGTTACTTTCCACGTATACACCGCCGCCGTGGTGGGCCTCATTTGTTCTGACCGTGTTCTTGGTGATGGTGCCGCCGTACAGATTCAATGCGCCTTTTGTGCCCACATAGATACCGCCGCCGTCACTGGTAGCTGTGTTCTCCGTGATCGTGCCGCCGTACATGTTCATCGTGCCGTTTACTATCTCAACGCCGCCGCCAAAGCCTGTTCTATTGCCGCCTCTCAGCGTGCCGCTGTACATGTTAAAAGTGGCCTTATAATCGGAAGCATCGTCAACACTGACGCAGCAGTTTGAACCACCAAGAACCGTTCCCGTCTTTTGGGCGCTGCAATCACACAGATAAAGCGTGGCACCCTCCCTGCCAACCCAAATAAAGTATTGTCCCAAATTGAGCGTATGCCCGTTCAGGCAGAGATAGAGCGTCTTTCCTTCCTGGATAGACAAATTGTAGTCTAATGTTATGTCATCCTCCAGATAAACGTAGGCTACATCGACCTTTTCGATCCAGAAAACCTGGCGAAGGTAGTTTGCCGTTTTGCACGCCTTATAGGTCACGTCCTGGTGGCTGGTATGATCGCCCGCGTTGACGCTGCCGCCGCAGAAGCAGTGGGTATGCGCCGCCTGCACGGCAATGACGTCCTCCGCACGCTGCGGAGCAAGGCCGGACGCTTCGACGTCTTCAGGCGTCCCGTCCTCTTCAAACGCTTCGTCGTCCTCGTCTTCGGGCGCGGGATCGTCCATATCCGGCACTTTGGTATACAGAGCGCAGTTTTCCGGCTGCGCGCCCTCTGCGCCGCAGACGGGGCAGTCTATGTTCATTTCTTCCGCCGTGCAGGCCGTTTCGCAGATGCACGCGGGCAGGTTTTCCCCGCCGTCCTCGGCAAAGGCTGCGGTGGGCAGCACCGACAGTGCCATGACGAGCACAAGCAGAATACTGAGCAGTCGTTTCTTCATGGTGATTCCTCGCTTTCTTCCGGCATCTCCCGTCCCCCATGGGAGGCGCGTTGACAGAAGGGCATTGCATCGGGATATATCACGATGCAAGAGAGTACTCCCTTGCAATACGTATCGGCTTATTCCTTCACAGGCCCTGTCAGCCCGGTGAGGGAAAATTCGTAGCGCATGGCCAGCGCCTTGAACAGCTTCTGCATCACCTGTTCGGCAATTCCCCGGATGTCCAGCCCCTCGACGAAGCGGATGACCTGCTCCACTTCCTCCTTGGGGACGCTGTACGCCCGCAGGCTCATGGTGAGAAACAGCCTTAGCTTCTTTTCCAGCGTCAGCTCCCCGTCGCAGGGGTGTGCCATATAGCCGCGCATGATGCTGGCCGAGCCGATCTCCATATCGTAAAAGTCCCGCTCTGTGGCGTCCGGCAGGTAGCTGCCAAAAATGCCGTGCAGCTCCTTCGCCGTCTCCCGGAGAATATATTCGGAGGCTTCCTTCTCCGTGTAGGCTTCGATGTAGATTTCCCGGAGATTTTCGTTCAGCTCCGTCAGGGTCATCTGGATGGCCGTCTCCACCGCGTAGACGTACACCGGCGGCAGCTTCGCCCCCGCCTCCCCCCGCGCCATGGCGAACTGGTTGGAGAACATGAATTCCACCAGCTCCGTCAGGACGCCGTCCTTGGCACGGAAAATATTCTGGAAGGTGCTGTAGGAAACGTCGGCTTTTTCAATGATCTCCGCCAGCGTCGAACGTTTGTAGCCCTTTTCCAGAAAGAGCCGAACACAGACGGTGAGAATCCGTTTTTTTGCGGGCAGACTTGCGCTTGTAATGGCCATAGGGGTCACTCCTCTTATTAGATGGTATATATACCATCAGTATATCACGCTTCCTTAAGAATCGCAATCCCTTTTTGGCGCAAATCGGGGAAACTTTTCCCGAAATGGAATCTTAAGAAACGCCGGCATCGACTTTCTTTGGCGCATGTGCTATGATGGGACAAAAAAGGCAGGTGCATGATATGCGGGAGATCTTATTGCTGGAAGACGACACGACGCTGGGCAGGGGCATTCAGCTGGCGCTGCAAGACCCGGATGTGACGATCGCCCTGACCGGGACGCTTTCTCAGGCGCGGGAAATGCTGGCGCAGAAGAAATTTGACCTGCTGATTCTGGACGTGAATCTCCCGGACGGCAGCGCTCTGGATTTGCTGCGGGAGGTGCGGCAGGGGGAAGCCGTTCCCGTGATCCTCCTGACGGCAAATGACTTGGAGATGGACGTGGTCACCGGGCTGGAATCCGGGGCTGACGACTACATCACGAAGCCCTTTTCCCTGGCAATTCTCCGGGCGCGGGTGAACGCCCAGCTTCGCCGGAGAGTGAAATTCTCCTGCGTGGAACTGGACGGCTTCCGGTTCGATTTTGAGCGGATGGCCTTCTGGAAGAACGGTGAACCCATTGAGCTGAGCAAGACGGAGCAGAAGCTCCTGCGGCTGCTGGTGGAGAACCGTGGGCAAACCGTGTCCCGGGGCGTTCTTATTGACCGCATCTGGACGGACGGGGCGGATTTTGTGGACGAGAACGCCCTGTCCGTCACGGTGAAGCGTCTGCGGGGCAAGCTGGAAGACGACCCGTCCAGCCCCCAATACCTAAAAACGGTGTACGGCCTCGGCTACACCTGGGCGGTGAAGTGATATGACATCATGGGAATACGGGATTCTCGCGGCGATTCTTCTCTGCGCCGCCGCAATCTGGTGTGAGCGCCGGAAGACCCGGCGGACGCTGGAAAAGCTGAATGAGATGCTGGATGCTGCCATGCGGGGGGACTTTACGGAGGACAGCTTCGACGAGACGCTGCTCTCCGCCCTGGAAAGCAAGCTTGCCCACTACCTGGCGGCGTCCACGGTATCCGCCCGGAACGTGAGCACCGAAAAGGAAAAGCTGAAAACCCTGATCGGGGACATTTCCCACCAGACGAAAACGCCCATTGCCAACATTCTGCTCTATGCCCAGCTCCTGCGGGAGCAGCCGGGGAACACGGTGTGTCTGGACGCGCTGGACGCCCAGACGAGGAAGCTCCAAAGTCTCATTGAAGCGCTGGTGAAGACCTCCCGGCTGGAATCCGGGGTGATCGCTCTGCGCCCGGAGCCGGGGGCGCTTCAGGACGTTCTATCCTCGGCGGTATCCCAGCTGGAGCCGAAGGCCGGGAAAAAGGGCATTTCCATCACTTTTCTTCCCACGGATGCCGAAGCGGTTTTCGACGCAAAATGGACGGAGGAAGCCGTATTTAACCTGCTGGACAACGCCGTCAAGTACACCCCCGCCGGCGGGGCGGTTCGTGTGTCCGCGTCCGCCTACCAGATGTTTTCGGCCATTCACGTAGCGGACAATGGGCCGGGGATACCGGAGGACGAGCAGCCGAAGGTATTTCAGCGCTTCTATCGGGGCTTAAGCAATCCCACGGAGGAAGGCGTGGGCATCGGGCTGTATCTGGTGCGTCAGATCGCGGAGGGGCAGGGCGGCTATGTGAAGGTCAGCTCCAAACCGGGCGATGGCAGCACATTTTCCCTGTATCTCCCCCGTGAAATCTGTCAACACTGTTAGATTCCGGAAAGAATGTAGAAAGAATCCTGTAGTAAAGTCTGTAGTGTGAAAACAATACAGACTTTTCTATTTTGGAGGTTATTATGAGTATTTTGGAAACCAGAAACCTGCGTAAAATCTACGGTTCCGGGGACACGGAGGTTCGGGCGCTGGACGGCGTGAACCTGAGTGTGGACAGCGGCGAATTTGTCGCCATTGTGGGCACCTCCGGCTCCGGGAAATCCACCCTGCTGCACATGCTGGGCGGCCTTGACCGGCCCACCTCCGGCAGCGTGATCGTGGACGGGAAGGACATCTTTTCCCTGAAAGATGAAGCGCTGACCATTTTCCGCAGGCGGAAGATCGGCTTTGTCTTCCAGAGCTACAATCTGGTGCCGGTGCTGAACGCAAGGGAAAACATCGTCCTGCCCATCCAGCTGGACGGGCGGCAGGTGGACGAGGATTTCCTCGACAAAATTGTAAACACGCTGGGCCTTGAAAAGAAGCTGGGGAGCCTTCCCAGCCAGCTGTCCGGCGGTCAGCAGCAGCGGGTGGCCATCGCCCGCGCCCTTGCCGCCGCCCCCGCCATCATTCTGGCGGATGAGCCTACGGGCAATCTGGATTCCAGAACCAGTCAGGACGTGCTGAGCCTGCTGAAAGTCACCAGCCAGAAATTTGCCCAGACCATTGTCATGATCACCCACAACGAGGAGATCGCTCAGACGGCGGATCGGATCATCCGCATTGAGGACGGACGGATCGTGAGGTGAGCGGCATGAAGGTGAAAAACGGAAGCTGCATTCGCCATTTAAGCTTCAAGACCCTGATGGCCGCGAGAAAGCGGAACATCATCGCGGTGCTGGCGATCGCCCTGACCGCCCTGCTGTTCACGTCCCTCTTTACCATCGTAATGTCCATCAACGAGACGAACCAAAACTATCAGTTCCGCTCTGTCGGCGGGTATGCCCACGGTGCGTTCAAGGACGTGGACGAAGACCAGATCGCGGTGCTTTCGGCACATCCCGACGTCAAAGCCGTGGGCGTGCGGACGGTGTTGGGTCTTGCCACGCAGGGCGCTTTTGAAAAGGACTACGCCGAAGTCAGCTACATGGACGACAACAACGCCAAGTGGAGCTTTTCCCAGCCCACGGTGGGACGCACCCCGAAAAGCGGGAACGAAATTACCATGGACACCAAAGCTCTGGAGCTTCTCGGCGTAAAGCCGGAGCTGGGGGCACAGGTGAAGGTCACTTACACGCTGGCGGACAAAGAACAGATGGGCTGGGACATCACCGACACCTTTACGCTGGTAGGCTGGTGGGACTACGACGAGCTGCTGAGCGTCCACTTCCTCAACGTTTCCAAGGAATACGCCCAGAAGATAGAAAAAAAAGCCGTGGCGGGAGGCTTAAAGCCCTTCCGCACGGATTTGAGCGTCATGCTGAGAAGCTCCCTGAACATTGAAAACGACCTGACCAGAATCGGCGAGGACTGCGGCTACAGCATCGGCGAGGAGGCGGGGCAGCTTCGCATCGGCGTCAACTGGGGCTATACCGCCACCCAAGTTTGGGACACGCTGGGTGTTGGGGGAATCCTCGCCATGCTCGCCGTGCTGATTCTGGTGGCGTTTACGGGATATCTGGTGATCTACAACATTTTCCAGATCTCCGTGGCGGGGGACATCCGCTACTACGGGCTGCTCAAGACCATCGGCGTCACGCCGAAGCAGCTGCGGCGGCTGATCCGCCTGCAGGCGCTGCTGCTGAGCGCGCTGGGCATTCCGGCAGGCTTGCTGCTGGGCTACGGCGTTGGTGCCGCGGCGGTTCCCATCACCATGTCCACCTCCACGATGGGAGGCCGGTATACTACGGTCAGCGTTTCTCCCTGGATATTCCTGTTTTCCACGGTGTTTGCCCTGCTGACGGTGCTGCTGTCCTGCGCCCGGCCGGGACGGATTGCCGGGAGGGTCTCCCCTGTGGAGGCGGTGTGCTACACCGAGCGGCAGTCGTCGGGGAAAACACACCGGAAGGGCGGCAAGGTCACCCCCATCCAGATGGCCGCCGCCAACTTGGGCAGAGATAAAAAGAAGACGGCGCTCGTGATGGTGTCGCTGTCCCTGACCGTCGTTCTGCTGAATCTGCTGGTCACGTTTATCGGCGGCTTTGACATGGACAAATATCTGAGCCGGCGAAGCTGCGCGGACTTCCTCATCAGCACACCGGACTACTTTAACTATCGGGGTTTTTCCCTGACCAAAGAGGCTGTGGAACCGGTGCGGGCAAACACAGAGCACTCTCTGGAGGGCTTTGCCTATCAGACCGGCGGGGTGGGTATGTATCTGCCGGAAAGCGTCTGGCGGGATGAAGCCGCCTTCTACAGCCGGGATACGGATATGGACATCGACACGCTTCTCGCCCAGACGCCAAGAGACGGCGACAAGGTGCAGGCGGCGTCCCAGATAGAGGGGCTTGACCCGACGCTTGGAGAAAAGCTCACGGTGATCGACGGCAGCTTGGATTCCCTCTGGGAACCGGACAGCCATGCCATCGCCATTGCCGTGAATCTGAATGATTCCGGGAAGCTGCCTGACCCCGGGATTTATCCCGCCGTGGGCGAGAAAATCAAAGTCACCTATGGAAACGGCGATACTGCGTACGACGTAAACTACACCGTCTGCGCACTGGTGGACGTTCCCTACAACATGAGCAGCCGGTTCTATACCATGGGCTATCAGGCAATCCTCAGCGCGGACGCCCTGTACCGGGACGCCGGGGAGGACAACGTGTTTCCCATGCTCTACCTCTTTGACACCCCCAGTCCCGAGGCGGAGGCCGCCGCGGAAAGCTACCTTGCCCAGCTCACTTCCGACCCCGACAGTCCCCTGATGTACGAAAGCAAGGCGACCCACCGGGCATATTTTCAGGAGTTCCGGATGACCTTTGTGATTCTGGGCGGGCTGCTGTGCGCCATCATCGGCATTGTGGGTATTCTGAATTTCTTCAACGCCATGATGACCGCCATTCTGGCGCGGAGCCGGGAATTCGCGGTTTTGCAGTCGGTGGGCATGACCGGCCGTCAGCTGGAAACCATGCTTCTCTGGGAGGGGCTGCTGTACACCCTTGGTTCCGGCCTGATCGCGGGGCTTCTCTCCGCCGCAGTGAACCCGCTGGCGGGGCGGCTTCTGGAAAGCGCCTACTGGTTCTACAGCTATCACTACACCATCACCCCGGTACTGGCCATGCTGCCCGCATTTATCGTGCTTGGCTGTGCCATCCCGGCGGTCATGTACCGTCAGACGGTGAAGCAGAGCATCGTTGAGCGGCTGAGAAGTCTGGATACGTAACTATGGAAACAGCGGGAAGCCGGTCGGCCTCCCGCTGTTTTTTTGAATTTTTTTGCATTATCGTGTGTTTTACTTGAATTGGTCCGATTTATTGGACACATCGCATTGTATAATCCTATCAGAAACCCAAAAAAGATTATGGATGGAGGAAAAGCTATGCGTTTTACGATCAGCGGTTTTGGCGGAGCGTCCCAAGAGGGACAGGAAACTTCGGCAGTGCGGGAGGCAGAACCGGTCAGCGCCGCGCCCCGGAAGTCTGTGGTGCAGGTTTGTTTTCCGGAGACCGGAAGGTCGCTCGCCTATTACAACGACCGGTTCAACCTGAAGGCCGGCGACCGGGTCTATGTGAGCGGCAAGCTGGAAGGGGTTCTCGGCATCGTGACCAGCGTGAATTACAATTTCAGGATTCGGCTGTCCGAATATCAGAAGGTCATTTTCCAGGTAAATACCCGGGTGCACGGCAGATTTTACATGTCCGCTTCCCATTTTATCACCTTCGACTCCACTGCTCTCCCCGCCGCCCAAGTAACAAGCTGGTTCCGGGCACCCGTCGGCGAAGGCGAGGAATTTGCCAGCGGAAACGACGATTTCTCCTTCTCTCTGGAGCATTTGGAGGAAATGAAGATTACCAATGCCATTGCGGAGCGGGGACACGATTACTTCATGGAGAACCGCGTCCGTTATCTCTGTCTGGATGGGACAAAGGGGTATGCAGTCGTGGAAGGGACAAAAGCATACGCCGTTGAATTCCGCTATCACGACGGGGAAATCCAGAATTTACTGTGCGACTGCTTTTGCAGCTATCCCTGCAAGCATGAATTTGCCGCAATGCTTCAGCTTAAGGAGGCGCTGGGACACATTGCCAAGCACTATGCGCATGAGTACGAGCAGACCGGCTATTTTGCGGCTATCGCAAAGGAGACATTTTTCGCATTTGCCATCAGTAACTGTCAGGAGGGCGGTTTTTCTCTGTGACGGGGAGAGACTGGCGGCTCCCGCCGGTCATTGCCTGCGCCGTTTCTCCCTGAAATTCCATCTCATTGCCCCTGCGGCTTGATCTCGACCGTCCTCCCACCCAGATTTTCATAGACGCGGTGGGAAACGGACAAAACTGTCCGCCCCTCAGAGGCGCGGCGCAGAGCCTCCAGAACGCGCTCCTCCGTCTCGGCGTCCAGATTTGCTGTGATCTCGTCCAGCAGAAGCACCGCCGGGTCCGCCGCCGCGGCGCGGGCGATGGACAGAAGCTGCCATTCGCCCTGTGAGAACATGCCCTCGGTGCATACCGTGGCGTAGCCCTCCGGCAATGCCTGAATAGCCGCGTCGATCCCGGCAAGGTGCGCCGCGTTCTTTGCCATATCTTCCGTTATCTGCGGGTCACCAAGGGTGATCTGATCCAGCACCGTCCCCGGCACGCGGGAAAAATGCTGCTCCACACAGCTGATGCAGGTTCGGCGCTCCTGATCCGAAATGGCCGAAACGTCCACGCCGCCAATGGTGATCGTACCGGCTTCCGGACGATAAAGCCCCAGCAGAAGCTTGAACACAGTGCTTTTTCCTGCGCCCGTCCGGCCTACCAGCGTGACCTGCTCGCCCTGCCTTACGGTCATGGAAAAGTCCTGCAAAACAGGCTTTTCCCCGTAGCCGAAGGTCACGTGGGACAGCGCCACGTCCCCCCGGGCGGCGGCTTCCCGCCGCTCCGGGATGACGCGCTCCGGCTGGCTTAAAAACGCGTCGATACGCTTGACCCCGGCCATGGCCGACTGAATGGTCTGAATCTCCATGCCAAGGCTTTCAATGGGTGCAAAAATGCGGGATATGTAGCTGATAACGGCCACCGACGTGCCGACAGACATGCCGAACAGACGCAGAATTTCGGCATTTCCGGAGGCGGACAGCAGCATGACGATGCCCACCACCACGGCGTTCAGCAGCAGGACTACCGGCGAATAGATGGCGTCGTAAAAATTGGTGCGCTCCATGGCGGCGTAGCTGTCCCCGATGCGCTTATCGTACCGGCGCTCCATGTAATCCTCCAGCCCCAGCGCCCGGATGGTGCGGATATTGTGCAGCGTCTCCGGCACCTGACCGGACACGGCGGCGACGGCGCAGCGGTTATCCAGCTGGGCGGCCAGCATCCGCTTCTGCACATGGCGTGTAAGCAGGGCGAACAGCGGCAGAGCCAGCAGCAGAATCAGGGCAAGGCCGGTATTTTTCACCGCGATGACCGCCATGATGGACAGAATGCGGCACGCATCCGCCACCATGCTGATGATGCCGGAGGTAAACAGCGCCTCAACCGTGTCCACATCCCCGGAAAACCGGGCGGCGACCTCGCCGGGATTCTGGTCAACAAGGGTGCTTGCGGGCAGCTGGGTCAGCTTCCGGGACATTTCCGAACGCAGGGCGTGGGTCATTTTCTGGCCGAACAGCACGAGCAGGCTTTCCTGCGCGGAGGAAAGCAGTCCCTCCAGCGCAAGACTGCAAAAGTAGCCCTGTACCGCGAGAAACGTCAGTCCGCTGCCCACGGTCAGGCGATCGACCACCCGTGCCAGCAGCAGCGGTGGGAGCAGGGACGCACCCACCGACGCCGCCACGCAGAGAACCGTCCCCACCGTGAGAAGATGGTGGGTCGCTGCCGCCGTCCGTATGGCGGCAAACACACCGTTTTTATTCATGAGTCTGCCCTCCTGTCTGGCTTTCATAGAGCTGCCGGTACACCGGAACGGATGCCATCAATTCCTCGTGGGTGCCGACGGTGGTTTTGCCGTCCTCCATAAAGATCACACTGCGCATCTGCGGGAAGTGATACAGGCGGTGAGAGATCAGGAACACAACCTTATCCTTTGCGTATTCCTGTAAATTTGCGAACACGGTATCCTCGGTATTTCTGTCCAGCGCGGAGAAGGGGTCGTCCAGAACCAGAACGGGTCTTGGGTGGGCAAGAGTTCTTGCCAGCGCCAGCCGCTGCGCCTGACCGCCGGAAAGCCGCGTGCCGCTGCTGCCGATGACGGTATCCAGCCCCGCTTCCATGGCAAGCACTTCATGATCCAGCGCCGCCGCGGCAAGATACGGCTTCGCGTCCTGATTGCTTCCGCAGAGGACGTTATTCTGGATGGTGTCGGCGCTCAGCTCCGGGTCGTGCCCCAAATATCCCACGGTCGCCGCGATCTGACGGGGGGTGAGGGCGGAAAACTCGGTCTTCCCGAATTTCGCCGAGCCGCCGTAGGGCGCTTCGCAGAGGAACACCCGCCCGAAGGTGGACTTGCCGCAGGCCACCGGCCCGGTAACGCCGATGATATCCCCCGGATGGGCCGTCAGGCTCAGCCCGGAGAAAACCGGCTGGTCGCCGTAGGCAAAGGAAAGATTCTCAAGGGTCACGTCCACCGCCGCCGGAACGGCGAGAGGCTCCAGCGTCTCCGGGGACTTCATCAGCGGCTGAATGCGCTTCCATGAGATCTCCGCCTTCTGCACCGAGTTGAACAGCTTCGCCACCTTGGAGGATTTCACCGTCAGCTTGGTAAAGCAGGAAAGAAACGTAGTGAACGCCGCAATATCCCATGCGCGCCAGCCGGTGCCAAGTACGTTCTTCGCGCCGAACCACAGGATGAACAGCGCCCCGGCTCCCGATGCAGCCAGATACAGCGGCGGCAGGGCGGATTGCCACACGTTGGAACGCACAGCAGCCTTTTCGTAATTCTTCAGCGCACCCTCGTAGCGTTCCGCGCGGGCTTCCTCGCAGCCGTAGATACGGTAGGTGACGGCGTTTTCCACGCGGTCGAGCGTCGCACTGCTGAGCGCGCTCGCCGCTTTCTTGTACGCCGCTCCTGCGCGCTGAACGGGCTTCTTCATCTTTGCTGCGCAGAAGTACGAAATGGACGTGAACAGCAAACTCAGCAGCGCCAGATGCCAGTCGTAAATCAGCAGCATGACTGTGTAGCTGACCATCACCACGCCGGTGTCAAACACTTCGGTGGTGAATTTGCGCATTCCTTCCACGCAGTCGTCCACGTCGGAAATGGCTTTCGTCATCAGCTCACCAGCACCTTCTTTTTCCAGCGACGTGCGGCTTTCGCGTACCAGATTGGCGTACAGAATGCCCTTCATACGTCGGTTGATGTTGTTGGCGAAGCGCCGGACGTAGAATCGCTTGATGAAACGCGCGCCCTGAACCACCAGCGTGATGACCAGATACGCCAGCACCAACATCGCCATCGCGTCCGCGGTTTGATAGCCGCCCAGAATGTCGGTCAGGCATTGGGCAAGCCGCCCCTCAAACCACGGCGTCGCCAGCAGACCCACGTTGTAGAACACCCCGGACAGCGTGACGAAGGTCAGCGACAGCCATTCGGCACGAAAATAGGAGCTGACTTTGTTCGGACAGAAATTCTGCTTGTCTTGCATCGTCTTTATTTCCTCTGCGCCTGAATAAAATGCGGGAATCCCGCGCGGCTTTCGGTTTTCGATGCTGCGTACAGCTTGTTCAGCAGCACTGCGAAGGTTTTGGATTCATCGTCCGTCAGCACAGAAGTCAGGTACTCGTAGAAGGATGCTTCGATCTCTGCTTTGGAGGCTTTCATGGCTTCCGCCTTTTCCGTGGGATACAGCAGCTGACTGCGGCGGTCGTTCGGAGCCGCCTGACGCACCAGAAAGCCTTTCGCTTCCAGATTTTTCGTCCGCCGCGCGATGGCTGCCTTGTCTGCGTGCAGCAGTTCCGCCAGCGCCGCCTGTGTGCAGCCGGGATGGTGCCGCAGCGCGTGAATCAGATCAATTTCCGCCGTGCCGACGCCCTCTTCCCGCAGGGACAGCAGGACGAGTTTCTCTGTTTCCCGCGCGATTTTTGTGATTTTCCGCTCGGTGATATCCATATGTGCACCTCCGTGACGCTGATGGTTGTATGTGCATCGTTGTACATACAACTATTATAATCAGGGACAGTACAATGTCAAGGGCGTTTTTGCAAGATTGCCGCGAAATTTGAAACTCCCTGTCGGAACATCCTCGGCAGAGCGCATTGTTATTCTTATGAAATTCCCCTTGCCTATCATGTGCTGTCGGCACATGGAATCAGCCGCAATGCTGACGGTGTGTTTTCGTTGGAGCCGTATGCGGAAAGCACTGATGCTTGTCAAAAACGTGACGTTCTCCTGCCAATCCACCTATTTCCGAACATTCATCTAAATCGTTCGCAAAAAAATCGGATTTTTTCTGAAAAAGGCTTGATTTTTGTGCCGAATTTGTGTACAATGGGTCATGTTTCCCGGAAAACGTTCGCTTTTTAGCGGATGGTTACACCGTTTTCACCCATCGAATGGAGGAGGACTTGACCATGAAAAAGTTTGCATCTCTGCTGCTTGCGCTGGTGATGTGCCTGTGCTGCCTGACGACTGCTGCACTGGCTGAACGCGCGCCCGTCGCGAAGGATGACCTGAAGATCGGCTTCATCTTCCTGCACGACGAAAACTCCACCTACGACCTGAACTTCATCACTGCGGCGAAGGCTGCCTGCGAGAAGCTGGGCATTGCCTACGAAACCAAGACCAACATCCCCGAAGGTCAGGAATGCTACGACGCAGCTGCTGAGTTGGCGGACGCAGGCTGCGACATCATTTTTGCGGACTCTTTCGGTCATGAATCCTACATGATTCAGGCTGCGCTGGAGTTCCCGGAAGTCGAGTTCTGCCATGCGACTGGCACGAAGGCGCACACCGAGAACCTGCCCAACT
>OIED01000802.1_pt1 | contig 15188 bp, 17 predicted proteins | sample 1581771 | NCBI WGS metagenome assembly OIED01 (sample SAMEA3882546, study PRJEB24775) | human gut metagenome | biome: human-associated habitat; feature: intestine environment; material: feces | place: Netherlands | collected 2009/2010 | reverse complement strand
GGTTTCCCAAGCGCCAGTCCGAGTCCCTTTGCTGTGGCAGAACCGATACGAAGTCCGGTAAAAGAACCCGGTCCACCGGAAACTGCGATGGCATCGATGGAATTTAAGTCCAATTCGATCATTTTTGCCACTTCATCTAACATCGGGAGAAGTGTCTGGGAGTGTGTTTTCTTATAATTAACGGTATATTCGCCCTTTAAGTCATTGTCCTCTACGATCGCAACACTTGCGACGAGTCCTGAACTGTCAAGCCCTAATATTTTCATAACGTTTTTTGCCTTTCCTGCTAATCTAACTCTCGAATGGTAATTTTACGATAATCGAAGCCTTTTTCCAAGTCCTTTTCAACACCAAGTCCCTCGTAATAGAAATAGCCTATTTGACATTCAGCAAGGGGATAGCCCTGCTCCGCCAATACCAAATGACCTTCAAAGCATTTGTCATATTGTTTTGATTCCCAATATTTTTCAATCAGCTCATTGCAAATGTCAAATTCCTTGCAAGGTTTGTAATACGCACTTGCCATGTATTTATACCTCCGCAAATCCAGTTTGTTTACCTCATCATAGCGCATCCCCAGTAATGTGTAAAGCCAAATTCTACACCGAAAGGAGATCTTAACCTTGAAAGATGCAACACAATTTCATATCCGACCTGCCCGCCCGGAGGAGGCGGGCTTATTTTATACCCAGCACCCCGAAGAAAATAAGTGGCTTGGCGCTGTCGGCTGTGTCCGCATGGACCCGCCCTACCCGGAGCTGCGGCAAGGACAGAGGATGATGTAAGCAAAAGCGGCTCGATCCATTTGGAACGAGCCGCTTGCTAAGCAGACAAACTGGAATTTCACGTTGCAATTCAATCAGGATACGGCTTTTAGGATATAGGATACTCATGCCATTCCACATTGTTTTTTAGGTCTTGATTTTCCTTTTCGGCATTGTATTCTTCTTGTGTGGCTTTTTTGCCGCTTATCATGAAATTATCCATCGTGTATGCCTGCCCTGTGGCAGATAAGACATCAGTTATAACAAGGCCGTCTTGAGTGAAGCCGATAGTAGCAACGCCCTCCTTTGAACCCAAATCATCGGAATAGATAAAGGTGCCATCCGTTTTGAGGTTTTCAAATGCACGATAGTCTGTCCGATAGCCATACACATGGTCATCACTACTATGAAGAACTAAATATCCTCCGGTATCGCCAGTTACACCACAAACAAAAACGACCGCTTCTTCACTACCGTCACCATCCAAATCAATCATCGCATAGTTTTGAATAGCCATATAGGCATCATCCGGATTAAATAAAGATGGAATATCGGCTATATTAACAGAAGCAAAATCAGAGCCATCATTAGTAGCATAATAGAACAGCTGTTTGCCCTTCAAAACATCTTGCATATTAGCTGGTGTCGAATTACTTGAACAACTAACCAATGCTAAAACACCAACCAATGCCAAAACTAATGTTATCAACTTTTTCATAACAACACCTCTGCCAAATCCCGATTTCTTTACCTCATCATAGCATATCCCTCAGGAATGTGTAAAGCCAAATTCCACACCGAAAGGAGATCTTAACCTTGAAAAATACAACACAATTCCATATCCGACCTGCCCGCCCGGAGGAGGCGGGCTTGTTTTATACCCCGCACCCCGAAGAAGATAAGCGGCTGGGTACCGTTGGTCATGTCCGCATGGACTTCGGACGCAGCGGCAACGAGTTCTGGCATACATGGTGGCCAAGAGGCCCGGAGGAGCTGAACAGCCCCGCGTTCAAGCTGGAACTGCAGGAGGTCATGGACACGCTGCGGGAGAGTATGCTGAAAAGCCGCTTCGCTATGGAGCGCTTTTGCTATGAACACGGCGGAAAAATCGACGGCGGCTATGTACAGAACTACGGCTACATCGTGGAAACTGAGCATTACCGCTACTGCCTGCGCTGCAATCCGTCCCCTGGTGACTATAACGGTTATCTGACCTGCTTTAACCTCAATGTCCAGCGGCAGAACATGGCGCGGGACAAGCCTCTGGTGAGCCGTGTCACCTATGCCAACGGTGATGCACAGGAGTTTACCGATGCCGAAGCCTTTCTCAAGTGTGTGCGGGAAGAACTTCCGTATTGCCCCACCACAGGTCTGCGCTACGAGGTGCTGACCGACGATCCCAGCGTCCGCAAGCAGGTGGATGACATGATCTTCGACTTCTACGGCGAGGAAGCCCCTTGTCGACAGGAGGATCACGAGCCTCGACCCGAACAGGGCATGACCTTCGGGGGAATGTAATGGACGCCTCAAAAAAGCAGCGAGAGCCGGTCGCGTTCAAAAGCCTTGCCGAGCTGAAGCGGTTTATCCGACCCGGTGTGGAGTTCAAGACCGTCAGCCATGCCAATCACGCGGATATGGTGGGGCTGACTCGTGTGGTAACCACGGTGCAGACGGTGGGCTTCTATTCCAAGATCAAGGATCAGCCGGAGCATCCCTTCTCCACCTGCAACCACGGCAAGGGCTTCTACACCGATTTTGGAAAAGCCGGCAATTACATCTTTGATGGTACGACGGTCAAGGTGAAGGATACCCGAAAGCAAGATCGCGGCGTGATCTACGAGCTGGAGTTTTACGACAGAGAGCAAAACATGGAGGAAACGATGATGGACAGAAAAATGGTGAATTTTATCAAGGAGCAGTATCCCCCCGGCACCCGCATCCGGCTTAATTCGATGAAGGACCCTTATCATCCCATTCTTCCCGGCACGGAGGGCGAAGTAGACTTTGTGGACAATGAGGGGCAAATTTTTATGAAGTGGGACAATGGCCGCACGCTGCCGCTCATCCCCGGCGAGGACAGCTTCACGGTGCTGCCGCCCAAGCTGACCACCCTCAAGCTGTATATGCCCCTGACCGCCGATCTCTACGAGCGAAACGAGTACGGCGAATTTGACGACAGCAGCACACTTCTGGAGGGCCGTGAGCTGCGCGGCTATCAGGATCAGATCGCGGCGGCGCTGGTGAAAAACCGGATGCCGGAGGAAACCGAGCGCGGCATCATGCATTGGTATGATGAAGTCGACAGCGTCAATACCAAGGTGCGCACCGCCGTCTTCGCCGTGGAGGCGCGTGACCGGCAGCTCTGGGGCGTGGCAGAATGCCGTGTCGCCGGGGAATTATCGGACACAGAACTGGAAACCTTAAAGGAGTACCTCACCGGACAGGTGTCGGACGGCTGGGGCGAGGGCTTTGAGCAGCGGGAAATTTCCGTGGATGACGGCGGTGAATTGTATGTCCACCTTTGGAACTCGGACGAGTGGAGCATCCAAACGGAGCAGGAGCTTTTCTCCCCCAAGCTGGCGGAGGGACTGCCGGAGCTGTGCTTCTCCACGCTCCCCGGCACCGGCGAGCTCATCTGCATCAAGTGCGGCGAGAGCGGCTACTATCCCAGCGATTGGAACACGAACGATCCCGCGCAGAACCGTGAATTGGCAGATTACAACAACGAACGCCTCGGCGTAACACAGGAACAGCGATTGGCGATGGAGTGCGGCAGCATGCACGGCTGGGGCGTCCCTGGTGCTGACCCCGGTTACTATGAGCAGAAAATGGGAGGAATGAAGTTTGGCTATGGCTGGATGCGGGGCTCGTTCCGCGCATGGATGGATAGCTGAAGGCTGACAACTGCAAAAACCGCAGTGAATTTATCAACAAAGCGCTGCGCTTCTACATGGGCTATCTCGGCACGGAGGACAACACCGCGTATCTCTCGAAGGCTATCCTGACAGCCATTCAGGGTACACTGGACGACAACAACAATCGGCTCTGCCGCATTCTTTTCAAGTGCGCGGTGGAGCTGAACATGATGTGCCACACCATCGCCGCGCACTTTCGTACCGATCCTATCCACACGCGGGAGTTGCGCGGCTTTGCGGTGGATGAGGTGAAGCGCACCAATGGTCAGGTGAGTTTTGAGAGCGCAGTGCATCAGCAGCGCCGCATTGAGCCGGAGGATGAATGGCCCGGATCGTACTGATCTCGCCCTACCTCAAGGGCGGGCAGAATGCCGCGAAGCTGGCTCAGCGCACTCGCTACGTTGCCACCCGTCCCGGCGTGAAGTTGCTGGCGGATGAACGCAGTACACTCCCCGCTACAAAAAAGGCTGCTCGATGCGGATGCATATGTGAACAGGTTTGGAAACGTATTTTTTGCGCCGCTATAGTCAAAGAAATATTTTGGAAAACAGTAGCTTTGTGAGCCGGGTTGTGGTATGTGTTGTGGTTGCCAAAAGGAGGTGCCGCAATGTATGACTACATGAAAGCTCTGCAAAAGCGTTTCGACCGGCAGTCTCATCCAGAATTGGACACCCAGGTCGAATGCGCGCAGGAGGAACTGCGGCGAGACTTGGATGCCGCAGGGCGGAAGAAGCTGCTGCGACTGCTGGATGCGCAAAACACATTGCTGGTTGAATCCAAGCTGATGAGCTTCACGGCGGGCTTCAAGCTGGCAGCCGGTATCGCCGGAGAACTGGGAGCACCCTACTCCTTCGAAGCCGACGAAGAGCAAAACGCAAAGGAGATGATCGTAAATGGTTAAGAAACGCGCCAACGGCGAGGGCAACATCCGCAAACGTGCAGACGGGCGTTGGGAGGGGCGCTACACCGCAGGTTATCATCCCGAGACAGGCAAGCGGATCATCAAAAACGTCCTCGGCAAGACGCAGGCGGAATGCAAGGCGAAGCTAAAGAAAGCCATTGAGGAGAGCCAGTCATTGGACATCGGCCGCGCCGATGAATACACGGTTGCCGCTTGGCTGAGAACATGGTTCGAGCTCTATTCCAAGCTACACATCCGTCCGTCTACCATGAACTACTACCACCGAAACATCGAACAGCATATCATCCCTGCTATCGGGGATATCCCGCTGAATAAGCTCACCACCCGTGACCTGCAAAAGTTCTACAACGATCTGCAAAGCAATGGCAGGTTGCGAAAGGTACAGAAAAAGGAAAAACCCGGACTGAGCAATTCCACTGTGCGCGGCATCCATATGATGCCGCACAATGCCCTTGACCGGGCGGTGAAAGAAAAACTCATTCTCAGCAATCCCACGGAGAATTGCATCATCCCCAAAATTGAAAAACAAGAGATGAAAATCCTTCACCCAGACCACATCAGCGCGTATCTAAATGCAGCCGAGCGGCGTAATGCCCTGCCGATGTTCTATCTGGAACTGGTCAGCGGACTGAGAAAGGGCGAGCTGGTCGCGCTCCAATGGAGCGACCTCGACGAAGCCAACTGCACCATCTCCGTCAGTAAGCAGGCCAGCTGGGACACAGAGCACCAGCTCATTCTAAGCCGCCCCAAAACCGGCAACTCCATCCGCGAGGTGTCTATCCCGCAGGATGCCGTGGAGCTGCTGAAGCAGGAGCACGCCAAACATCCCAGCAATCCGTGGATGTTCCCGTCCGGCAGAACAGGAGAAATGTACCACCCCGACTCGGTCGTAACACTCCACAAGCGAATCCTCAAGGACGCGGGACTGGAGCATATCAGGTTCCACGACCTGAGACACACATTCGCGACCTTGGCACTGCAAAACGGCGTAGATGTAAAAACAGTGTCTTCAATGCTCGGTCACTACGACGCGGGATTCACCCTGCGAACCTACACCCACGTCACACGGCAGATGCAGCAAAAGGCCGCGGAGAAAATGGGCAGCTTCATGGCGCAGATTCGATAAGTCCCGCAGGCAAGCAGAGCACCGGAAAGGAAGCAATTTCTCTCCGGTGCTCTTTGGGTCTTTCCGCGCATTTCGTTGTACCCATGGGGCATGAGCTGGCAGTAGGCGGCAAAGCCGCTGACTGCCCCTATGGGTCAAATGCGTGTCCGCCGAACGGGGCCATGGGTCAAAATCTCGTGTCCATTTTCTTGGGTACAGTTTATTCCCCGTGTGGGTCTCGGTGTGGGTCAAACCACTTTCAGAATACGAACGAGGGGCGTACCTCTGACAACGGCAAACCGAGCCTCTGCGCCCTATCCCGCTCATAGGTGACGCATGTCACTTCCTCAATAAAGTCTTTCTCTTTCGGCGTGGCGCTCGCCCATCGCACACTATATTTGCGGCACAGTTGAAAGAATATCTCATAAAAACGTTCTTCCTCCGCATCCTTGCGGCAATAGCTAAGTATGCGTATATGTACGACGTGCTCAACAACGAGAGCATCGCCGCGATGATCAACAAGGTCGCGGAGGACCTCGGCGGCATCTACGACCTCGTCAATCATTGCCCCGGCCCGAAGGTCGGCACCTTCGAGGCGCTGACCGAGGCCGACTGGGCGGACGGCTATCAGAAGTGCCTGTACAGCTACACCACCGCCATCTGTGCGGCGCTTCCGTACATGAAGAAGGGCGGCGGCGGACGCATCGTGAACTCCACCTCGTCCTCCATTAAGCAGGAGCTCGATAACCTCATTCTCTCCAATACCTTCCGCATGGGTGTGGTCGGCATGAGCAAGACGATGGCGCGCGAGTTCGGTCCGTACAACATCATGGTCAACACGATGGGCCCCGGCCGAATCTACACCGACCGCATCAAGTACCTCAACACCATCCGCGCCGAGAAGGCGGGTATCACGCTCGAGGAGTACAACACCCGCGACGCCGCGAGCTTCCCGCAGAAGCGCTACCAGACGGCGGACGAGTACGCCCGCTCCGTGGTGTTCATCTGCTCGCCCGCGAACAGCGCGATCTCCGGTCAGGTCATCTGCGTCGACGGCGCCATGACCACCGCGTACTAAACCGATAAACGCAAAAAGAAAACAAGCGGAGGCTGTCTCGCTGACAGCCTCCGCTTTTTCGTATACAGCGGATCGGTCGTAACCGTCAAGGCGGGAGCGGTGTGAGCTGCTCCCGCCTTGCCTGCAAAATAACAGCAGCTTATGGGCGTGTCAAGGGCGGGGATAAAAAGCCACTACCACAGCCCTTTCAAACCTTGTACACTGGAAAGTGGATAATGTACAATAACGGACCTGTTACAGCATCCTCATTTTCGTTCCAAAAACGCACCGCTGTACCAATCAAAGAGGCTGTCGCAGCCTTTCTTCTGTATTTTCAGTCGCCTTTAGCGGTTTTTCTCGATTTTAATTCTTTTCCTAACATCTTGCGGCCCGAGTTTCCACTGTGTTCTACACATGCCTACGGCATTTTATGTGGTCAAAGACAAAGTCTCGCCAAAGCTGCTCCGGCAAAGGACTTATCGTTCCTTGATACCCAAATCCAACCTGCGAAATCGCATTTTGCAAGACAGAATCATACTGCTGTTGTGACAACTAAGACCATGTATTATTATTCTTGCTTTTTCCGGCGGTATCCTGTAAAATGACATCATCAAGGGAGAGGAGAGCAGACATTTTTGAAAGAGCGCTTCCATTGATCAAATTGGAACGCCGTTTGCTCGAAAAACCCTGTAGACCAACTATAAAAAGGAGGGTATTTCAGTATGTACAAGGTAGATCTCAACAGCGACCTCGGCGAGAGCTTCGGCGCGTATACCATCGGGCTCGACAACGAGGTCATCGCGCATGTTTCCTCTGTCAATGTGGCCTGTGGCTATCACGCAGGAGATCCGTTGGTGATGGAAAAGACCGTTGCCGCAGCCAAGGCGGCAGGCGTCGCCGTCGGCGCACACCCGGGCTTCCCCGATCTGATGGGCTTTGGCCGCAGGAACATGGTCGTCTCGCCCAAGGAGGTCAAGGCGTATGTCAAGTATCAGCTCGGCGCGCTGATGGCCTTCGCTGCGGCAGAGGGTATCAGGCTCCAGCACTGCAAGCCCCACGGCGCTCTCTACAACATGGCTGGTAAAGACATGGATCTGGCGCTTGCCATCGCCGAGGCGATTGCCGAGGTAGACGAGAGCATTATCCTGCTTGGCCTTGCCAACAGCAAGATGATTGATGCAGGCAAGCAGTTGGGCTTGCGCGTCGCAAACGAGGTCTTTGCCGACCGCGCCTATCAGGCCGACGGCTCGCTTGTGCCGCGCAAGCTGCCCGGCGCCGTCATCCACGATAAGGACGAGGCCATCGCGCGCACCGTCCGCATGGTCACCGAGGGCAAGGTCACGGCCATCACCGGCGAGGAGGTCGAAATCGCGGCTCACTCCATCTGTGTCCACGGTGACAACCCTTCGGCCGTCGAATTCGTTAAAAATATCCGCACGCAGCTTACCGCCCGTGGCGTGGAGATTGCCCTCATCCGCGAGATCGTATAAAAAGAGCCTCGTTTCCAGCTGTTCCGTTCCGCAAAGACCAACGCCCCAAATCTGCCGCACTGCGGCAATATTTCAGGAGGATGATCATGAGTAACGAAACCACCCAGAAGCGCTCACTGTCCGTCAGCCTTGGCGCGGCCTTTCTGATGGCGACATCCGCCATCGGCCCCGGCTTTCTGACCCAGACCTCGCAATTCACCGCAAAGTATCTCTCTTCTTTCGCTTTCGTCATCGTCTGCGTCATCATCATGGATATGATCGCGCAGACCAATGTATGGTCCATCGTCGGCGTTTCCGGCCTGCGCGGTCAGGAGATTGCCAATAAGGTCCTTCCCGGTCTCGGGTATCTTCTTGTCGTGCTTGTTGTGCTTGGCGGTCTTGCGTTCAATATCGGCAATGTCGGCGGCGTGTCACTCGGCTTCAATGCCATGATCGGCATTCCCGAAAAGGCCGGCGTCATCATCGGCGGCGTGCTTGCCATCTGCATTTTCCTTTCCAAGAAGGCAAACGACATCGTCGGCAAGGTCGCCCAGATCCTCGGCGGCATCATTATCGTCGTCATGCTGGTCGTGGCTTTTATGGCCAAGCCCCCCGTCGGCGATGCGGTCGTCCATATCTTTACCCCTGAGAATCCCAAGGAACTCATTCCCGTCATGGTCACGCTGCTCGGCGGCTCCTGCGGCGGGTACATTACCTTTTCGGGCGCACACAAGCTGCTTGACGCGGGTTGGGGCGGCAAGCCGGAAGAAGTCAAGCACTTCCGCAAGTCCGTCCTGACCGGCATCTGTGTCTCGAGCAGCGTTCGTATCCTGCTGTTCCTGTGCGTGCTCGGTGTCTGCACGGCCGGTACGGTCGTTGTGGCTGAAAATGTCGCGGCTGTCACTGGCGCTGCCAACCCCGCAGCCGAGGCTTTCCGCCTTGCTGCCGGCGACATCGGCTACCGTCTCTTCGGTCTCGCGCTGTTCTCCGCCGGTATCACCTCCGTCATCGGCGCGGCCTACACCTCCGTCTCCTTCCTCAAGACCGTTCACCCCTTCATCGCCAAGAACGACAAGTGGTTCATCGTCGGTTTCATCGCTTTCTCCACGCTTGTTATGGCGATCCTCGGCGGCGCGAAGCGCATGGTCATCCTGGCCGGTGCTCTCAACGGTCTGATCCTGCCGATCTCCCTGTGCTGTATGCTGCTCGGCTGCCACAAGAAGTCCATTGTCGGCGAGTACAAGCACCCCGTGTGGCTGCAGATCCTTGGCTGGTGCGTGGTCGGTGTCGCAGGCTACCTTGCCGTCACGGCGCTGCCCAACCTTGCCAAGCTCTTCGCGTAACGAACCTGCACCATTCCGCGAGCCGGTCTGTCCCACAGGCCGGCTCCGCCTGAAAGGAGAACGATATGTCCGACATCAGATTCCTGCTCAGCGGTAACTCAGCCGTAACCGTGGAATTCGGCAACGAGATCAGTGAGCACATCAACGCGCAGATTCGTGCGTTTAGCATCGCGCTCACCGAGAGCAAACTCCCCGGGATAGTGGAGCTCGTGCCGACCTACCGCTCGCTGATGGTTCACTACGACCCTGAGGTCATCCCCTACGGTGTGCTTGTCAAAAAACTCAAGGGCCTGCTCAATCAGCTTGACCACATCCGGATTCCGCCAAGCGATGTGTTGGAAATCCCCGTGCTCTACGGCGGGGAGGAAATGGGCCCCGACCTTGGCTTTGTCGCCGAGCACAATCACAAAACGCCTGACGAGGTCATCCGGATTCACACCTCCACGGAATATCTCATCTATATGCTGGGCTTTACCCCCGGTTTCACCTATCTTGGCGGTATGAGCGAGGAAATTGCCGCGCCGCGCCTTGCCCAACCTCGTGTCAGGATTCCCGCCGGCAGCGTCGGCATCGCCGGCAGCCAGACGGGCGTATATCCCATCGACTCCCCGGGCGGCTGGCAGCTTATCGGCCGCACGCCCGTGCGCATGTACGACCCTGACCGCGCCGTTCCCATCCTGCCCAAGGCAGGCCAGTACATCAAGTTCTACGCCATCGATCAGGCGGAATTTGACCGTATCGCCGCGCTGGAGGCCTCCAGCGGCTATACGGTTCACACCTACCCGAGAAAGGAGGCGGAGCAGGCATGAGCATCACCATTCTCAACCCTGGCATGCTCACCAGCGTGCAGGATCTCGGCCGCATCGGCTACCAGCAGTTCGGCGTGTCCGTCTCCGGCGTGATGGATCCGCGCAGCGCGTCCATCGCCAACATTCTCGTCGGCAACGACGAGGGCGAGGCCGTACTCGAATGTACCATGATGGGTCCCCATATCCGCTTTGATGCGCCCAACATCATCGCAATCACCGGCGGCGACCTTGGCGCGACGCTTGACGGTCAGCGTATCGATACCTACCGCGCCATTCCCGTCAATGCGGGCCAGACGCTGCGCTTCACCATGCTGCGCACCGGCTGCCGCGCGTTTGTAGCCTTTGCGGGCGGACTCGATATTCCCGTAGTTATGGGCAGTCGCTCAACGAATATGAAAGCAAAGATCGGCGGCTATCAGGGCCGCAAGCTGCAAAAGGATGACGTCATCGGCTTCCGCGCGCCCAAGACCGACCTCAAGAACCTCGGCTTGCGCCACACCTCGCCCGAGTTCATGCCGCGCGCAGAATATAAGCTGCGCATCGTACTCGGCCCGCAGGACGATGCGTTCACCGAGCGTGGCATCACGACCTTTCTCAGCAGCGTTTACACTCTCACGCCGGAGTTTGACCGCATGGGCTGCCGTCTTGATGGCGAGCTGATCGAACACGTTAAAAGCGGCGACATCATCTCCGACGGCATCGCCTTTGGCGCCGTCCAGGTGCCATCGGCGGGTAAGCCGATCATCATGCTGGCCGACCGCCAGACCACCGGCGGATATGCAAAAATCGCCAACGTCATCTCCGCAGACTTTCGCATTCTCGCCCAGCTCAAGGCAGGCGACAAAGTGCGCTTCGAAAAGGTCTCCATCGCCGCTGCACAGGAGGCTCTGCTTGCGCAGCGCGCTACGCTGAACTGCCTGCGCAGCGCCATGAATCGTTGACGCAGCCCTAAAACGCAAAAAATAATAGTAATAGGAGGAACGACACATGGCCTTTGATATTACACCTTATATCGATATGAAGCCGAGCGAGGTGCGCAAGCTCATCCGCGAGGGCGTCATCGACTTCCCCACCGCCGGTATGTGCCGCGGCTACGCGCAGGCCAACCTCATCATCCTGCCGCCGGAATATGCGGGAGATTTTGAGGAATTTGCCCGGCGCAACCCCTTCCCCTGCCCCATTCTCGAGATCGTCCGTGGTACGCCCGAAACCCACGACATGGGCGAGGGCGGCAACATTTGCACCGACATTCCCAAATACCGCATCTACCGCGACGGTAAGTGGGACGGCAAGGAGCTGACCGACGTAAGCGGCTACTGGAAGGAGGGCTATGTCGGCTTCCTGATTGGCTGCTCGTTCTCGTTTGAGGAAGCGCTCATGCGCGAGGGCATCGAGGTCAGGCACATCGCGCAGGGACGCAATGTGCCGATGTTCAAGACCAATATCATGACCGAGCCGGCCGGCCCGTTCTGCGGTCCTATGGTCTGCTCCATGCGCCCCATGACGCCGGAAAACGCCAAAAAGGCGTATGACATCACCGTCAAAATGCCGAATGTCCACGGCGCGCCCGTCCACATGGGCGATGCCGCCGAGGTCGGCGTTGCCGATGTGATGAAGCCTGACTACGGCGAGGCGGTTGATTTCTACGAGGGTGAGATTCCCGTGTTCTGGCCCTGCGGCGTGACGCCGCAGGCGGCGGTCGAAAATGCGAAACCGCCCATTGCTATCACCCATGCCCCGGGCCACATGTTCATCACGGATATCATCAATTCCGAACTGAACGACTTTCTGGAAGCTAAAAAGAATCGCTGAATTCTCTCTTTTCCGATCAACGCGGTGCCGGATCTTGACATCGTACCGCTTCGCTTTTCGGCCGTTGTCGTTGCCGCGCAGCGGGTCGGGAGAGTGACCCGGAAGCTCTCTCCCGAGGTTCTCTTTGCGCTGCCGGACGGCTTCCGCGCCGCTGCGGTCTACACAATGTAAGGGAAAACATTGCCTGTATTCAGGACTTTGGCAGACAAAAAGGAGGATGGAGCTATGAGCGCAATGATCATCAAATCCAGAGAAGCAAACGATTTGAAGCTGACCGCATACCACGGGCATTTTGCGACCCGCCACTCTCACAACAGCCATTATCTCGACATCACCCGCATGAAGCATGAATGTGCAATGGCCAATATCGCTGCCGCCTCTCTTGCCAATCACTATGTCTATGAAAAGGAGATCGATACGGTCGTCTGCCTGGACGGCAGCGAGGTCATCGGTACGTTTCTCGCCCGCCAGCTCTCTCAGAAGAATCTCTTTTCCCTGAGCAGCGAAAAAAATATCTGCGTCGTCGCACCGGAGCACGATTCCAACGGACTTCTGATCTTCCGGGATAATCTTCGCCCCATGGTGTCTGAAAAGAATGTCCTGCTGCTGATCTCCACGGTGAATTCGGGAAAGACCGCGGCTCGCGCACTCGAGTGCATCGAGTATTACGGAGGCACCACGCAGGGGGTCGCAGCTGTCTTCAGCGCCTTGAAGCAGGTGGGCGACATCCCCGTGATCAGCCTGTTTTCCCCGGAGGATATCCCCGGATATGTGACCAGTCTTGTCAAGGATTGTCCCATGTGCAAGGCAGGGCAGAAAATTGACGCGCTGTCCAATAGCTACGGTTTTTCTCCCCTGACCTGATGCCTGCGGCAGCCTGATTCTTCCTGCCGCAAGAATCATAATCATCAGTATCCTTCTTATTGACAACTCTTCAAACTTTCTATTATATTGGTAACAGGCGAAAGCCGAATCTCGCAGCTTTCCGGTGAGGTCCACACCGTAAGTGTGACCTCAGGCATTCATGGACCCCGTAGGGCATTATGACCACCCTGTACGCAGGAAGTTCCATGAAGGTCGACAGTTTTTGGCGCTGTACCGGCAGCGCGGGTGTGTACCCTTCCGTCGAAAGCGGAAAGGACACAAATGAACGACAACGTCGTTATCGTCTACAATGGTGAGCAAGTATCGGTGCCAAAGGAGGTCGCAGACTTCCTTGAGCAGGATCGAAAACGGGAACAGGCGCAGGAGAAGCAGGACGCAAGGCACCTGAGTAAAAGTGAGTTTGAAACGGTGCTGTCCGGGTTGGAGTGCGTCAAGCGTCCCGTGGAGGATGCGGTGCTCAGGAACCTCCGGCTTGAAAATCTGCGGGGAGCCATTGCGGAACTGGACGTGCAAGGTCAAAACCTGCTCTCCCTCCGTTACAGCGGTGAGCTGACGATGGATGAGATTGGCCAGATCTACGGCATCTCCAGAATGGCGGTATCAAAGCGACTGAAAAAGCTGCACGAAAAGCTGGGAAGCTCTGTCTCATGACAGGGCTTCCCAGTTTTTTTGAAAAGTTTCTTGTTTTCCGGTTTACAAATGCACGCTGAGTGTCCTTATAGGTGAGAGGCAAATCTGCTCCGCTATCGGAGCGTGGCTGAGTTGGCCGCAGCCTTACCGCCTCACCCGAACACAAAGGAGCGTGTATAACTATGAATCCATTTGAACAAAGCACACAGCAGCTTCTGCGCTTCCTGACCTCCCACGCTGAGCGTGAGGTCATCGACTACATCCGGCAGGAAATGCAACGCGAGGCACCGAGCAGTATTCCAACCGAGGAAGAACTGTTCGCCTTCTTCCAATCGCCGGACAAACCGACTAAATTGGACGCCTACCAACAAATGCTGGCGACCGACAGACTGTTGGAGTACGCGGAGATCAGTCTGCGCACCCTCTGCGACCTGATCCGCTATCAGCAGCTCAAGGAATTGGGCGTTGTCCATTCCGCAAAGGAGTTCATCCAACTCTTCCATTCCAACGAACAGGAGGATACCCCATGAATCAGTCTCCCAACAAAAACTATTTCACCATACCGAACGAAATCTTTTCGCTCGGACTGGACGCAAGCGAAATTGCGGTGTAAGCCTATCTCCGGTGTCTCGAAAACCGCAGCACCTATCAGTGCTGGCCGAGCTATGCCACGATCGGCAATGCCGTTGGCCGCGCAAAGAATACGGTCATGCGATATGTCGACGCGCTCGCGGAGAAAGGTCTCATCTATACCGAGCCGACCTCTGTCCTGATGCGTTCCGGCATCAAGAAGAACGGTAACCTACGCTATACTCTCAGGCCAATTCGTGAAGCGGTAGAAATTTTTCACGCACGTCAACTATCTGCGGTCGAATGCGCAACGGAACGACAGCAAATTCAACGCAAGCTGTCCGCGATGGATCTGCTACCTGGCGCATAGGGAAAGGAAGAACAGAATGAAGCATTCCACCTACACAAGCTACGATGAACTGCCGCTGATGCTCTCCGTCGCCGAGGTCGCTTCTGTGCTCGGCATCTCTCGCGCCGGCGCTTACGAGCTGGCACACAGCGACGGCTTCCCCGCGCTCAAAATCGGCAGCCGGATCGTTGTCCCAAAGGATAAGTTTCTCGCATGGATCGACGCGAACAGCGGTTCAAAAAACGCACCGCTGTAACTAAAGAAGAATCCCCTGCATCGCAAGCAAAAGCTAAGCAACCCCGCCAACAAAGTTCTCTGTCCTTTATCGCAGCGATGACAAACCCCTAAGGCTCGCCGGTGCACAATAACCGGCAGGGACAGCGCAGCCCAGCGGGGCCGCGACGCCTGCGGAACAGCGACGCGCATAAGCACATCGCTGTCCCGCAGGCTCTCTGCACTCTTCGGGAGCACACCCGACCAAGGCCCAAAAGCGGCAAAGTACACCGTTCTGCCATCCGGCCGCGCAGGGTCTCCGACCCACACAAAACGGTCCGAGGG
>OIED01000760.1_pt1 | contig 15954 bp, 9 predicted proteins | sample 1581771 | NCBI WGS metagenome assembly OIED01 (sample SAMEA3882546, study PRJEB24775) | human gut metagenome | biome: human-associated habitat; feature: intestine environment; material: feces | place: Netherlands | collected 2009/2010 | reverse complement strand
GTCGGTGTATGCCGACAAGAGCGGCCTGAAGCTCAACAAGATCTCCGGCGGTGTCGGCGGTGACCTGCTTCCCAAGGAAGGTACGCTGGGCGGCAGAAAGCTGGCGGACAACGTTATGCTCTTTGACGGCGGCAGACAGATCGCCCTGGTCCTCTCCGGCGGCAACATTGACGGGCAGCTGCTGGCTTCCCTGCTGGAGAAGTACCAATGAGCCCGTGTGTGAACGAGCGGATCGCGGCCGCCGTGGCCCGGGCGCTGATCACCCATCCCCGTCTGATCCTGGCCGACGAGCCCACCGGCGCTCTGGACAGCCACACCAGCCGCGAAGTTCTGGGAATGCTCCAGGATCTGCACAAGCAGGGCAATACGGTCGTCCTCATCACCCACGACAACTCCATTGCTGTGCAGGCCGAGCGCATCATCCGCCTCGAAGATGGCCGCGTCGTCTACGACGGCGACGCCCACGCACCCGAGGCAGTCGTTCAGCCGAACTTCATGATGGCAGAGCCGAAAGCCGGAGAGGAGGGGACGCAGGCATGATAAAGGAGACCTTCAAACAGGCCGTCCAGAACGTCTTGAGCAACAAAGTCCGCACCTTCCTCACCATGCTGGGCATCATCATCGGCGTCATGGCCGTCATCGTCATCGTCGGTCTCGGCAACGGCATGACCAACATGATGCAGGACTTCTACTCCGACATGGGCAGCGATATTCTGAGCGTCAATGTCATGACCGCCAGCACCCGCTCAGTGAAAGTGGACGATGTGTACAGGATCATCAATGAAAAGCCCGAGTATTATAAGGGTCTTTCGCCGATTGCCAGTGTCGGCGGCGACACGCTGCGGGTGGCGGGCGAGAAGTACCGCCGCACCTACATCAGCGGCGTCAACGAAGATTACATGACCATCAACAACTATAAGGTGGCCAAGGGCCGCGGCATCCAGTACACCGATTTGATAGACAACAAGAATGTCTGTGTCATCGGCGACTATGTGGACCGCAAGATCTTCGGCGGCAACGGTCTCGGCAGCACCCTCAAGGTAGGCGCCAGCGAGTACCGCATCGTGGGCGTGCTGGAAGGCCGCTCCAAACCCGCCTCTCAGTACGAGGGCGGCAACGACGACATTGTTCTCGTTCCCTATACAACCCTGATGAGCGTCAACAACACCAGCAGTGTCAGCCAGTACTATGTGGTCCTGCAGGACGCGGACCACTCGGATGAGGCACAGGAGTTTTTGCAGTCGCGGCTCAAGAAGCTGGTCAGCAAGGACGACTATGTCTACGTCATGAGCCTGAGTGCAGCCATGAAGCAGATGTCCTCCATGATCAACGTCATGGTGGGCGTCCTGACGGCCATTGCAGGCATCTCGCTGCTGGTCGGCGGCATCGGCATCATGAACATCATGCTGGTGTCCGTCACCGAACGCACCCGTGAGATCGGTATCCGCAAGGCACTGGGCGCACAGGAGAGCACCATCCTGACCCAGTTCGTCGTGGAGGCCGGCGTCACGTCGGCGCTGGGCGGCTGCCTCGGCATCGTGCTGGGCTACGTCGTGTCGGCCATTATCAACCAGATCCTTCCGTATATCCTGACGGATATTACCCTGAATGTCACCCCCTCGGCGGACGCAGCAGCCATCGCCGTGGGCATCTCCTGCGGCATCGGTGTCCTGTTCGGCTTCCTGCCGGCCCGCCGTGCCGCCAGCCTGAACCCCATCGAAGCGCTCAGATATGATTAAGGAGTTTACCATGAAAAAACGATTCCTCGCATTCCTGCTGGCTGTCTGCGTGGCTGTTTCCATGCTGGTGCTGCCCGCTTCTGCGGTCGGCTCCAACGCGGCAGTCCAGACGGCGACGGCACTGGGCGGTCTGACCGCCGAGCAGGCCGGTTCTCTGGGTGCGCCCCTCACTCGTGGGCAGGCGGCCCGCCTCCTCACCGCATTCTCTGCTTACCGCGATACCACCACGGCACAGGGCCGCACCGGCCGCCTCTACAGCGATGTAGACAGCGACTCTCCCTATGCGGTCTACATCCGCACTGCCGTCCAGAACGGCTGGATGACCGGCTACTCCGACGGCAGCTTCCGTCCGGACAACACCGTCACGCTGGAAGAAGCCTGCACCATGGCGCTGCGCCTGCTGGGCTATGATGTGGCAAAGCTGGGTGGTACCTTCCCCACAGCTCAGCTCAGCAAGGCCAGCGCGCTGGGCCTGCGCAATGAGATCAATGCCCGTCAGGGCGAGACTCTGACCCTCGAGCAGGGTACCATGCTCTTCTACAACGCCCTCACCGCTATGAACGGCAGCGGTCAGGTCTACGCTTCCACCCTTGGCTTTGCCGTGAGCAACGGCCAGGTGGACATCTCTTCTGTCCTGCTGGACAACGTCAAGGGTCCCTTTGTGGCAGATGCTTCCACCGTCCTGCCTTTCGCCCCGGCGGCCATCTACCGCAACGACGAAGTCACCACCTCAGCGGCCCTCTCTCCCTATGATGTCTATTATTATAACGAGAGCGCCCGCACCGTCTGGCTCTACAACAAGCGCGCCGCAGGCCGCGTGACGGCTGTCTCGCCCTCGGCCAGCGCTCCGACCTCTGTGACCGTGGCCGGCGTCACCTACGCTATCGCTTCGCCCTCTGTGGCCTACCAGCTGTCCTCCCTGTCCGGCGGCGGCGTGGGTCAGGTGGTCACTCTGCTGCTGGGCATGAATGATGCAGCTGTCTCCGTCCTCACCGGCGACGCGGCAGACGCTGTGTTCTACGGCGTGGTCCAGTCCTCATCCCGCACCCTCGTGGAGACGAACAGCGCTGAGGTGCAGCAGGCTGTCTCGGTCATGTGTACCGACGGCACCGCCCGCACCGTCAATGTGGACAATAAGCTCAATTTCCCGGCCGGCAAGCTGGTGGAGATCAGCGTGGACGGTGACGGCGAAAGCGTCCAGTCCATCTCGCCCCGCTCGACCAGCGGCACCGTCAGCGCCGACGGCACCGCGCTGGGCGACACCCCGTTTGCAGACAACGTGCAGATCATTGATACGACGTCGGAGGGTGTGGCTGGGGCAGTTCGCCCCAGCCGCCTATCGGGGGTAACTCTGAGCGAAAGCGACGTCCGCTACTACACCACCAATTCCGCAGGCCAGATCGACCGGATCATCCTCGACGATGTGACCGGTGACCTGTGGGAGTACGCTGCGCTGGATTCTGTCCGCCGCCTGACGGACGAAGCCGCCAAGAAGATCGACAAAAAGATCAGCGACAAGGCACAGGACGCCGCAAGAGAGGCCGCAGGCCTCCCCGCTGCGACCACCACCAAGGTGGACAAGACCGATGAGGAGACCTTCCAGGATGTGAAGAACATCCTTGTCCCCAGCACCAGCGATGTGCTCTACGGCCTCATCGACGGCAGTGTCGTCAGCTCTACCTGGAACACCCTTACCGGCAAGACGGACCAGCTGTTCAGCTATGTGCTCCGCCGCACCGGCGACAGCGTGGGCGGTACGCTGGGCGACTTCCTCAACTATCTGGGCGAGGGTGCGACCTATGTCTGCTACTCTGGCGGCAAGCAGGTGGCCTACAGCACCGCCACCAAGTACCCCGTTATCGCAGGCGGCATCGCCATCGGCCGTTCTGCTGACGGCAAGGCCATCAACCGGATGCTCCAGCTCTCGCCGGTAGTCATCGATAAGCTGGGCGCAGCTTCGGTCATGAGCGGCGACAAGCGCTATGAGACCGCCGACGATATGCAGGTGTATCTGTGGTCGAACGGCCAGTATTTCGCAACCTCGCTGCCCAAGATCAACACCGAGGATTATAAGCTCATCGGCTGGTACGACAACTTCGGCTGCTCCGGCGGCAGGAAGATCCGTATCCTTGTGGCCGTCAAGACGAACTGAGCCTGAAATTTTCCAATCACAGAACAGCAGCCTCGCGGCAGATGAAGCGGGGCTGCTGTTTTATTCTCCTATTTGCCACACGCCCTATTTCGTGTTACAATAAAAACTAGAAAAATTGCGGAAAAAGGAGGTGCGGCAATGATACGCATTGCTCTGGTCGAGGACGAGGCAGAGGTGCGGGCGCAGCTTCAGGGCTATGTGCAGCGGCACACCCGGCAGTACGGCACCGAGTTCGCGGTGACGGAGTTCGCTGACGGCATGGAGCTGCTGGATGATTACCGCCCGGTGTACGACATCCTGTTTCTGGACGTGGAGATGAAGCATCTGGACGGTATGGAGACGGCCCGGCGAGTGCGGGAGCTGGACAAGGATGTTATCATTGTTTTCATCACGAATATGGCGCAGTACGCCATCGGCGGGTACGCCGTGGGCGCGCTGGACTATGTGCTCAAGCCGGTGCCTTATTTTGCGTTTTCGCAGCAGCTGCGCAAGGCCGAAGAACAGCTGCGCCGCCGCGCACGGCATTATCTGGCCCTGCCGGTGGAGGGCGGGATGCGGCGGCTGGATTCGTCCCTCATCTATTATCTGGAAAGCGAGGGACATCGCGTCCATTTTTATACCGAAGAGGGCGATTTCGTGGCGGCAGGCACCCTGAAAGCCTTTGAGGAAAAGCTGGCCGAGCGGCCCTTTGCCCGCTGCAACAGCGGCTACCTTGTCAATCTGGCACAGGTGAAGAGCGTGCAGCAGGGGATGGTGCAGGTGGGACCCTACGAATTGCAGGTCAGCCGCCCCCGGCGGAAAGCCTTCCTCGCGGCGCTGGCCGACCACATCGGGGGTGGGGACGCATGACGGCACTGCCCAACATCCCGCGCCTGTATACGGCGCTGGCCGAGTGTCTGGCCGTGGGCATCTACGCCCTGCCGCTGGGCATCCGCTTCGGCAAAACGGCCACCATCGCTGCCAGTGCGGCATGGGCGCTGGCCCTGAGTGCTTTTTTGCAGGCCACGGGCAGAGTTCCGCTGGCGTGGTGGATCCCCTGCATGGCGGCAGCTGTGGGGATACAGTATTTATACCTCTGGGTCACCCGCACCATCTCCCTGCTGGAAGCGGGCTATGTCTGCGCCCGGGCCTTCGTTCTGGCAGAGCTGGCGGCCAGCGCCGAGTGGCAGCTGCACTGCTTCCTCTGGCCTCAGCGCAGCGGGGCCGACGGCCTGTCACTGCTGCTTCTGGTGGTGGTCTACGGCGGCGTTTTCGGCTGCATCTGGGTGCTGGAGCATAAGCACGCCAGCCCCAAGGGCCATATCGTCATCAGCGGAAAAGCGGCCCTCGTGGCCGTCGTCATGGCGGCGATGGTCTTCGCGGTGAGCAACCTGCTGTTCTTGGGCGACCGCGAGGTGGACATGAGCGTCTACTACATCCGCACGCTGGTGGACATCTGCGGCGTGCTCATCCTGACGGTCCAGCACGAGCAGCTGCGGGAGGCGGCGCTCCACAGCGAGCTTGCCGCCATGGACGAGGTGCTCCACCGCCAGTACGAGCAGTACAAGCGGAGCAAAGAGGGCATCCGGCTCATCAACAGCCGCTATCATGAGCTGAAAATTCAAATCGCGGACATCCGCGCCGAGCGCGACCGGGCCAAGCAGGACGCGGCTCTGGCCCGGATGGAGAGCGGCCTCCGGCAGTATGAGGCCGAGAACAAGACTGGCAACCCGGTATTGGATACACTATTGACCGCCAAAAGCATGGACTGCCAGCAGCGCGGCATCAACATGACCAGCGTGGCCGACGGCAGCCAACTGGGCTTTTTGAGCACGCGGGAGCTGTGTACCCTCGTGGGTGCGCCGCTGGACAACGCCATCGAGAGCGTGCTGGCCGAGCCTGACCCCGAAAAGCGTCTGCTGCGGGTGGCCATCTATAACCAGAGCGGCTGCGTGATGCTCCGCTTCGAGAACTACTGCGCCCAGCCTGTGGAGCTGGGCGCGGACGGTCTGCCCGTCCACAACGCCCACGGCGGCTATGACTTACAGGGCGTGCGTGCGGCCGCCCAGCACCACGACGGCACCATGACTCTTCATTGGGCCGACGGCTGGTTCACCCTGCGGATCCTGCTGCCTGTCCCATCGTGAGAAACGTCTCTGTCATCGCACAGCGATGACAGAGACGTTTTGTTATTCTGCATAATAAAACTGTTCTCGAAATTGTGGATTAGCACAATAAAATTTGAAACCAAATTGAAACTTCTGCAAAATATGCCTCCAAAATGACAGATTGTGAAGATGTTTGTGAATTTTCTTTGAATCCATTTATAATAGTGGCAATGCTCCGGGAGCTGTACCCGGAAAATATGGATTCAGAATAAGGAGGAAGAAAATTATGTTGTCCATCAATATGGATGATGTAATGCAGGTAGTTTCGAATATTCAGAACTATCTGATTGCATTCGGCGTCGTCCTCGTACTCGCGCTCCTCGTGATGTTCGCGGTGCGGAAGATGCCCAAAGCGAAAAAGAAGATGATTCGTGCGCAGTCCGGCCTCGCCATTCTGCTGGCGCTGGCGATTGTCGTCAACCTCATCTGCACCGGCCCCATGTCCACCATGCTGGATCTGGTCTCCGGCGAAGGTTCCATCAGTGAGGAGACTTCCGCAGAGGCCACCGAGCTGGTCAATGAGATCACCCAGGAAGGCATCGTTCTGGCTCAGAACGACGACAACATCCTGCCTGTGGCTTCCGGTTCCAAGCTGAACGTCTTCGGCTGGGCTTCCACCAGCCCCTGCTACGGCGGCACCGGTTCCGGCGCTCTGAACGACGCTTACCCTGTCACCGACCTGCTCACCGGTCTGCATGATGCAGGCATCGAGACCAACGACGAGCTGAGCAAGTTCTACACCGATTACTGCTCCACCCGCCCCAGCGTCGGCATGGCACAGCAGGACTGGACCCTGCCCGAGCCGAATGTCAGCCTGTACACCGACGAGATGATGGCAAACGCCAAGGCATATTCTGACACCGCTATGGTGGTCATCACCCGCGTCGGCGGTGAGGGCGCAGACCTTCCCACCGATATGTCTGCTGTCGTGGACGGCAGCTGGGTCCGCCGTGTGGCAGATTACCGTGGTTCTCAGCGCGGCGCCGGCTACTACAACGGCACTTACGATGACAGCCTGAATGAGGGCAATGACTGGGATAAGGGCGACCACTTCCTGCAGCTGTCCAACCGCGAGGAAGAGCTCATCGACCTCGTCACTTCCAACTTCGACAACGTCATCGTCGTTTACAACGGCGCAAACGCTTTCGAGATGGACTGGGTCAAGAACTACCCCCAGATCAAGGGCGTCCTGCTCTGCCCCGGCACCGGTCAGTCCGGCTTTGAGGGCTTTGGCCGCGTGGTTGCCGGTGAGGTCAACCCCTCCGGCCGTACCGCTGACACCTATGCTGCTGACCTGACCGCTTCTCCGTGGTGGAACAACTTCGGTGACTTCAAGTACACCAACGCCACCGAGCTGGATTCCGATTCCAGCTCCTTCGACCCCGCAGGCGCTACTGCATCCTTCGTCAACTACGCTGAGGGCATCTATGTCGGCTACAAGTTCTATGAGACTGCTGCCGATGAAGGCCTCATCGACTACGACAAGGAAGTTGTCTATCCCTTTGGCTACGGCCTGAGCTACACCACCTTCACCCAGAAGATGAGCGACATCACCAGCGACGGCAGCAGCCTGAAGTTCTCTGTCACCGTCACCAATACCGGCTCTGCTGCCGGCAAGGATGTCGTGGAGATCTATAATGATCCTCCGTACACCAACGGCGGCATTGAGAAGGCCTCCGCAAACCTGCTGGACTTCGCCAAGACCAGCGAGCTTGCCCCCGGCGAGAGCGAGACCATCGACTTCACCATCCCGGTCGAGGATCTGGCTTCCTACGATTACAAGAACAACGGCTGCTATGTGCTGGAGGCTGGCGATTACATCATCAGCACCAACTCTGACTCCCACAATGTTCTGGATTCCAAGACCTACACTGTTGCTTCCGACATCGTTTACAACGAGTCCAACAAGCGCGAGAGCGACGCTGTTGCAGCGACCAATCAGTTCGATTTCGCAGAGGGCGAAATCACCTATCTGTCCCGTGCGGACGGTTTTGCAAACTATGCTGAGGCCACTGCCGCTCCTGCTGATTACAACATGAGCGATGAGGTCAAGGCTGTCTTCGACAACGCACACACCTACACTGAGGTCAACTACGAGAAGGACGATGACCCCAACGCAGAGGACATCACCACCGGCGCAAAGAACGGCCTCAAGCTGGCTGACCTGCGCGGCGTGGATTACAACGATTCCAAGTGGGATGACCTGCTGGATGAGATGAGCATCGACGACCTGCAGCAGACCATCGGCTTCGGCGGCTATCAGACTGCAGCTGTGGACAGCATCGGCAAGGTGCGCACCAACGACTGTGACGGCCCTGCGTCCATCAACAACAACTTCACCGGCGTCGGCTCTGTCGGTTTCCCGGCTGCTACCCTCATCGGCATGACTTGGAGCAAAGATCTGGCACACGACTTCGGCGACAGCATCGGCAAGATGGCCAACGAGATGAACACTTCCGGCTGGTATGGCCCGGCTATGAACATCCACCGCACCGCATTCTCTGGCCGTAACTTCGAGTACTACTCGGAGGACGGTGTCTTGTCCGGTGCTATGGCCGCAAACGCCATCGCAGGCGCACAGGAGCATGGCGTCTACGCTTACATGAAGCACTTCGCCCTGAACGATCAGGAAGGCAACCGTACTTCTATGCTGGCTACCTGGTCCAACGAGCAGGCTATCCGCGAGATCTACCTCAAGCCCTTCGAGATGTCTGTCAAGGATGCTGACTGCCACGCTGTCATGTCTTCCTTCAACTACATCGGCAGCCGCTGGGCTGGCGGCTGCAAGGAGCTGCTGCAGAACGTCCTGCGCGGTGAGTGGGGCTTCCTCGGCTTCGTCGAGACCGACTACTTCGGTGTCTACGGCTACATGACCGCTGATCAGGGCGTCCGCAACGGCAGCGATCTGATGCTCTGCACCACCGGCAATGACTTCAACAAGATGACTGTTCTGACCAACAGTAGCAAGCAGGCAATGCGCACCTCTGCCAAGAACATCCTCTACACCGTGGTCAACAGCCGCGCTTATGAGGCTGAGAACCTGAACCCCGGCATGGCAAAGTGGAAGGTCATCCTGATCGGCGCTGACGTCGTAGCCGCGCTGCTCATCGTTGGCCTGGAGTACACCGCCATCAAGAACTACAAGAAGCGCAAGGAAGAAGAGGAAGAAGTCTAAACCGAACTCTCTCTCCATGCAGCACCTGAACTGAACCAACGGCAAAGGCCCGCTGCACCAGACAGCGGGCCTTTGCCCTGCTCAGGATAAAATGAGGAAAATGCGATGAAGCATACCGACATCATCCAGAAACTGAACTTAGAGCAAAAATGCGCCCTGCTCTCAGGCGAGACTGTCTTTACCACCCGCGCTCTGCCGGGCAAGGGCATCCCGGCCATCACCCTTTCGGACGGCCCCAACGGTGTCCGCAAGCAGGCCGGCGCCGCCGACCATCTGGGCCTCAACCCCAGCGTTCCGGCAACCTGTTTCCCGACCTCTTCCGCCACTGCGTGCAGCTGGGATGAGAAGCTGGGCGAAGCCGTGGGCGAGGCACTGGGCGAGGAAGCCGCCGCACAGGAAGTGGCTGTCCTGCTCGGCCCTGGCCTGAACATCCAGCGCAGCCCCCTTTGCGGCCGCGACTTCGAGTATTTCTCGGAAGACCCCATCCTCGCGGGCAGGATGGCCGCTGCCTATGTGCGGGGCATCCAGAAAAACGGCATCTCTGCCTGCCCCAAGCACTTTGCGGTCAACAGTCAGGAGCTGCGCCGCATGGCCAGCGACTCGGTGCTCGATGAGCGCACCCTGCGGGAGCTGTATCTGACCGGCTTCGAGATCGTGGTGAAAGAGGCAAAGCCCAAGACCATCATGACCTCCTACAACCTCATCAACGGCACCTACGCCAACGAGAATGCCCACCTGCTGCAGGACATTCTGCGGAAGGACTGGGGCTTCGACGGGGCCGTCGTCACCGACTGGGGCGGCTCCAATGACCACGCCCTCGGCGTGAAGAACGGCTCCACCCTCGAAATGCCCTGCCCCGGCGGCGACTCCATCCGGGAGCTGATGAAGGCCGTACAGGGCGGCAAAATTTCCGAGGCCGACGTGGACGCCCGCCTCGACGAGATGCTGGAACTGGTCCTCTCCACCCACGCTGCGGTGGAAAAAGCGCCCCGCACCTTCGACGCTGCCGCGCACCATAAGCTTGCCCGCCGCGCGGCCGCAGAGAGTATCGTCCTGCTCAGGAACGAGGGCGGCATCCTGCCGCTCAAGCCCAATGAGAAGCTGGCCGTCATCGGCGACTTTGCCGAGACGCCCCGCTATCAGGGCGCAGGTTCCAGCGCCGTCAACGCCCTGCAGGTGGACACCCTGCTGGACAGCATCAAGGCCGACGACAGCGGCATCACCTTCGTGGGCTATGCCTCCGGTTTCGAGCGTCAGGGTGCAGCTGACGCCGAGAAGCTGGAAGAGGCTGTGGCCCTCGCAAAGAAGGCTGACACTGTTCTGCTCTGCCTTGGCCTCGATGAGCTGCGGGAGAGCGAAGGCCTCGACCGCGCAGACATGAAGCTGGCCGAGAACCAGCAGCAGCTTCTGGCCGCTGTGGCTGCCGTCAACCCGAACGTCGTCGTTCTGCTGAGCGCCGGTGCGCCGGTAGAGACGCCGTGGGTCGGCCAGTGCAGGGCGCTGGTCTACGGCGCACTGGGCGGACAGGCAGGCGCCGGCGCGGCCGCAGACATCCTCACCGGCAGGCTCTGCCCCTGCGGCAAGCTGTCCCAGACCTGGGCGCAGGCTCACGACGACACCCCCGCCAAGGCGAACTTCGGCGGCGAGGGCCGGAACGTGGAGTACCGCGAGGGCCTGTATGTGGGCTACCGGTACTATCAGACCGCCGGTGTGCCGGTGGCGTTCCCCTTCGGCTACGGCCTGAGCTACACCACCTTCGAGTACAGTGATTTGAAGGCAGACGAGAAGGGCGTGACCCTCACTGTCACCAACACCGGCAGCTGTGCCGGTGCCGAGATCGTCCAGCTCTACGTCGCAAAGCCGGACGCCAAAATCTTCCGCCCGGCGCAGGAGCTGAAGGGCTTTGCAAAAATCTTCCTCGCCCCCGGCGAGAGCAGGACGGTGAGCATCGCTCTGGACGACAAGGCGTTCCGCTACTGGAACGTCAAGACTGACCGCTGGGAAGTCGAAGGCGGAAGCTATCAGCTCCGCGTGGGTGCATCCAGCGCAGACATCCGCCTGACGGCGGAAGTCTCCGTCAAGGGGACCAACGCTCCCGACCCCTACGAGGGTCTCGACCTGCTCCACTACGTCTCCGGTCAGATCACCTACGTGACCGACGCCGAGTTCGAGGCTCTGCTGGGCCACCCTGTGCCGGAGGATGTCGTCCGCATCGACCGGAACATGACGCTGGGCGAGATGGACCATGGCCGCAGTCCGCTGGGCTGGGTGGCACAGAAGGTGCTGCGCTACCGTCTGGACAGCAGCTTTGCAAAAGGCACCCCCGACCTGAACACCGTGTTCCAGTATAATATGCCGCTGCGCGCGCTGGCCAAGATGACCAACGGCATGGTGAGCATGGGCATGGTGGACGGCCTCGTCTGGGAGCTGAAAGGCTTCTGGCTCGTGGGCATCCTCCGGGTCATCTATGAGTTCGTCAAGAATCTCATCCTGAACAGCCAGATGGAAAACCGGCTCAAAAACAGCTGAAAGGAATAAGGTCATGAATTTCTGGAATAACTTTGCCGCAAAGCATCCGGCCGCGGCCAAATGGGTGCGGGAGGGTGGACTGTTCGTCATCGTGTCCAACCTCATCACCGTGTTCAAATACCTGCTTCTGCAGTTCCTGCCCAAGGCGTTTGCAAGCCTGCCGGTGGTGGACTTCGGCTGGCCGGGCATCGACATCACCCTGTTCGGCGAGACCTTCAAGTGGAATATCCTCGGCTACGACGCCGCCCACGGCGGCCTGCCCTACTTCTGCGCCTACATGGTGGCCATGGTCATCGGCGAGTGCATCAATTTCCCCATCCAGCGCAATTTTGTCTTCCGCAGCAAGGGCAGCCTCGCCAAGCAGATCGGCTGGTATCTGCTGGCCTTCTGCCTCATCACCTGCATCGTCAACTCCATCAACTGCATCTGGGTGGCTGTAGCCGGTCTGCTGGTGCCTGATTTCATCTACAACATCGGCACCACGGTGCTCAACGGCGGTATCTCGATGGTTATCTTCTTCTTCGTGAACAAGATCATCTTCCCCGAAGGCGAAGCCGCAAAATAATCTGTCATCTTCTTTATTTTCATCATTTTCTTCATCCGAGCCAACAGGCCGTCCTTCTCCAGAGGACGGCCTGTTGGCATATTGAGCGGTTTTGGACGCTGCAAAGAACGAAATTTCGGTCATAGGGTAAGAATCTGCCCAGGGGTCTTGCACTTTGATGCTTTACTGTGGTAAAATCGTGTCATGCTTTTATCATAGAGGAAAAAGCACCAAAGGGGGAACGTATATGAGTGAGATCTGTATCATCGTCACCATCGTCGTCTATCTTGCGGCCATGCTGCTGGTGGGTTTCGCCTATAGCAAGACCAACAACGACAGCGCCGACTTCTACCTCGGCGGCCGGAAGATGGGGCCGCTGGTCACGGCCATGAGCGCCGAGGCCAGCGATATGTCCAGCTGGCTGCTGATGGGTATGCCGGGTCTGGCCTATCTGACAGGCATTGCCTCGCCGGGCTGGACGGCCATCGGCCTTGCGCTGGGTACCTGGCTCAACTGGCTCATCGTGGCCCGGCGGCTCCGCCGCTATTCGGCCAACCTCGACGCCATCACGGTACCGCAGTTCTTGTCGCTTCGCTTCCATGACCAGCGCAACCTGCTGAACGCTCTGGGCGCGGTCATCATCATCGTCTTTTTCGTGCCGTATACGGCCTCGGGCTTTGCGGCCTGCGGCAAGCTGTTCCACAGCCTCTTCGGCGTAGATTACATGGCAGCAATGCTGGTGTCGGCCCTCGTCATCGTGGGCTATACCATTCTGGGCGGCTTCCGCGCCGTCACCACCACCGACCTTATCCAGTCGGTGGTCATGTCGCTGGCCCTCATCGCGGTGCTGGGCTACGGTATCGTCGTGGCCGGCGGCTGGGGCGCTGTGGTGGAGAATGCCCAGAGCCTTTCCGGCTACCTGACCATGACGGCCAGCCACGACGCTGTGACCGGCGGGGCCGCATCCTACAGCCTGCTGGACATCGTCTCCACCATGGCGTGGGGCCTCGGCTACTTCGGTATGCCCCACATCCTGCTCCGCTTCATGGCCATCGAGGACGAGAAGAAGCTGGTGCTCAGCCGCCGCATTGCCACCGTCTGGGTGGTCATCGCCATGGCGGCGTCCATCGTCATCGGCATGGTGGGCCTCGGCATGACCAGGGTTGGTGCGCTGGAATTCCTCAGCGGCTCGTCCAGTGAGACCCTTATCGTCCGCATCGCCAGCCTCATCAGCCAGCACGGTGTGCTGGCGGCAGTCCTCGCCGGACTCATCCTTGCAGGCATCCTGGCGGCTACTATGTCCACGGCGGACAGCCAGATGCTGGCCGCTGCGTCCAGCGTGTCCCAGAACATTTTGCAGGAGTTCGGCCACCTCAAACTGAGCGAGAAGCAGAGCCTCTTCGCAGCCCGCCTGACCATCATCTGTGTCAGCGTGGTGGGCGTGGTGCTGGCCCGCGACCCGGATTCCAGCGTTTTTGGCATCGTCAGCTTTGCGTGGGCCGGTTTCGGCGGCTCCTTCGGCGCTGTCGTCCTCTGCGCCCTGTTCTGGAAGCGCTGCAACTGGCAGGGTGCGCTGGCCGGTATGCTCTGCGGCGGCCTGATGGTCTTCGTCTGGAAGTACATCGTCAGCCCGCTGGGCGGCGTCTTCGGCATCTATGAGCTTCTGCCCGCCTTCCTCGTCTCGCTGGCCGTCTGCGTGGTGGTCAGCCTCGTGACCCCGGCTCCCACGGAGGATATTCTGGCCGAGTTCGAGGCGGCAAAATAACCGGTAAAAACAAGAGGAGGGCCTGTGCTGAAACCCGGCACAGGCTCTCCTTTTATGCTTGTGTGACGCTTCCGTGCTCCACCCGGTATACCTTGTCAAACTGTTTCATGAACGCCCCCGAGACGTCGTGGGTGATGGCCACCACCATGCAGGGGAGAGCGAGCAGATTTTCCATGACCTGTCCGCTGGTGTCGGGGTCGAGGCTGGCGGTGATCTCGTCGGCGATGATGAGGTCGTACCGGCGGAGCACCAGCCGTGCGATGCCGATGCGCTGGCGCTGCCCGCCGGAGAGGTTCTTGCCGTTCTCGCTGATGAGGGTGTCGAGGCCGTCGGGCAGGGTGCTCACCCAGTCGGAAAGGCCCGCCGTCTCCACGGCGTGGGTCAGCTGCTCTTCGGGGAAATCCTCACCCAGGCAGATGTTGCTGCGGAGGGTGTCGTTGAAGAGATAGGTGGTCTGGGCGATGTAGCCCACCCGCTGGTAGAGGCTCTGACGGTCGATGCCGCGCAACTGCTGGCCGTTGAAGAGGATGCTGCCGGTATAGTCTGGGTAGTACTGGAACAGCAGCTTTGCCAGTGTAGACTTGCCGCAGCCGCTCTCGCCCACGAGAACGGCCTTTTCCTGCCCGGAAACGGTCAGCCGGACACCGCTCAGCACCGGCACGGCAGCACCCGGATAAGTAAAGCCGGTGTCTTGGCACTCGATGTGCTCAAGCCTGCCGATGGGCTGACCTTTGGGCGTTTCTTCCGGGCCGGACATGGCGTCTTCTAACCGCTGGCGGATGCCTTTGGAGGACCTGACCTTGGCCCAGCACTGAGCGATCTGGCTGCAGGGCGTGATGACGAAATTCGCCATGCTGGCGGCGGTGGAGACGGTGCCGATCGTCAGACGGCCATCAAAGGCGAGGAACAGGCCCACCAGCATGACGATGGGGAAGATGAGGTTGCTGATGAGAGAGGTGTTGACCACCATTGCATTGAGGCTCTGCTGATAGCCCAGCTCGCTGGTGCGGGCCTGCTGAGCCGCGTCCCGGTGGCGGGCGGCGTAGGCGTCCTCCCGCAGAAAGCCCCGGATGACCTCAAACCCGCCCAGAAGCTCTTTGAGCTGTTGGGTGTAGCCCGCCATCTGGAGCGAGAAGGCGTCGCGGGCGGCTTTGAGCCGCTCGTTCATCTTGCGGGGCAGCACCAGCGGCGGCACGGTCACGAGCAAAATCGCCGCCAGCATCACCGGGCTGATGTAGAGGTACATTCCCAGAGCGCAGAGCATGATGCCGCCCCAGAACACGATATTGAAGATGGACATATAATAGTCGTCGTAGAGGGTGCGCAGGTCGGTAGTCAGCAGGGAGAGATAGGCTGCGTCGCCCTCCCGCTGATATTGGGACACCGGGCGGCGCAGCACCCGCTCCATGACCTGTCCCCGTACCTGCTCCACGGCACCGCAGGCGAGTTTTGTAAAGGAGCGGCGGCTCAGCCGTTCGAAAAACCAGCTGGTGAAGGTGATGAGGAACACCAGCCCCATATAGCCCAGCGCCTCCTGCTTGCTCTTGGAGTCGATGAGCCACTTGAGCTGGAAGCTTTTCAGCGGTGCGAAAAAGGACACCACCGCCGTAAAGAGCACAAAGACGATGAGCTTCGCCCAGTGGTGCTTGAAGTAGTCGTTGACCGTCTGATTATTCATAAGCAATACCCCTTATATGTCCCGAAAGGCTTCCTGCCGCGGTGCAGAATTTGGACTAAGTATAACATGGTTCCGCAAAAAAAAATAGGTTTCGCCATTTTTTCGGGACATAAAAATCCCCCTGCCCGGTGTGGACAGGGGGATAAAAGCTCTTTATGTAAGAGGTGCTGTCAGCTTACAGCTGGGGGCCGGCAGAGACCAGAGCCTTGCCGTGCTCGTTGCCCT
>OIED01000728.1_pt1 | contig 16361 bp, 10 predicted proteins | sample 1581771 | NCBI WGS metagenome assembly OIED01 (sample SAMEA3882546, study PRJEB24775) | human gut metagenome | biome: human-associated habitat; feature: intestine environment; material: feces | place: Netherlands | collected 2009/2010 | reverse complement strand
TCTCCTTCAGCTCCTCGATGCGGCTGTTGCGGTAGCTCAGGCTGTTGCCCTGCAGACCCGCCGTCTGCAACGGCCGGAAGCTGTCGTCGTTCAGGCGTCCCACCACATGGATGATGTCCCGCGACAGGTCAGTCAGCTCTTCCTCATTGACGCCCGCCGTGTCGCTCAGCACATACCGCTGGCGGGACGAGAGCAGGACGTTCTCGTCCATGGCGTGGTTCATCTTGTCGATGGCGGTCTGGCACTCCTTCATCACATCGATGTACCCGAAGCCCGCCGGGCTGTCCTCTTCCATGAACAGCGCGTCGAACACAAAGGGATACTTGCCGTGGTCGTAGAAGCCTCTTTCGGCCAGCGCCGGGTCGTTCTCGCTGGCGTAGAGCACCACGCCATTGCAGAACTTGCAGTAGTGCAGGACGCTCCTGCCCTCGGGGGAAAGCTTTTTGTAGTACCAGTCCACCACGACGCTCTTGTCGCTGGTATCAAGGCCGCCGTCGTGGATGTAATGCGGCACGTCCAGCACGCTGGCAGTGTGTCCGGCCAGCTGGGGCCAGCGGCTTTCCAGCTGAGCCGTGTCGGCCAGACTCAGCGAGAAAAAGTGGGGCGACGCCTGAATATCGTCCACGCCCGGCTCCCAGTAGAGCATCAGCAGGTTCATGGGCCGGATGGCGATCTCGCCCACACCGCCCCGCTGCTCCGAATCCCAGAACACGCCTTTGACTCCGGTCCCCTGCTTGAGCTTGCGCCACCAGGTATCGCTGTACACCTGCTCATAGTCCGCCTGTTCCAGCACCACGGGCAGCACGCTGGAAAGCGCCTGTGCCGCTGCCTCGTCGTCCTCGGCACGGGGCAGGACGTTGGGACTGGGGTAGTTGTCCATCGCGTCGGCATGCTTGTTGGCGATGGAGTTGAACAGCCAGCCGCTGGACGGCTGGGGTTTGCCCTCCATCATGGGGTTCTGGTAGTTCTTCCAGTGTCCCATCCGGAACCACAGCTCGTTGTCCACAATGCGTTTGTCCAGCGCGGCTTTTCCGGCCTTGTATTTCTGTAAAATGCCAGTGGCTTCGGCCACTTCTTCTACCCCGATGGGGGGCTTTTCATCAATCATTGCTTACTCCTTTCTTGTTAGCTTCCTCACCCTCTCAGTCTCGCTCCGCGCGCCAGCGCTGACGGAGAGGGTGAGCCGCCTATACCCTGTAAAATCTCGCCCTCCGGTGCAGCTCCAGCGGGTCGTCCCCCACCGGAGGCTGCACGGTCTGCCGGGGCGGGGAGATGGGATTTTCCATCAGCACATAGCGGCACTCGTCATAGATATGATCCTCCTGCCGGGTGTCGATGTCCTCCACGTTGCTCTCGTCATAGACCAGGTTCGGGAGGGTGCGGATGAAGTGCCTGCAGGTGCTGAACACCTGAAACATGGGCCGCCCCTCCCCATCGAACGCCAGCCGGTAGTGGAACTGCATCTTCCCCGCCAGCCGGGTGTGGTCACCGGGGACCCAGTGGAGAAAATGGGGGCCTCGCTCCATCATGGCGGCAATGCTCTCGCCCCGGCTCTCATCAAAGATGGCGGGGTCAGCCACCCCCAGAATGGTGCGGCCCTTGAGCATCGGGTCGTTCTGCTCTGCCTCCCGGATCCGCCTTGCCTGCTCCACCGGATCGATGCGCAGGCCCTCGTTGGGGCGGCCCGTACAGCCGTACAGCTCCTTGATGCGGTAAAGCCTGCCCTCCTCATCCGCCGCGTACCACCCCACCGAGAACGGCTTCGAGAAACCGAAATCGTACCCCCGGTAGATCTTCCAGTGTCTGGGGATGGCAAAGGGTGCAATGACATGGGTCCAGCGCTGGTCCTGATAATGCGCCGGGTCGTTCCTCCACTCGGTGAACACCTGCCCCGAAAAGCTGTCCCAGCTGCCATAGAGCAGAGCCTGCTTTTCCGCTTCGGGCAGGCTTGCCAGACTGGCAAGGTAGTCCGGGTCATTTTCCAGCAGGGCGGGGTTGTCGAACACGCTGGACGGGATAAACACCCTTGCCCGCTCCAGCACCTTCTCGGTTCCGTCCGGCATCCGCACCGGGAACTGTTCCACAATGGGGGTGCCGGGCGGGGCAGGCGTGATGAACCGTGCTTTCACCCAGCCGTGCCCCACACCGCCGGGATTGGTGGTGGCCCGCAGGTAGACCCGGGTGCCCGGGCCGGTAGGGCGGTTGCGGCTCATCATATAGCTGTACTCTTCCCACTCGAAATGGGTCAGCTCATCGAACCCGATGAAGTCGAAGGCCTTCCCCTGATAATTTGTGCGGTCCTTGGTGTACTGCATGGAACCAAAGTAGATCTTTGCCCCGCTGGGGAACACCCACACATGGCTGGTGGCGTTGTACTGCGCCGTGGGAAAAGCCCGCTTGTAGTAGGCCATGCTCTTGTCCACCAGATCACTGAGCTGGGGGTAGGTCTTGCGCAGGATGAGCCCCCGATAGTGGGGGATGTGCACCTGCCGCAGGGCCTCGATCACCAGCGCGTCACTCTTGCCGCCGCCTGCCGCGCCCCCGTACAGGGCTTCCGGTTCCGGGCGGCGCATGAACTCCGCCTGCCGGGGCTGGGGCCGCCATACGATCTCTGCATTCATACGTCCTCCACGGCTGGCAGAAGCACCACGCCGCACGCCCGGGCCTCGGCATCCGCACCCTGATCGTTCAGGGTCTTGGCCACCGCGGCCAGATCCTTCAGCACCGCCGTGGCCTCCTTGAGCCCCTTCATCAAGGCCGGGTCAGAGCCATCGCCACGCTGGGCCTTCTGCCGGGCGTTCAGTTCCTTGACCTCCTGCGCCAGCATGGTGCTCAGGGTGTCGGTGGCCTTGTGCAGGCTGGCAAGGCTCTTGTCCCTGCCCGGCTGTTTTGCTTGCGCCATCCTGTGTTCTCACATCCTTTCTGTTTGGCTTGGCACAAGGATACCAGCTTTTCGTCCCCTGCAACAGCGCGCACTTTTGCAGGGCCGTTTTGTACTTTTAGCGTCATAGAATCCTATTTGTATAAATCAAACTCTTGTTTTTCATCGCTGTATCGCACCGTGCAGAAATCTCCGTTTTTCTCCCGGATTTTTCACGCGCAGACACATCAGGTGCGTGAAGCGCCTTTTGCGCAAAAAAGCAGGCACTCCGCCCGCCCCGTCCGGGGCAAAGGCAGAGTGCCTGCTTTCGTTACAGATTCAGTTTCGGTTCTGCTTACAGGGTCTCAATGCGGTCAAACAGCTGCTTGCCTGCTTCCACAGCGTCCTTGCTGCCAAAGGCCACACGGGTGGCGTTTGCCATCCGGTCTGCAAGATCTGCGGCCTGTGCCCGGATCGTTTCAGCTGTCACGCTGCACATGGCCTTGCGGTCCGCGGCCAGCATGGCATCGGTGATGCCGCAGAAGTACCGGCGATCCAGCTCCTTGGCCTCAGCGTTGGGCTTTTTGGGCGAATCCATCTCGGACACCGCGCCCACGATGAACTCGGTCAGGTCTTTTTCGGTGTACTCCCGGCCTGCCAGCACCTCGGGGGCCTTGGCAAAGGTCTCGTAGCTCTCGGTCAGGTGGGGGTCACGGTAGGTGTACAGTCCCTCGGTCTGGGCACGGGTCAGCATTCCGGTGCCGTAAGCGCCGCCCACCTCACGGATGTTGTGCCACAGGTATTCGTAGCTCATAATGCGGGCCAGCACCCGGCGGTCGGCCTGCCGCTCCATGGGCCAGGTCAGGATATCATAGTTCACGCCGCCGTCAATGATAAAGGCCTCGTTCACGGGGGCCGTCAGCACCTCTGTGTAGGGCTTGGCAGCGGTGCGGCCCTGGGCAGCAAAAGCACTGCCGGGCAGCAGGGCACGCAGCTTTGCCAGCGCTTCCTCGCTGCCATGCAGGCTGACGGTCAGGGCTGCATGGTTCAGCACCTTTTCCCGCACCGCTTCCAGCTTTTTGCCCATGGCAGCCCAGTCAGCCTGTTCCAGCAGGCCGCACAGGAAGTGGTACCCGGTCACGCCGCTGCACCGCTCGCTCAGGGCATACTCCACTGAGTAGTGGGCGGCGGCACGCACGGCAGCGTACTGGTTGCCCTGCCGGATGAACTGCTGCTCCATATTCAGCTTCTGCTGGCTCAGCACCCGGGCAAAGGCTTCCTCGGCCTTGGGGCCGGTCAGGCAGGTCTTATAGAGGTACTCACTGCCCAGCGCAATGGCCTTGTCCAGATTCCGTTCCAGCAGGCTCATGTTCCAGGTGAGCTTTGCGTGGCAGGGGCTGCCCTCCTGCCGCCCGGTCCAGAAGCTGATGCAGGCCATGCTGTTGCCCAGCCAGGTGGCGCGCTGGGTCTGCAGCTCCCGGGCAGTGTGCTCGGGGGTATCCAGCTCGTCCAGAATATCAGTCAGCAGGTCAAGATACTGCACCTCTTCCGGGGTGCACTCGCCCAGGTCGTAGTAGAAATTCAGATACAGGCTGCCCTTGGAGGGGTGGTGCAGCAGCTCCGCACCGGCCAGCGGTTCCACCGTACCGGCAGCGCTCCTGTCACCGTCGCCCAGGTCGGCCACGGTCAGCGGATGGTCCAGCACCAGCTTGCCGTCGTTGCGGGCAGGGGCAGCATCCTCTTCGTCCTTCTTGGGCAGGGCCGGGGTCTGGATCACCTGCACCGGCTCTGCCAGCAGCAGATCCTTCAGCAGGTCGTTGAACCAGCCGGTGGAGAGCTTCTCCCGCAGGGAAGCAAACAGTTTGTCGGTGTGGAGCAGCAGAGCCGGGTCGCTGGTGTGGAGCCAGCCGGTGGCGGCATAGATGGCATCCAGCACGCCGTCGGGCAGGCTGCCCGGGCGCTCCAGGGAGGCAAACTCCATGGCGTTCAGGCTGGCCAGCAGCAGTTCCTCGGGGATGCCCCCTGCCAGCAGGTCGGTCACAGCCTGTTTCACGCCAGCTGCAAATTTGGGGGCCGTCTCTGCGGTGGCCCCCCGCAGCACCAGCTCCAGCGTGGGCTGCAGGGTGCTGTCGTCAAAGCCAATGTCAATATCCGCGCCCAGCTTCTGCTCCAGCAGAGCTGCCTTCAGCGGGGACTGGTTGGTGCCCAGCAGGGCATCCAGCAGGATCTCCACGCCCAGCTGGCGCTCCCGGTCAGCAAACGCGCCGGTGTACCAGGCCAGCGCACACTGCACCTGATCCGGCTCGGGGTTTTCGGTGTAGTACGGGATGTGCACACGCACACCGTTCTGCTGGTCCTGCACCGTCAGCCGGGGGCGGCTGGTGCCCTTGGGCATCCTGCTCAGATAGTGCTCATCCAGAAACGCCAGCTTCTCGGCCATATCCATCTTGCCGTACAGGGTGATGCAGCAGTTGTCGGCGCTGTAATGGCGGCGGTACACCCGCTGGTATTTTTCATAGGTCAGGGCCGGGATGGAGGCCGGGTCGCCGCCGGACACAAAGCCGTAGGCCGTATCCGGGAACATGGCCCGCTCCAGCGCGTTCTGCAGCTGCGCGTCCGGGGAGGCCAGCGCCCCCTGCATCTCATTGTAGACCACACCGCTCACCGTGCCGTCCGCGTCCCGGTGCCAGCCCTCCTGCTCGAACACGGCCTTGTCCACCATGGCCAGCGGGCAGAACACGGCGTTCAGGTACACGTCCATCAGGTTTCTGAAGTCGGTCTCGTTGGGGGTGGCAAAGGGATACACCGTCTTGTCCGGGAAGGTCATGGCGTTCAGGAAGGAGGCCATACTGCTCTTGAGCAGCTGCAAAAAAGGCGAGGTCACGGGGTACTTCTCGCTGCCCGCCAGCACCGAGTGCTCCAGAATGTGGAACACACCGGTGTCGTCGGAGGGGAAGGTGCCGAAGCCGATGCCGAACGCCTTGTTGGTGTCCTCGTTCTCCACCAGCAGGACAGTGGCCCCGCTCACATCGTGGTTCAGAACCGTCAGCACACCGTGCTGCTCCGGGCAGTCCTCGCGGCGCACCAGCGTATAACCGGGATAGTTCATGTTGTTTCTCCTTTGGGTCATATTTTTTCAAAGTGTTTGGCCCTATTGTACCACGCCTTCCGGTAAGACGCAACGAACAAAAAAAGGTGAGCGTCCTCACCCTCTCAGGCGCTTCGCGCCAGCTCCCCCAAAGGGGGAGCTTCTGACGAAACCACAGACTTTGCAATCACTGCCAAGGCCTCGCCCTTCGGGAGAGGTGGCAGCGCGCCAGCGCTGACGGAGAGGGTGAGCCAGCTTCCGGGGACATGAAAAAGGCTCCCCCTTCGGGGGAGCTGGCAAAGCCGAAGGCTTTGACTGAGAGGGTTGTTTTTACTTTTGATCCGACACCCGGAACAGCACGAATCCCACAATGAACAGCACGATCAGGCTGCCCACACCCACATTGGCGCTGCCGGTCAGCTGGCTGCCCACACTGACGATCATGGTGCCCAGAAAGGATGCGCCCTTGCCGCAGATATCGAACAGGCCGAAGTACTCGCCCGATTTTTCCGGCGGAATGATCTTGGCAAAATGGCTCCGGCTCAGCGCCTGGATGCCGCCCTGGAACATGCCCACCACAACGGCCAGCACCCAGAACTGCCACTGGTGCTTCAGGAAAAAGGCAAACAGCGCAATGCCCGCGTAGGCCGCGATGCAGACCGGGATAAGGGTGCCCGAGGGGTATTGCCCGCTCAGCCGCCCGAACACCAGTGCCGAGGGGAAGGCCACGATCTGGGTGACCAGCAGCGCCAGCAGCAGGCCGGTGGTGTCCAGCCCCAGGGCCGTGCCGTAGGCCGTGGCCATATCGATGATGGTGTACACACCATCGATGTAGCAGAAAAAGGCCAGCAGGAACCAGAACACCTGCCTGTCCTCTTTCAGGTGGCGGAGGGTGTGACCGATGCGGGCAAAGCTCTGCCGGATGGCATGTTCCTGCACCTCCACAAAGTGCACCTGCTTATACTGGCGCAGCAGGGGCAGGGTGGTCACCAGCCACCAGGCGGCGGTGATAAAGAGAGCAAGGTTCAGCGCCGTCATCTGGGAGATGCCGATGCTCCCGGCCCCCAGCACCAGCGCCAGACAGACCACAAAGGGCACACAGCTGCCAATGTAACCCCAGGCATAGCCTTTGGAGGAAACCTCATCCATCCGGTCCGGCACAGTCACATCGCTGAGCATGGAGTCATAGAACACCAGACTGCCCGAAAAGCCCACCTTGGCAAAGATGAAGATGAGCAGAAACGGCAGCCAGGTGTTTGCCATCCCCATGGCGCAGCAGCCGATCACACCCACTGCCACGCAGAAGGTGAAGATGGGCTTTTTGAAGTTGCGGGTATCGGCCAGTGTGCCAAGGATCGGGCTGAGCACCGCCGTGATGACTGTGACCGCCGAGGCTGCATAGCCCCAGTAGGCCAGATACTCCACCGAGCTCAGGCCGCCCCCCTCAGCCAGTGCGTTGAAGAAGATGGGGATCAGCGTTGCCACCAGCAGCACAAACGCCGAGTTGCCCACATCGTATAAGATCCACGCCCGTTCCAGGCTGGTCAGGCGAATTTTTTGCTTTGCTTCGTTCATTTACGTTCCTCTCAAAATTCTCCGAAGGTGTGGTCATAGGCCTTGTCCAGCGGTGCGCCGTTGGAGAGTCCTTCCACATATTCCGTGATGAGCCGCACTGCCAGCGGAAGAGCCTGCTGATACAGCGCTTCCAGCTCTTTGTCGCTGGCCTCGCACCGGGGATTGGGCTGGAGGTTCGCCACCAGCCCGTGCATGACATCATAGGTACCTGCCGCTTTCAGGGCCGTCAACACCACCCAGCGCTTGACCGGGCTGGTAGCCTGCAGCAGATGGTGCACCCGCACCATGCCCCGCATGGCTCCGTAGGTCTCATCTGCCGTGACATTTTCGTAGAACGGCGCAATGATCTTTGCAAACTCCCGGTTGGGGCGGATATGCCCCGCCGTGAAAAAGTGCATCGGGTCAAGCCCGTCCTCCCGCATCAGCTGGTTGTCAAACTCCGTCTCGATCTCGCAGTGGCTCACACCGCTTTCCCGGGTGTAGCGCTCCACATAGGGGTGGCAGGTACTGTCCAGTGCAAAGTGGCAGACGAACCCCAGCGCATAGGCCAACGCAGCATTCTTGTTGTGGGCCGTGTTCACCACGCCCCGGGCCCGGGTAAAGAACACCCGGCCCGGCTGCTCGTGCATGGCGTTGCCCAGCCGGTTCACGGGGTTGGACTGCAATGCCCGGTAGTAGAACATCAGGTCAGGCCCGTGCAGGCCCATATCATACAGCGGCCGGTATGGGGTGATCTTTTCCCGCAGCTCCCTGGGCAGCTGCACCAGAACATCCGCACCAAAGCGGCGGTGTGCATACGTAGATGGCATATCCTCTCTCCTCCTTTTCGTACCAGAATCAGTATAGCAGAATCCCACCCCCGCCGCCACCCTTCTGGGTCTGATTTGTGTAAAATTTTTGAGATATTTTTCATCACGCCCATCCCATAGCGCAAAAACGCCCCGCCGGTCTCCCGGCAGGGCGCTTTCGCAGGGTGGTATTGCAGACCGGGTCTGTCTGTGAAACACCCGGCGGCTTTCAGCTATTCCAAACGATCAGTCTTTTTTCACCATCATCTTGCTGGCCTTATAGATATCGCCGCAGCCCAGAGTGATGACCAGATCGCCCTCCCGGGCATTCTGCTTGACCCAGTCAGCGGCAGCCTCAAGGCTGTCCACCAGCACAGAGTTGGGGATCTGCGCCGCCAGCTTTGCGCTGGTAATGGTGGGGTCGTTGGGCTCGCGGCTGCCCATGATGGGGGTGATCACCGTGATATCAGGGATCTTGAACACATCCACAAAGTCGTTGAACAGCATCTTGGTCCGGCTGTATGTAAACGGCTGATGGACTGCGATGACACGATTGTAGCCCAGCTCCTTGGCGGTGTTCAGGGTCGCGCGGATCTCGGTGGGATGGTGGGCGTAGTCGTCCACGACCACCGCGCCGTTGCACTCGCCGTAGACCTCAAAACGGCGGCCTGCCCCCTTGAAGTTCAGGGCAGCGTTGGCGCACTGCTCCACGGTCAGGCCCACAGAGCGGCAGACAGCACACATGGCCAGTGCATTGTAAATGTTGTGGCGGCCCGGCACTGCCAGACGGATGTGGCCCAGCTCATTGGTATCCCACTCCTTCAGATCAAATTCAAAGAAGCCGGGCTTGTACTCCTGCACGTTGACAGCACGGTAGTCGGCCGCATTGTCAATGGCAAAGGTGCGCACGCGGCGGTCCAGGGTGTACATGACATCCATGGTGTTCTTATCATCCGCATTGGCAAAGATCATAAAATGGGTCATCAGGGCAAAGCGCTTGAAGGCAAACTTCAGCTCGCCCATGCTGCCGTAATAGTCCAGATGGTCGTTATCGATGTTCAGCACCACGGACATATAAGGGGTCAGCTTGAGGAAGGTCTCGGAGAACTCGCAGGCCTCGATGACGATATCATCGCCCTTGCCGGCCTTGCCGTAGCCGCCGATGAGGGGCAGCTTGCCGCCGATGACTGCAGAGGGATCACGGCCTGCCAGCTCCAGCGCGGTGGTGATCATGGAAGTCGTGGTGGTCTTGCCGTGGGTGCCGGAAACGCAGATGCTGTCCTTGTACAGGCGGCTCACATAGCCCAGCAGAACGCTGCGCTCCACAGTGGGGATGCCATAGGAAGCGGCAGCGTTCAGCTCCACGTTGTCCTTGGCAATGGCGGCAGAGTAGACCACCAGGTCAACGCCGATCACGTTGTCCGCAGCATGACCCAGGCTGACCTTCACGCCCATCTCCCGCTCCGAGCGGATGATGCTGCCGTCCAGCACATCGCTGCCGGAGATATCATATCCCTTGGCAGAGAGGATCTGGATCAGCGGATACATGCCGCTGCCGCCGCAGCCGATGAAGTGGATCTTTTTCACATTATCCAGCAGATGCATGGTATAATCAGTAACGAACATAAGCAGGCAAACCTCCAATAAACAAACGGCTGCAAGGCAGACCGAATCCATTTTAATTCTTGGGTACTACTTATTATATAATTTTTGGCCGACAAAATAAACAGTTCCGAGCGAATTTTCGGAAAGAACCAGAAACTCCGGCACATTTTTGTGACAACTGTACAGATAGCCCATGGATTTTCGCCCCTTTTGCACACTTCATAAAAGATTTACATTTTTTATCGGCTTGATAGCTAACAATTTTGAAGTATTTGTGGTATGATAGTTGTAAATTTTGAGCTATCACGCTGCCGCCGGATGCGCGGCTGGAAAAGAGGAATCTCATTTTGAACATCAAGATCACTGCGGACAGCACCTGCGATCTGTCCGAAGCGCTGCTCCGGCAGTGGAACATCAGCCTGATCCCCATGCACATCCTCATGGGGGAGGAAAGCTATCTGGACGGCGTTACCATCCACCCCGCCGATGTATTCGCCCATGCCCAGAACGGCGGCAAAATGCCCAAATCCGCCGCCCCCAATCTGGTGGAGTACACCGACTTCCTCGCCCCCTTTGCCAGAGACTACGATGCCGTCATCCACATCAATGTCGGCTCCAAATTCTCCTCCTGCTTCCAGAACGCCCGGCTGGCGGCGCAGGAGTTCGGCAACGTCTATGTCGTGGACAGCGAGAATATCTGCACCGGGCAGGGCTATCTCGTCCTGCAGGCAGCCAAGTGGGCCGCTGACGGCCTGCCGCCCAAGAACATTTCCATGCGCTTACAGGGCCTTGCCAAGCGGGTCGAGTTGAGCTTTGTGCTCAACCAGCTGGACTACATGGCCAAAAGCGGCCGCTGCTCCGGCGTGCTGGCCTTCGGAGCCAACATTCTGGGCATCAAGCCCAGCCTGGCCGTCATCGATGGTGAACTGAAAGTCGTGCGGAAGTACCGGGGCAGCCTGCCCATCTGCGTGGGCAAGTACATCACCGACCAGCTGGCGAACCGGGAGGACATCGACCGCAGCATGGTGTTCATCTCTTCCACCCAGGCAAAGCCCGGCTGCATGGAGGCCATCAAGGCCGGACTGCGGCAGTACGGCAATTTTGAGAATGTCTACGAGACCGACATCGGCACCACCATCGGCGGCTATTCCGGCCCCGGTACCATCGGCATCGTGTTTGCACGCAAGCAGTAAATTTCTCCCTGCACACAAAAAAGACGCGCTCATCACAGAGCGCGTCTTTTTTTGCTTGATATCCGGTTTTCTCAGCTCAGCCGTCCGCTCTCTACCGAGAAGCTCAGGTCGGCCACGGCCATGGTGGATCTGCGATGGGAGACCAGCAGGACAGTCTTTTCCCTGCACTCATCCCGCACGGTCTTGAGGATGATTCCCTCGTTCAGGCTGTCCAGATTGGAGGTAGGCTCGTCCAGCAGGAGGAAAGGTGCATCGTGCAGGAAGGCACGGGCCACACCGATGCGCTGGCGCTCACCGCCGGAGAGTGCACCGCCCAGCTCGCCCACAGTGGTATCATATCCCTTGGGCAGGCTGTTGATAAAGCCATCCAGCGCGGCCTTTCTGCAGGCAGCCTCCACCTCGGCACGGGTGGCATCGCGCCGGGCGATCCGGATGTTGTTTTCTATGGTATCGTCAAACAGCTCCGTTTCCTGGGTCACAAGACTTTCCTGGGCGCGCAGGGCGGCAGTGTTCACGGCGCGGATATCACGTTCACCAAACCGGATGGTACCGCTGCTCACATCCCAGAAGCGCATGAGCAGCCGCAGGAAGGTGGATTTGCCGCTGCCGGAGCGGCCCGTGATGCCCACGATCTTCTTTTCCGGGATGGTCAGGCTCAGGTCGTGGAGCACCTCTTCCTTGGCGTAGGCAAAGCTGACATGCTCAGCCTGTGCACCGGTAAAGGTGGTATCCGCGCCGTCGATCACATCGGCAGTCACGGGGTCCTCGTCCAGCAGGTCAAGGACACGGTCGGCACTGGCGAACACCTGAGTCAGGCTGGCACCGAGGTTGGCCAGCGCCACCACCGGGCCAAAGGAGCTCAGGGCCGACAGGGTGCAGATCAGCACCCCTTCCGCGCCCAGCTGGCCATTCTGATACAGCCGGATGCTCACCCCCAGCACAGCCAGCGCCGTCAGCACGATGAGGGTGTTGGCGGCACCCACGGTCACGCCCTCGCGGTACTTCATGGCCTTCTGCTTCTCCCCCAGCGTCTCGCTGTGGGCCGTGATGCCCTCGGCACGCGCGGCGGTGTTCTGGTACTGCAGGATATCCCGCAGACCGCGCAGGCTTTCCAGCAGATAGCTGTTGGTGTCGGCCAGGGCCTGCCGGTACTCACGGGCAGCTTTGTCGCCCCGTCTGGCAGACCACACCGGCAGAGCAATGCCCACCAGCAGATAGCCTGCCAGCAGCACCAGTGCGGGCAGAATATGATAACTGGCCGTAAAGCAGGTCATGCCGGTCACACAGAGGATCGCGATGCAGACCGGCGAAATGGTGTGGGCATAGAACACCTCCAGCTGCTCGATGTCGGCGGTGATCAGGGAGATCAGGTCGCCCCGGTCACGGCCCTCCAGCTTGGCAGGGGTCAGGCGGCGAAGTGCGCCGAACACCTTATCCCGGATGAGGGCCAGCAGCTTGAAGGCGATATAGTGGTTGGAGGCCTGCTCTGCGTAGCGCAGCACGCCGCGCAGCAGGGCAAAGACAAGGATACAGACAAAGGCTGTGTTCACGCCTGCCAGCGGGCTGGGCAGGCCTGCCGCCGTGAGCAGGGCAAAGCCGCCGAAGACCGTGATAAAGGTGGCGCAGAAATGGCCGATGACACCCATGACAATGGCTGCCAGCATGATGGGCAGCATGGGCCGGACCAGCACGATCAGCCGTGCGGCAATGGCAAACGGACTGCGGTGTTTTGTGTTGTTCATGCGCTCACCTCCCCAAGGTCTTCCAGCTGTTTCTGGGCGTTGTACAGGCGGCTGTACACCCCCTGTGCCGCCAGCAGGTCATGGTGCGTTCCCTGCTCGGCAATGCGGCCTGCCTCCAGCACATAGATGCAGTCGCTGTCCACTACATTGGCCAGACGGTGGGAGATCAGGATCACTGTTTTCTTTCCCGCCAGGCTGTGGATGGCTTTCATTATATCGTTCTCGCTCTCGGCATCCACATTGGAGGTCGCCTCGTCGAACACATAGATGGGCGAATCATGCAACAGGGCACGGGCCATGGCAAGGCGCTGGCGCTGCCCGCCGGACAGGTTGGAGCCGCCCTCGTGGAGCGCCGTTGCAAGGCCGCTCTGGCTGTGGCAGAAGTCTGCAAGATTCACCTGCTCCAGGGCCGCCCAGAGCTCGGCTTCGGCTGCATCGGGCCGGGCCATCCGGAGGTTGGCTTCCACCGTGCCCTTGAAGATGGCCGCATTGTGGGGCACCAGTGTCAGCAGGCGCAGGCGGTCGGCCTGCTTCCATTCGCTGACCGGGATGCCGCCCAGCGTGACCTCTCCCTCCGTCGCGGTGCGGGCACCGGACAGGATGGCCGCTATGGTGCTCTTGCCGCAGCCGCTTTCGCCCACCAGCGAGACAAAGCTGCCCTGCGGGATGGTCAGGGACACATCGTGCAGGATGGTGCGCTCCTTCTCGTAACCAAAAGTGACATGCTCCAGCGCAAGGGTGCTGTCGGCCGGGTCGGCGGTCTTTTCGCCATCTTCAGGCTCCTGGGCAGAGAGCAGCCTGAAGATCTTCTCAGCCGAAGCCGCACCATTCATGGCAATGTGGAAGTAGCTGCCCAGCAGGCGCAGGGGCAGGAAGAAATCCGCCGCCAGCAGGAGGATGGTCAGGGCGCTGGTCAGGCTGAGCTGGCCTTTGGCAAAGGCCGATGCCGCGCTGATGATACCAAGACCCGCACCGCCATAGGCCATCAGGTCCATCAGGGTCACGCTGTTCAGCTGCATGGTCAGCACCTTCATCGTGATCTTGCGGAACCGCTCGGCCTGGGCATTCATCTCCTCGTGCTTCCAGCCGTCTGCCTGATAGATCTTCAGGGTGGTCAGCCCCTGGATATTCTCCAGAAAGCTGTCGCCCAGGGTGGTGTACTCGCCCCAGTAGTTCGCCAGCAGCTTCTTAGCGAACTTCTGCACCGCCACAATGGATAGGGGGATGAGCGGCACACAGCACAGCAGAAGGATGGCCGAGCGCGCGTGCACGCCCACCAGCAGCACAAACAGAGTCACCGGGGCCAGCAGGCTGTAAAACAGCTGGGGCAGATACTTTGCAAAGTAGGTGTCGATCTGCTCCACACCCTCGCTGGCCAGCATCACGGCTTCGCTGGTGGCCACCGTCTCGCTGTAACCGGCCCCCAGCCGGGTGAGCTTTGCATAGATGCTGCTGCGCAGGGTGCGCTTGACATCCTTGGAAGCCCGGTCGCTCATATCGGAGGCGCAGAGGGTAAGGCCATAGCGCACCGGCACAGTCAGCAGGCAGAGCAGCATCCCCTGCCAGAGGGCATTGCCGGTCAGGCTGCCCGCAAACACGCCGCCGATGAGGCGGGATACCGTCATCACCAGCACCACATTGCACAGCATCCCCAGCCACTGGAACAGCACGTTCAGCCCCACATAGCGCAGGGCCTTCCGATCGAAGGAAAGCAGTTTCTTGTTGATCACGAAGCGTTCTCCTTTTCGGATTCATCCGGGCCGAACAGGCGGTCATATTCGCCGGTAAAAGCCCGTTCGGGCAGGGCCGAAGTCAGGGCCAAAGCGGCATTATAGCGTTCCTCTTCGGTCATGTCGATGCGCACAGGCGGAAAATGCGTCAGCACCGTTTCCAGTTGAGCCCTGACCGCCTTTGCCACAAAGATGCCCCGATCGGTCAGATAGATCTTGCCATAGTGTTCCTTCACGATCATTCCCCGATCCATCAGCAGGTTCATAATGCGCACCACGCTGGGCTTAGTCACGTTCAGCTTTTCGGCAATGCTGCGGGAGCAGATATCCAGATGCGTCTGGGAGACCTCATAGATGGCCAGGAGATACCGCAGATGGGCTGCTGTCAGTTCCATAGTATCACTCTCTCCTATAATAATGTAAGCCGCTTCCAGTGTTATCCAAAGCTAACTTTTTTCATTCTAAAAAAGGGCGCGGGCCGATTGGATGTTCGACCCGCGCCCAGCGGTTTTTACTGATCAGTGGCAGCCGCTGCAGCCGCCGCAATTGCCATTGCAGCCGCCCTCGCCGCAGCCCCCACAGCCGCCATGCTTGTGGGAGTGCCATGTGGCCCAGCCCACACCGCCAAACACGATAGCACCTACAATAATGGTAGGCAGATTAAAGTTCGTGGCCAGGAATTCCATCATACAGAACACACCCTTTCAAACTGGACAGATGATTTTACTTGATCTTGGAAACGTCGATCTTGACCTCGTTGTCGCCAACGTACTTGTTGGGGCGGAACATCAGGTACAGGAATGCGGCAAAAATCACGATTGCCACGATGGTGAAGAAGTTGAAGCCAACCTCACCGGTGATCAGGCCGCCGATCTGGTACACGACCAGAGCCGCGCAGTAAGCCAGAGCGCACATATAACCGATGGCGATGGCAGTCCACTTGCCGTTGTTCATCTCACGCTTGATCGCGCCCATAGCAGCGAAGCAGGGAGCGCACAGCAGGTTGAAGATCATAAAGGCGTAAGCGGACAGAGCGGTGTAATCCTGCGCAACTGCTGCCCAGATCTCATCACCGTTCTCAGACAGCTCGCCGCCGAAGTGATACAGAACACCGAAGGTGCCAACCACGTTCTCCTTTGCGATCAGACCAGAGACGGAAGCAACGGTTGCACGCCAGTTGCCGAAGCCCAGAGGAGCGAAGATCCAGGCGATCTTGGTAGCGATAGCGGCCAGGACGGAGTTGTCCTGATCCTCGACCATGCCGAAGGCACCATTCTCGAAACCGAAGCCCTGCAGGAACCACAGCACAACGGTAGCTGCCAGAATGACGGAACCGGCACGCTTGATGAAGGACCAGCCGCGCTCCCAGGTGGCACGGAAAACGTTGCCCCATGCAGGCACATGGTAAGCGGGCAGCTCCATAACGAAGGGTGCGGGGTCGCCAGCGAAGAGCTTGGTCTTCTTCAGAATAACACCGGAGCAAATGATGGCAGCCATGCCGATGAAGTAAGCGGAAACAGCAACCAGAGAGGAACCACCGAACATTGCACCTGCGATCAGGCCGATGATGGGCATCTTAGCGCCGCAGGGGATGAAGCAGGTGGTCATAATGGTCATACGGCGGTCACGCTCGTTCTCGATGGTACGGGAAGCCATGACACCGGGCACGCCGCAGCCGGTACCGACCAGCACGGGGATGAAGCTCTTACCAGACAGGCCGAAACGGCGGAAGATACGGTCCATGATGAAGGCGACACGGGACATATAGCCCACATCCTCC
>OIED01000724.1_pt1 | contig 16420 bp, 10 predicted proteins | sample 1581771 | NCBI WGS metagenome assembly OIED01 (sample SAMEA3882546, study PRJEB24775) | human gut metagenome | biome: human-associated habitat; feature: intestine environment; material: feces | place: Netherlands | collected 2009/2010 | reverse complement strand
TCTGACCCCATCCACATGGTCATCGTCGTCGTTGCCCTGGTGGCGCTCTTCGTGCTCGTCGGCCTTCTCGCCTCCCGTGGGAGCCGTCGCCGCCAGCGCGACCTGCGCCGCGAGCACGACCGTCGCCGCGCGCAGGCGGCGGGCCGCCGAGTCGGCGCCCATTACGCCACGCCCCGCAAGAAGCGCTAGCCTGGTCCGCTTTCCGGGTTTTCCGGAGCGCGTCGGCTGTGCTACCATGTCCCACTAGGCAATGACGGAGAGGTTTGGTCGTCGCGTCGCCAGCGGACAAGAGATGGGGCTCACCGGCTGAGAGGTCCCTCCAAGGCTGACGTCCAGAGTTCACTCCACCAGCCGCAACCTTAACGGTGGCCGCGGGCGCAGGCGCGCTTCTCGCCACCCAGTAGGGAAGCCGTCCGCCCCACGGAACGGGGCCCAAGAGAGGACGCGCGCGAGAGAAAACGCGCTCGTCAACCAAGGTGGTACCGCGGAACTCATCCGTCCTTGGGCAGAGAATGCCCGAGGACGGATTTTTGTTTGGAAAGGGGAGCACGCAATGTCGATGTCCGACGACCTCAAGGCAATTGAGGCTCAAGTCCAGGAGGGCCTTGCCAAGGCCGAGAACATGGACGCCCTGGAGGCCCTGCGCGTTGGTGTCCTGGGCCGCAAGGGCAGCCTGACCGCCATCATGCACACCATGGGCAAGGTCCCGCCCGAGGAGCGTCCCGCCATGGGCGCCCTGGCCAACACCGTCCGCGCCAACGTGGACATGGCCATCAAGAGCCGCAAGGAGGAGCTCGGCCGCGCTCTCATGGCAAAGCGCATGGAGGCCGACGCCGCCGACGTGACCCTTCCGGGTCGCACGCTCTCGCTGGGCACCCAGCACCTCATCTCCCAGATTCGCGAGGAGATCGAGGACATCTTCTGCGGCCTGGGCTACACCGTCGAGGACGGTCCCTACGTGGAGACCACCTACTACAACTTCACCGCGCTGAACGCCCCTGAGGACCACCCCAGCCGCTCTGCCAAGGACACCTTCTACGTGGTCGACAACAACCCCGGCAGCGTCGCGCACCCCGAGGCTCACGCCCACGGCGAGTCCGACGTACTGCTGCGCACCCAGACTTCGGGCGTGCAGATCCACACCATGGAGTCGCAGAAGCCGCCCATCTACATGATCTGCCCGGGCACCGTCTATCGTCCCGACACGGCCGACGCCTGCCACCTGCCGCAGTTCAACCAGATCGAGGGCCTGGTCGTCGACGAGGGCATCACCTTTGGCGATCTTAAGGGCACGCTCGACTACTTTGTTAAGTGCATGTTTGGCGAGGACCGCAAGACGCGTTATCGCCCGCATTTCTTCCCCTTCACCGAGCCTTCCTGCGAGGTGGACGTGAGCTGTCACGTGTGCGGCGGCAAGGGCTGCAACTTCTGCAAGCACAGCGGCTGGATCGAGATCTTGGGCTGCGGCATGGTCGACCCCAACGTCCTGATCAACTGCGGCATCGACCCCGAGAAGTACACCGGCTTTGCCTTTGGTATTGGCGCCGAGCGCGTCGCGGCCCTGCGCTACGACCTGCCCGACCTGCGAACGCTCATGACAGGTGATATGCGCTTCCTGAACCAATTTTAGGCTTGCCCAGGCACCCCATCTTGGCGTTCAAACCGTCGCTCGCGTACCTTTAGTACGCGTCGCTCCTCTTTCACGCCAACCTGGGGCACCTGGACAACCCTAAGGCGAACGTCTTCATTTGATATTCCTCCCTTTGCGGAGATTAAGAACTAGGAGAGCTACATGCGCGTTTCTTACGACTGGCTCAAGACCATGATCGATATTCCGGAGGATCCCAAGACCCTTTCGGACGAATATATCCGTACCGGCACCGAGGTCGAGGCGATCGACACCGTGGGCGAGTCCTTCGACCACGTGGTGACCGCCAAGGTGCTCACCAAGACCCTGCACCCCGATAGCGACCATATGTATGTGTGCTCGGTCGACGTGGGCGACAAGAACCTCGACGCCGATGGCAACCCCGCCCCGCTGCAGATCGTCTGCGGCGCGCAGAACTTCGAGGCCGGCGACCACATCGTCACGGCCATGATCGGCGCTGTGCTCCCCGGCGACGTCAAGATCAAGAAGAGCAAGCTTCGCGGCGTCGTGTCCATGGGCATGAACTGCTCTGCGCGCGAGCTCGGCCTGGGCGGCGACCACTCCGGCATCATGATCCTGCCCGAGGATACGCCCTGCGGCATGCCGTTTGCCGAGTACGTGGGCTCGAGCGACACCGTGCTCGACTGCGAGATCACGCCCAACCGTCCCGATTGCCTGTCCATGATCGGCATGGCCCGCGAGACCGGCGCCATCTTCGACCGCGATTTCCACGTTGAGCTGCCCGCCATCAAGGCCGAGACCGGCCGCGCGACCGACGACGAGCTTTCGGTCGAGATTGCCGACGAGGGCCTGTGCGACCGCTATGTCGCCCGCATCGTGCGCAACGTGAAGGTCGGTCCGTCGCCCGACTGGATGGTCAAGCGCCTCAACGCCCTGGGCGTGCGACCGCACAACAACATTGTCGACATCACCAACTACGTGATGATGCTCACCGGTCAGCCGCTGCACGCCTTTGACCTGGACACCTTTGCCGAGCGCGAGGGCAGGCGTCGCGTGGTGGTTCGCGCCGCCCAGCAGGATGAGAAGTTCACGACGCTCGACGGCGAGGAGCGTACGCTCGACGCCGGCATGGGCCTCATCACCGACGGCGAGCGTCCCGTGGCGCTGGCCGGCGTTATGGGAGGCATGGATTCCGAGATCGAGGACGACACCGTCGACGTGATGGTCGAGAGCGCCTGCTTCAACGCCGGTCGCACCTCGCACACCAGCCGCGACCTGTCGCTGATCTCCGATGCCTCCATCCGCTTTGAGCGCCAGGTCGATGAGACCGGCTGCGTGGATGTCGCCAACGTCACGTGCGCGCTCATCGAGGAGATCGCCGGCGGCGAGGTCGCTCCCGGCTACGTCGACGTGTTCCCCGCGCCCAAGACCATCGACAGCATCAAGCTGCGCCTGGCCCGCGTGCACGCCATCTGCGGTGCCGACATCGAGCCCGACTTTATCGAGCGATCGCTCACCCGCCTGGGCTGCACCGTCGAGCGCGACGGCGAGGACTTTATGGTCACCCCGCCGAGCTTCCGCCCCGACCTGCCGCGTGAGATCGATCTGATCGAGGAGGTCCTGCGCCTGTGGGGCATGGGCCGTGTGACGGCGACCATCCCAGCTGCCAAGAACCACATCGGCGGCTTGACCCGCGAGCAGAAGCTCACCCGCAAGGTTGGCGAGATCCTGCGCGCCTGCGGCCTCAACGAGACCACGACCTTTGGCTTTGCCGCTCCGGGCGACCTGGAGAAGATCGGCATGTCCACCGAGGGCCGCGGTTGCCCCGTGGTGCTCATGAACCCGCTGGTAGCCGAGCAGACCGAGATGCGTCGTTCGCTGTTGCCGGGCCTGCTGCAGTCCGTGGCCTACAACGAGGCGCACGGTACGCCCAATGTGCACCTGTACGAGGTCGGCAGCCTGTTCCACGGTCGCGAGAACGCCAGCCTGCCCAAGGAGACCAAGTCCGTGGCGGGTGTGCTCTCGGGCCAGTGGAGCGAGCAGTCCTGGAACATGAAGTACCGCAAGCTGCGTTTCTTCTTTGGCAAGGGCATTGTCGAGGAGCTGCTCGCCCAGCTGCGCATCGAGAAGGTTCGCTTCCGTCCCGTCGAGGGCGAGGGCTACGCTTTCTTGCAGCCGGGTCGTGCGGCCGAGGTTCTGTCCGGCGGCACCGTACTGGGCTGGGTTGGCGAGATTCACCCCGAGGCGCGCGAGGCGATGGGCATCGATGAGGTCGTCGTTGCCTTTGAGCTCGATCTGGACAAGCTGATCAAGGGCGCCCGCAATCAGGAGAACTACCGCGAGTTCTCGCAGTACCCTGCCGTTGAGCACGACCTTGCTATCGTGGTCGACAATGCTGTGACCTGCGAGGATCTTGAGCGCCGCATTACCAGCGCCGGCGGCAAGCTGCTCGAGGGCGTGCGCCTGTTCGACGTCTACCGCGATCCCATCCGCATCGGAGCGGGCAAGAAGTCCATGGCCTTTGCGCTTACGTATCGCTCCGACGACCACACGCTCACCAGCGAAGAGGTCGAGAAGGCGCACCAGAAGATCGTCACCAAGGTATGCAAGGGCGTAAACGGCGAGGTCCGCGGCTAGGATTTGCGCTGGGGTATGGGTCAGCGGTGGCTGCTGTCGAGTCCTACGTGATTGCTATGCTCGGTATAAGGCACTGCTGAGCCTGCATATATGACACGCGCATTACATAACGGCGTGCTGCTTTGTCGGCAGTGCGCCGTTTTGCTATGATAGCCCGCGGAGTGTTACGAATCTAACAATACGTAACACTCTTAAGGTGATTTAAGCGGCGTTGCAATTCCGTGCGCCGATTACCGGGAGGCGTACATGCACATTCCAGATAATTATCTGTCTCCGCAGACCGATGCCGTCATGGCGGTGGCAATGGTGCCCGTTTGGGTCCATTGCATCAAAAAGGTGCGCGCTACGCTCGATCGCGAGCACATGGCGTTCTTGGGCATTTGCGCCGCGTTCTCCTTCTTGCTCATGATGTTCAACGTGCCGCTGCCCGGCGGTACCACTGGTCACGCCGTTGGTGGCGCGCTCATTGCGCTGCTGCTGGGCCCGGAGGCCGCGGCCATTGCTGTCTCGGTCGCGCTGGCGCTACAGGCACTGCTGTTTGGCGACGGCGGCATCCTGTCCTTTGGCGCCAACTGCTTTAACATGGCCTTCGTGCTGCCGTTTGCCGCTGCTATCGTGTTCCGTGCGCTCAACAGCCGTCTGCACGACAAGAGCTGGGGCACCTCGGTTTCGGCCATCGTAAGCGGCTGGGTCGGCCTGTGCCTGGCGGCCCTGTGCGCGGCAATCGAGTTTGGTATTCAGCCGATGCTCTTTACCAACGCTTCGGGCGCGCCGCTGTACTGCCCCTTCCCACTGTCTATTGCCATTCCTGCCATGATGATCCCGCATATGCTGGTTGCCGGCGTGGTCGAGGGCGTGGCGACGGCTGCGATTTACGGTTTCATTAAGAAGACGGCGCCGAGCGTTATCGTCGGGCCCGAGGCCGTCGATGGCCAGCTTGCTGCCGAGGGCGCTGCTGCCAAGAAGACCTCGCTGGTCCCCACGCTCATCCTGGTCGCCGTGCTTGTCGTGGCCGCGCCGCTGGGCCTGCTGGCCACGGGTGACGCCTGGGGCGAGTGGGACGCCGAGGGCGCCGCGACCGCCGTTCAGGAGGCTGGTGACAACAGTCTGCAGACTTCGGTCGGCCTCGATACCCCGACCTTTGCCGACGCTCTGCCCACGGGCGATTATCTGCAGGCCTATTCTGAGGAGCAGGGCCTTGGCTTTGCCGGCCAGGCCGCGATGTATATTCTTTCGGGCGTGATTGGCGTGGCGGTGCTCACCATCGCATTCCGTCTGATTTCGCTGACGGTCAAGGAAAGCGGTGCTCATGGCAATAGCCGAGCTGCCTAGCTGGCTTGCGGCCGAGGAGCGATACGAGCCCGCGGGGTTTCGGCATCGTGTGATGCAAAAGAATGTCCTGCACCTGGCGAGCCTGCTTGAGCGGGTTCGCCTGGGTGGAGGTGCGCACGAGGGCGGGTCGATGGTCGACCGCGCCCTTTCTTGCGTTTCGGCTCCGGTGCGTCTGGTGGGGATGTTCGTTTGCGTCCTGTGCGTGTGTCTGACGCAAAGCCCGCTGTACCTCATGTTGATGGCGGCTATCGCGCTGGTGCTCGTTGCCGTGCGCCCCGTACGCGGGCTGCGGGCAACCTTTGTGCCGGCGCTTGGCGCTGCGGGGCTCGCAGTGGTTCTGGCGCTGCCTGCCCTGCTGCTGGGCGCGTCTGCCACGGGCACCATGCTCAAGATCGCGCTCAAGACGTTTATTAATGTGTCGCTGGTGCTGGGCGTTTCGTGGACCCTCACGTGGAGTCGCATGTCGGCGGCGCTCAAGATGCTGCATCTACCCGACGAAGTTATCTTTACGTTTGATATGGCGCTCAAGCACATCGAGGTGCTGGGTCGCACGGCGCACAATCTGTGCGAATCGGTCATGCTGCGCAGCGTTGGCCGTGCGCCTGAGGGATTTTCGCGTACCGATTCGATCGCGGGTATCATGGGCATGACCTTTATCAAGGCGATGGAATGCAGCCGCGCGATGGACGAGGCTATGCTTTGCCGCGGCTTTGCCGGTGCGTATCCGGCTCCCGCGCGCGCCGGGTTTGGCTGGCGCGATGCGGTCTATGCGGCCGGCGTGGCGCTGCTGGCAGTGTTGTGCGCCGTGCTGTAGGCACTGCTGGTTTCGGCTGGGGATGCAAATAGGGAAGGGCGACGTTTTGGCAAACGATACGAATAACGCGATGGGTGCGAGCGGTGCTGCCGGCGCCGAGACCACGCCGCTCATCGAGTTTCGCGACGTGGTGTTTTCCTATGCGGGTCATACGGTGGTCGACGGCGTTTCGCTGCAGGTGGATCGTGGTGAACTCGTTGCTCTGCTTGGTCCTAACGGTTGTGGCAAGACGACGATCATGCGCCTTATCAACGGCCTTGAGCTCGCGGATGCCGGCGCATACCTGTTTGACGGACGCGTGGTCGATGCGGCGTATCTGAAGGATTCTGCTGCTGCTCAGCGTTTTCATCAGCGCGTAGGTTTTGTGTTCCAGAATGCCGACGCCCAGCTGTTCTGCGCTACGGTGGGCGAGGAAGTTGCTTTTGGTCCCGCGCAGATGGGGCTGCCGGCAGACGAGCTCGAGCGCCGCGTGCGCGATGCCATGGGGCTGTTTCAGGTTGCCGACCTTGCCGACGCCTCTCCCTATCAGCTCTCGGGCGGGCAAAAGAAGCGCGTTGCGCTGGCTGCGGTGGTGTCGATGAACCCGGATATCTTGGTCCTCGACGAGCCTACCAATGGACTCGACGAGGATTCATGCGACATTGTGGTCAACTTCTTGCTGGCCTACGTCGCGGCGGGTAAGACGGTCTTGATGAGCACGCATCACCAGGATTTGGTGCGACGCCTGGGTGCCCGTGCAATCTATATCGATCGATATCACCATGTGGTCGAGGCACCTTCGCCGTCGTATGGAACCGAAAGCGGTGCTACGGACTAGTTGCTGCGTAGAGCGTGCGTAGCCGCCCGCGCGGCTTTGCCGTGATGGTATAGTTATCCAGGTTTTTATGGGGGTGGCTATGCCAAGCTGGAACATTCATATCGCTCAGACGGAGCGTTTGCTGGAGCGCACCGGTGCGCTTGCCAATAGCGTGCGCGACCGCAATGCCTTTTTGTTTGGCTGCGTGGTTCCGGATATCTTCGTGGGCTATATGGTCCCTGGCATCGCCGATCCCATCCCGTACCGCATTACGCACTTTGCAAAGCCCGAGCCTATCCCTAAACCTCGTGAGCATGAGTTCTGGGATACCTATGTGGCGCCGCTGCTTAAAGGGGCGCCTGTTGGTACGCCGGCTGCCGCGACCTCGATTGTCGAGGAGCGTGAGCGACTCAATCGGGTACATTATCCCCAACGTTACAAGGACGCCGAGCCGGTTGCCGGCCCCGGCGCCTGTGAGTTTTCGCTTGCGTCCGAAGATGTGGCGCAGTCGCTGCTCGATTTAACACTGGGCGTCTGGTCGCATCTGGTGGCCGATACCGTATGGAATACGCGCGTGAATCAGTACCTGGAGGCGCACGGCGGCAAGCCGTGCGAGGAGTTCCGCATTAAAAAGCAGGGCGATTTTGACTGGTTTGGCAAGACGCTGGGCATCGTTTCCATCCCGCGTGCGACTGATCGCCTGTATACCGCTGCGGCGCGTTTTGGGCAGTATCCCATCCATAAGGAGTATGTGCTCAAGACCATCGGCGTCATGCACGAGATCGTGCGCGAAAACCCCGGAGAGCCCGATCATCCGCCATATCGTCTGCTAACCGAGGAATTCTTCGACGCAACGTTTACCGAGGTCATCGAGCTGACCGAGGCGGGCTTTGCGGCTCGCGTTGCTGCTTCTGACGTTCCCGCAGTCCCCCTGATCGCTAGCTGCTAGTCGGCCGGCTTAACGGTGAGCAGTTCATCCCAATTGACCAACAGCTCCCGTCGCAGGGCATCTTCGGTGGTACGCTCGGCATCGGAAAGGTTCGCGACTGATCACAAATCGATGAGTCGGCATATGAAGTAGGTCCTAAAAAAGGGCCAGGAAGGCTTTGCCTTCCGGGCCCTTTGCAATGCAAGCGTGCTTGCAAGTGCGATTTAGCGCACCTGAGCGACGTAAGCAACGTTGGTCGAGGAGACCTTGTCCTCGAGCTGGACGCTCATGCGGGGATCGCCGGCGGTAGCGACGGTCAGGTCTCCGGCCTCGACGTAGCCGAGCTCCTTAGCAGTCTCGATCGCCTTGACGATCGTGCCGTTGACGGTGCCCTGGGTAATCTCGGCCTGGTGCGGGATAACGCCCCAGTACATGATCATCTGCTGGACGGCCCACTCGTGGCGGGAGAACGCGCAGATCGGCATGTTGGGACGGAAGTGCGAGATCAGGCGAGCGGTGCGGCCGGTGGTCGTCGGCACGGTGATGCACTTGGCGCCAACGGTGGTAGCCATGTTCACAGCGGACATACCCACAACGTTGTTGACAACACGGGTGCCGTGGGCATCGGCCGGAACCTCGAGCGGAGCGTGAGCCGGGAGGTACTTTTCGGTCTCGAGAGCAATGCTGGCCTGCATCTTAACGGCCTCAACCGGGTACTTACCGGCAGCGGACTCGCCAGAGAGCATAACGGCGTCGGTGCCGTCGTAGATGGCGTTAGCAACGTCGGCAACCTCGGCGCGCGTCGGGCGCGGGTTCTGCTGCATGGAGTCGAGCATCTGCGTAGCGGTGATAACGGGCTTGTAGGCCGCGTTGCACTTGGCGATGATCTCCTTCTGGATGTGCGGAACGAGCTCGGGCTTGATCTCGATGCCCAGGTCGCCACGGGCGACCATAATGCCGTCGGAAGCCTCGAGGATCTCGTCGAAGTTCTCGACGCCCAGGGCGCACTCGATCTTCGGGAAGATCGTGACGTGCTCGCCACCGTTCTCGCGGCAAAGCTTGCGGATGCCGCGGACGGACTCGCCGTCACGGATGAAGGAAGCGGCGATGTAGTCGATGTTCTCGGTCAGGCCAAAGAGGATGTCCTGACGATCGCGCTCGGTGATGGCGGGCAGCGAGATGTTGACGTTGGGCATGTTGACGCCCTTGCGCTCGCCGATCAGGCCGTCGTTCTTGACGACGCAGGTCATGTCCTGGCCGTCGACGGACTCGACCTCGAGGGCAACCAGGCCGTCATCGATCAGGATGAGGGAGCCCTTCTCGACCTCGGAGGGCAGGGCCAGGTAGTCGAGGGAGATGTGCTCAGCGGTGCCGTGGAAATCCTCGGACGTGGGCTGAGCGGTGACGACGATCTTGTCGCCGGTCTTGACGGCAACCTTCTTGCCGTCGACCAGAAGGCCGGTGCGGACCTCGGGGCCCTTGGTGTCGAGCAGGATGCCGACGGGCAGACCGAGCTCCTTGGAAATACGACGGACGCGCTCGATGCGACCGTGGTGCTCGTCGTAGGATCCGTGCGAGAAGTTAAAACGGGCGACGTTCATGCCCGCCTTGATCATCTCGCGGATGGTCTCGTCGCTATCGCAGGCGGGACCCATGGTGCATACAATCTTGGTGCGCTTGTACATTCAGACCTCCATCTGACATCGTCTTGCGCTGATAGATAAACCATAAGAAATAAAACTGAGATGATTATAACGAAATGACGACCGAATACCCCAAAAAATCGACCGTATGCCGAATTAGAAGTTCATTTTTTGCGGAAAAACGGTATATGCAAAAACTTTACCAACCGTTCTAACCGCTGCTATCTGGGCGATATTTCAGTTTGATGATGCGCCGAAGAAAAAACGTTTTATCAATGTTGAGCATCACACGGTCTGCACCGTTGCGCCTGTGCCGTGTTTCCAGATGGAATGTTTTGGCTAGACGCGTCGCTTTGGGGTACCATAGCCCCACTATCAACTGCCGCTCAGCACGGCAGCCTTGATGAGCCCTTGCCCTTCTCCTGGGAATTATGATCGGGCATCAATCTGCTGAGTGGCCCGAATCCCAGGAGGGGACTCTATATGCAAAAGGAATACCTGTCCGCCGCGGCGGAGGTGCTCAGCGACCAAGGTGTCGATGAGAACCTCGGCCTGAGCACCGGCGAGGCGTCGTCGCGCCTCGCCAAGACAGGCCCTAACAAGCTCGAGGAAGCCGAGAAGACGCCGCTGTGGAAGCGTTTCTTTGAGCAGATGGCCGACCCCATGGTCATCATGTTGATCGTTGCCGCCGTCATCAGCGCGCTCACGGGCATGGTCAAGGGCGAGCCCGACTTTGCCGATGTCGTCATCATCATGTTCGTCGTTATCGTCAACTCGGTACTGGGCGTGGTCCAGGAAGCCAAGAGCGAGGAGGCCCTCGAGGCCCTGCAGGAGATGAGCGCGGCGCAGTCCAAGGTGCTGCGCGACGGCAAGCTCGTGCATCTGCCGAGCGCCGAGCTCGTGCCCGGTGACGTGATCATGCTCGAGGCGGGCGACTCCGTTCCGGCCGACTGCCGCGTCCTCGAGAGCGCCACGATGAAGATCGAAGAGGCCGCACTCACCGGCGAGTCCGTGCCCGTAGAGAAGCACGCCAACGTGATCGAGCTTGCCGCGGGCACCGATGACGTGCCGCTCGGCGACCGCAAGAACATGTGCTACATGGGTTCCACCGTTGTGTACGGCCGTGGCCGCGCCGTCGTAGTCGGCACCGGCATGGATACCGAGATGGGCAAGATTGCCGGCGCCCTGGCCGAGGCCAAGGAAGAGCTCACGCCGCTGCAAGTGAAGCTCGCCGAGCTCAGCCGCATCCTCACCATCATGGTGATTATCATCTGCGTCGTGATCTTTGGCGTTGACATCCTCCGCCACGGCGTGGGCAACGTCCTTTCCGACCCGACCGCCCTGCTCGACACCTTTATGGTCGCCGTCTCGCTCGCCGTCGCCGCCATCCCCGAGGGCCTGGTCGCCGTCGTGACCATCGTGCTGTCGCTTGGCGTGACCAAGATGGCCAAGCGCCAGGCGATTATCCGCAAGCTTTCTGCCGTCGAGACCCTCGGCTGCACGCAGACTATCTGCTCCGACAAGACCGGCACCCTTACCCAGAACAAGATGACCGTCGTCAAGCACGAGCTTGCTGCGCCTAAGGAGAAGTTCCTGGCAGGTATGGCCCTTTGTTCCGATGCCCAGTGGGACGAGGAGCTGGGCGAGGCCGTGGGCGAGCCGACTGAGTGTGCGCTCGTCAACGACGCCGGCAAGGCTGGTCTCACCGGCCTGACTGCCGAGCACCCGCGCGTGGGCGAGGCCCCGTTCGACTCGGGCCGCAAGATGATGTCCGTGGTCGTCGAGACCCTGGACGGCGAGTACGAGCAGTACACCAAGGGCGCGCCCGACGTGGTGATCGGCCTGTGCACCCATATCTACGAGGGCGAAAAGGTCGTCCCGCTGACCGAGGAGCGTCGCGCCGAGCTCGTGGCCGCCAACAAGGCCATGGCCGACGAGGCCCTGCGCGTGCTGGCGCTGGCAAGCCGCACTTACACCGAGGTTCCCGCCGACTGCAGCCCCGCTGCGCTCGAGCACGACCTGGTCTTCTGCGGCCTGTCCGGCATGATCGACCCGGTCCGTCCCGAGGTGGCCGACGCTATCCGCGAGGCGCACGACGCCGGTATTCGCACCGTCATGATCACGGGCGACCATATCGACACCGCCGTGGCCATTGCCAAGCAGTTGGGCATCGTCACCGATCGCAGCCATGCCATTACCGGCGCCGACCTCGATCGCATGAGCGACGAGGAGCTCGACGCGCACATCGAGGATTACGGCGTGTACGCCCGCGTCCAGCCCGAGCACAAGACCCGCATCGTCGAGGCCTGGAAGTCGCGCGACCAGATCGTGGCCATGACGGGCGACGGCGTCAACGACGCCCCGTCCATCAAGCGCGCCGACATCGGCGTTGGCATGGGCATCACCGGTACCGATGTCACCAAGAACGTCGCCGACATGGTGCTTGCCGACGACAACTTCGCCACCATCATCGGTGCCTGCGAAGAGGGCCGTCGCATCTACGACAACATCCGCAAGGTCATCCAGTTCCTGCTTTCGGCCAACCTTGCCGAGGTCTTCTCGGTGTTTATCGCCACGCTCATCGGCTTTACCATCTTCCAGCCGGTGCAGCTGCTGTGGGTGAACCTGGTCACCGACTGCTTCCCCGCGCTCGCGCTGGGCATGGAGGATGCCGAGGGCAACATCATGAAGCGCAAGCCGCGCAACGCCAAGGACGGCGTCTTTGCCGGTCACATGGGCCTGGACTGCGTGGTCCAGGGCCTGATCATTACCGTGCTGGTGCTGGCGAGCTTCTTTGTGGGCGTGTACTTTGACATGGGCTACATCCACATCGCCGATATGATCGCCGGCAATGCCGACGAGGAAGGCGTGATGATGGCGTTCATCACGCTCAACATGGTCGAGATTTTCCACTGCTTCAATATGCGCAGCCGTCGTGCGTCGCTGTTTAGCATGAAGAAGCAGAACAAGTGGCTTTGGGCTTCGGCTGCGCTGGCGCTGGTGCTGACGGTTATCGTGACCGTGCAGCCGACGCTTGCCGAGATGTTCTTTGGCCCCGTGACGCTTGAGTTCAAGGGCGTTGTCGCCGCCCTGGGCCTTGCCTTCCTGATCATTCCGCTGATGGAGATCTACAAGGCGATCATGCGCGCTGTGGAGAAGGAGTAACGCTCTCGTCCGGGCCCGCTCCACGCCCTTTCTCCCTCACTGGTCCTCGCGCTTCGCGCTGCGGGATCGTTCGGGAGAAAGGGCTTCCGGGGCGGGCCCTGCGGTATCCTTGTTGGCTTTTCTCCCGCGCGGATGATAAAGGGCTGAGGGAAAGTATGTGAGTCGGTCGAGCGTTTGCTCGACCGACTCTTTTTGATTTAGGGCTTTGCCCGGCCAGCTCTTTTTGATTTAAAATACCTGCTCAGTTGTGATTTGTGGTGCTGGGAGGCGCTTGTGGGCAAGGCGAAGGCTAAGGCGAAGAAAAAGACGACGGGGGCGCGGGCTAAGCGCGATCGTCGTCGGAAGCTCGCGACCGAGGCTCCCGCATCTGCCGAGGAGCTGCTGGCAAGCGTGCCGGGACTTGACGCGCTGCAGGACGTTCCGGCGTTTGATGACCTGCCGGTCGATGAAACCCAGCAGACTGCCTTTGATGATTTCTGCGCACATGCCGAGGAGCCCGAGCAGATGCGGCTGGGTGCCGTGGTGCGCTTGGATCGCGGGTTTCCGCTGGTGGCGACTGCCGACGACACCTTCCGCGCCGAGCATGCCGTGGGGTTTGCCAAGTCGCGCGGCGAGGACGAGGTCCTGCTGCCTGCCGTGGGCGACCGTGTGGCGGTGCGCCGCGCTCCCGGGCACGATATGGGCGTGATTGAGTGCGTGCTGCCGCGCCGTACGAGCTTTGAGCGTTGGCGCGGCCGTGCCCGTGGAGAGCGCCAGGTGCTCTGCTCCAACGTGGATAGCGTGCTAATCGTGCAGGCGCTCGGTGCCGGTGAGGTGCTGCTCGACCGCGTGGCGCGCTCGTTGGTGTTGGCGCTCGACTGCGATGCCGAGCCGGTGGTGGTACTCACCAAGGCCGACCGCTGCGACGCCGATGAGCTCGAGCGCGATCTGGACCGCGTGCGCCGCCTGGTGGGTCCGGACGTGCGCGTGATCGTGACGTCCTCTGCCGAGGGCCGCGGCCTGGACGAGGTCCGTGCCTGTGTGCCTGCCGGGAGCTGCGCCATGATTCTGGGTGAGTCGGGTGCCGGCAAGTCGACGCTGCTCAATGCACTGCTGGGCCACGATACGTTGGCGACCGGCGGTGTGCGTGAGCGCGATGACCAGGGTCGCCACACCACGGTCGCGCGCGTGATGGTGGCGCTGCCGGGCGACGCCGGCGTGATCGCCGATGCCCCGGGCCTGCGCAGCCTGCCGCTCGTGGGACATGAGCGGGGTCTAGCGCGCGCCTTCCCCGAGATCGTCGAGGCGTCGCGCGCGTGCCGGTTTAGCGATTGCACGCACACTCACGAGCCGGGTTGCGCCGTTCGCGAGGCCGAAGATGCCGGACAGATCGACAGCCTGCGTCTGGAGACGTTCCAAAACCTGGCGTCATCCATGCGCGTGAGTGCCCAAATGCTCGACCCCGATGTCCATCTGTAATTGAATTTTCCTATGACAGCCGTCTCCTAATTGCTTGGGAGGCGGCTTTTTTTGCTGCCAAAGCGCCTCGAAATATGCGTTTTGCCGACGTTCTGACCAAAACCTTGCCACGAGCTTGACGGGCTGGTCAGCTTTTGGTCAGCGATTGGTTTGACATCGAAAACCAAGATCGCGATTGCGCCGCTTTGCACTCTGACCGCCCAGACAATGGTGGTACGGGCATTTGCCCGGTGCTACCTTGAGAGGAGCGGCCGTGAACAAGAGCAAGCGCATCGCCATCAGTCTAATCGCGGGTGTGCTCGCCGCGCTGCTCTGCATGGTCTACGCATCGTCGATTCGCTCGCAGGCTGAGCAGGTCCAGGCCGAGACGCTGGCCAAGTATGGCGGCGATCGCGTCGAGGTGTGCGTCGCGGCGCGTGATATCGATGCGGGCGAGACCCTCGACGAGACCAATGTCATAACCCAGGAATGGCTGGCGAGCCTGCTGCCGCGCGATGCGGCGACCGAGCTGCGCCAGGTGCGCGGCGACGTGACGACCTCGCGCATCCCTAAAAATGCCGTGATTTGCGATGTCTACACCAAGGCCGAAACCCACACGCTCGAGGTGCCCAAAGGCAAGGTCGCCGTTTCGGTGGCGGTCGATGCCGAGCATTCGGTCGGGGGCGCCACGGGCGTGGGCAGCTACGTGGACGTGTACGTGCAAAAGGACGGCGTAACCGATCGGCTGTGCGGCGCGTACGTGATCGATACCAGCGAAGATGCCGGCGCCACGCGTGAAGGCAAGATCGAATGGGTGACGCTGGCGGCCGACCCCGAAGACGTTAAGGAATTGCTGGGGGCCTCGGGAAAGGGAACGGTCAGCTTGACGATTCCCGCCACGGCGCGCGGCAAAAAGAGCGGAGGCGACGAGTGATGAAGGCGATCTGGCTTGCGTGCTGCGCGTGCGGCGATTACGGGCTGTTGCAGCGGGAAGTCGAGGGCCGTGATGCGGGTGCACAGGTGCTTCGCGTGGGTGACCTGGACGGGCTGATTTCCATGGCGCGGGCGTTTCCGTCGCGCCGCGGGGCTGCCATCATTGCGGCGTCTCTGTTTGATACCGAAGATGTGCGCAAGACTGTTGCGCGCCTGACGGCCGAGGGCCGCGTGAGCCGCGTGGTCGTACTGATAGAGACGCTCGATCCTTCGGATATCGAGGGGCTGTTTCGCGCGGGGGCGACCGAGGTTATCGCTGCGCGTAGCATATGCGGCAACGGGCGCGCGGGCGAGGGAACGGTTGATTCCGATCGGCGCATGACGATTGAGCCCGATGCTTTTGTTGATAGGGAACCCGGGGCGCCTCGCGCTACAAGAGGCCCGCGTGTTGATGATTATGGAAAAGCGGAAGCCGAGCATGGTCGGCGCCCCCGGAACCCCCTTGTATGCGATGACGCTGGAGGGCCGGCGCAGCATGCTGGCGACTCCCCGGCTGTAGATATGGGATACGTGCACGGCGTGAATCTGGCGGATGAACTCGATGAAGTTGAGGGCTTTGCCGGGTGCGGCGAGTTGCCGCTGATGCAGCATGAGCAGATTGCGCAGAACGAGCCTGCCTCGCAGACCGAACAAGCCGTCATGCCGGCTTGGACGCAGCGTGTGGTTGCGGCGGGGGAGACGGGAACGCTGTCACCGACGCCCGCTCCGCCGCCTCCGATGCCGCCGGCAGACGCTGCCGCTCCGCAGCATCGAGCTCCGGTCATCTGCGCCATTTCGGGTTCGGGCGGTTGCGGCAAGTCGACGATCGTTGCCACCATGGCACACGCATCGTCGCTGTTGGGCTTGCGTGCCGCCGTGCTCGACCTGGACCTGATGTTTGGAAACCTTTACGACTTGTTAGGCGTCGATGCTCCGCGCGATATGGCGGCACTTATCGAGCCGTCGGTGGCGGGCGCGCTTGCCGAGCCGGATATCGTGGCCACATCGATGCGCGTGGCGCCGGGCGTTACGCTCTGGGGCCCCGTCGCGGCGCCCGAGCAAGCCGAGCTCATGGCACGTCCGGTGG
>OIED01000702.1_pt1 | contig 16805 bp, 14 predicted proteins | sample 1581771 | NCBI WGS metagenome assembly OIED01 (sample SAMEA3882546, study PRJEB24775) | human gut metagenome | biome: human-associated habitat; feature: intestine environment; material: feces | place: Netherlands | collected 2009/2010 | reverse complement strand
AGCCGGTGGAGTAGTGGCGGTGGGAGACATGGTCCACCTCATCGCGCCAGACGGGATCCGGCGCGCGGCCGGCCCACACGTCGTCGAGCACGTGGCGGTAGGCGCCGGTGACGATGGCGGCATAATAGGCGGATTTGGCGCGGCCCTCGATCTTCAGGCAGTCGATCCCGGCGTCGCAGAGCTCGTCCAGGTGATCGATCATGCACATATCGCGGGAATTCATGATGTACGTGCCCTTTTCGTCTTCGAAGACCGGGAAGTATTCGCCGGGGCGCTTTTCTTCCATCAGGGCGTACTGATACCGGCAGGGCTGGGCGCACTGGCCGCGGTTGGAGTCGCGGCCGGTCATATAGTTGCTGAGAAGGCAGCGCCCGGAATAGGAGACGCACATTGCGCCGTGGCAGAAGGTCTCGATCTCAAGCTCGGGCGAGACCCGCTCGCGGATCGTCAGGATCTCCTGCAGGCTCAGCTCCCGCGCAAGCACCACGCGGCGCGCGCCGAGGTCGAACCAGCTCTGCGCGCAGACGTAGTTGGCGATCGACTGCTGGGTGGAGATGTGCCGCTCGCAGCGCGGGGCGTACTTCCCTGCCAGCGTAAACGCGCCGAGATCCGCGAGGATGAGCGCGTCGACGCCCGCAGCATCCAGCTGCTCGAGATAGGCCGGGAGCGCGGCGGCCTCATCATTGCGGGGCATGATATTGACCGTGCAGTGGACCTTCACGCCCGCGGCGTGGGCCAGCTGCACCGCCTTCGGCAGCTCGTCCGGCGTAAAGTTGCCGGTGAACGAGCGCATGCCGAAGCTCGTGCCTGCCAGATACACGGCGTCCGCGCCGTAGGCGACGGCCATGCGCAGCTTTTCCATATCCCCTGCCGGGCTCAGAAGCTCCGGCTTACGTCTGTCCATCTGTCTGATTCTCCGTATCGGTATTCTCTTCGCCGTCCGCGGGCGCGTCCGTCTGCTCCTCGTCCGGCTGGGTCTTGCCCGCGAGCTCCGCCAGGAAGTTCTGGTGCTCGTAATAGGTCTCGGAGAAGTGGTGGACGCCGTCGGCGTTCAGGGCGTAGAAGTAATAATTGGTCTCGGCCGGGTACAGCGCCGCACGGATGGAGTTCATACCGGGGTTGGCGATCGGGCCTGCGGGCAGACCGGCGTTCGTGTAGGTGTTATAGGGGCTGATGACGCCCTTGTCCGCGTTGGAGAGCACTTCCTTGCGCTCGGCGAGCGCGTACTGGATGGTCGCGTCGATCTCGAGGCAGGGATAGAGCTTGCTGCACAGGCGGTTGTAGATGACGGAGGCGATGGAGGCGCTCTCGGAGGTCTTCGCGGTCTCCTTCTCCACGAGGGAGGCGACGGTGATGAGGTCGTAGAGCGAGAGTCTGCCGTCCGTAATCTCGGTCTCGGTGAAGCCGTTCGTGCGCATGCGCTGGGCCAGACGGTCGTTGAGCGCGTCCAGCGCGTCGTAGAGATCGTCGGTGAATTTGTTATCGAAGTTGCGCAGGAATTTGTCGATGACGTTCGCCGGATCGTCGCTCATATAGAACTGGTACGTATCCGGGAAGAGATAGCCCTCCAGCCGGTTTTCGCTGCCGTAGGGGATCTCCTGCAGGAAGTCATAGGCAAATTCGTAGCTCGCCGCGGTATCGGCCAGATCCTGATAGGAGCAGACGCCGTCAGCTTCGAGCAGGCGGAAGATATCCTCGCACTCGTAGCCCTCGGGAATGGTGACCTCGACGACCGCACGGTCGGGGCTGGCCTCGATCATGTTGCTGACGAGGGCGTGATAGTCGTAGCGGCTGTTCAGCGTATAGGTGCCGGGCTCGATGGTCTTTTCCGCGTGGGAGGCCCAGCAGTAGAATTTGAACAGGGTCTCATAGCGCACGAGGCCCTTGCTTTTGAGCTCTCCGGCGATCTGCGAGATCGTCGCGCCGTCGGGGATGGAGACGGTGATCTCGGCGTCCTCTTTCGTCAGCGACAGCACGTCGTCGGCGCAGCGCCAGACCGCCACGGCCAGCAGCACAGCCACTGCCAGCACGCAGCACACGTACAGCAGCACCCGGATGCCGGACGGCAGCCGCGGGCGCTTCTTTTCGGGCTCCTGGCTCTCCGGCTGCGTCTCCTGGTCGACGGTCAGATCCGCATATTCCTCCGGGATCTTCGGCTCAAAGAGCGGCTGCATGCCGGGCTTGGGCGCTTCTTCGGCGGCGTCCGGCGTGTCGGGCGCAGGCGCATCCGGCTGTTCGGGCTGCGCCGCATCGCCGGGCCCGTCCATCATCGCGTCGACGCGGGCCAGATCGTCCTTGACCGACGCCAGCAGCTCATCGAGCGAAAGCTCTTCCAGACTTTTTTCCAGCGCGTCCTGCTCGGGCGTCTGTTCGTCCGGACGGGCGTTGGGGTTCTGTTCAGCCATGTGTTCCTCCCTTATGCGCGGTAGACGATGTCGGCCGCGACCTGATCCGCGGCGGCCTTCCCCTTCAGCGCCTGCAGGCACAGAAGGCCAAACTCGTCAGCCGAGCCCGCCGCGCGGCCGGTGATGACGCGGCCATCCTGCACAGCGCCGCAGGCCGTCATGACGTCGGCGCCCATCTTCTCCTCGAGACCCGGGTAGCAGGTGGCCTTGCGGCCGTCGGTGATGTGCAGCTGGGCAAGGATCGTGGGGGCGGCGCAGATGGCCGCGATATATTTTCCGTCCTCATAGGCAAGGCGGATAAAATTCATGGCGGTATCGCAGGCGAGGATCGAATGCACGCCGCCGAGGCCGCCGGGCAGGATGACCATGTCGGTCGAAGCCAGCTTCAGATCCTCCACGCGGCAGTCGGCCTGTACGCGCACGCCGTGACCGGCCTCGATCAGCGTCCCGCCGATCCCTGCGAGCTGCACTTCCACGCCGCCGCGGCGCAGAATGTCGCACGGCGCAATGGCTTCCATCGGCTCAAAGCCGGTACCCAAGATCATATATACCATTATATTATGCTTCCTCCAGACATTTTTTTACGTACGAATACAGTTCCTCATGGATATCCTCGATCGAGCGGAGCTTCCCGTCTTTCACGCAGGAGACGACCGTCCAGCCGAAGTAGGCTGCGGCCTGCCGCGCGACCTCGCGGCACTGGTGCAGATACTTGTCGTTGCGCTCGTGGATGTCGGCCTTCGTCCCGGTGTCGCTCTCGCGCTTGCGCATGAGCGTCTCGGCGATCTCCACCGGCATGTCGAGGCACAAAACCAGATCCGGCTTCGGCAGGCCCATGCGGCAAAATTCCAGGTCATAGAGCCAGGAGAAGAATTCCTCCCGCGCCGCTCCCTCGAGCTTTCCGCCCTGGTGGACGGCGTTGGACGTCGTATAGCGGTCCGACAGGATGAGGCCGCCCGCCGCGTAATCGTCCTTCCAGACGCGCTGATAGGACGCGTAGCGGTCGACCGCGTAGAAGGTCGAGGCCGCGTAGGCGTTGACGCTGTTCGGGTCGTCGCCGAACTCGCCGTTGAGATACATCCGGATGAGCGCCGACGACGGCTCGAGATACTGCGGAAACTGCAGACGGCGGAACGGGATGTTCTCGCTCTGCAGCCGCTTGGTCAGAAGTGCGAACTGTGTGGATTTTCCGGTACCGTCGGTACCCTCAAACACGATCAGTTTTCCCATGTTGTTTACCCTCTTATCCGTTTGCCGAGCACGGCAAACAGGTATTTTGGCAGCCGGAGCATACGTCCGAACCGCTTCGGCTCCTTGATGAGCCGGTAGAGCCATTCCAGATTGCAGCGGATCATCCACTTCGGCGCGCGCTTCACGGTCCCCGCGAAGCTGTCAAGCGAGCCGCCGAGGCCGATCATGAGCTTGACGTGCAGCGCGTCCAGATGGTCCTTCATGAAAAGCTCCTGCTTCGGCGCGCCGAGGCAGACAAAGAGCACATCGGGCCGGGCGGCGTTGATCTTCTCGATGATCGGGGCTTCGTCCTTGAAATAGCCGTCGTTCATGCCGCAGATATGCAGCTTCGGGTGCTTTTCGAGCATTTTCTGCGCGGCAAGCTCTGCGATGCCGGGCTTGCTGCCGAGCAGAAACAGGCCGCCGCCGGTCTTCTCGAGGATGGAGAGCAGGCGGTCGGCAAAGTCGACGCCCGCGACCTTCTGCTTGAGCGGCGTCTTTAAAAGCTTCGAGGCCAGGACGACGCCGGCGCCGTCCGGCAGGACGAGATCCGCGCCGTTGATGAGCGCGCGGAGCTTTTCGTCGTGCAGGGCTTCGTAGGCGATCTCGGCGTTGGGGGTCACGGCGTAGCAGGTCCTGTCTCCCGCGAGGATCTGTTCGGCGCGGGCGGCGGCCTCATCCATCGTGACGTTATCAAACTGCAGGCCCATGATATCCAGTTTCATGTGCAGGCATACCTCACCAATTTAGAATCATACGCATATCATCTTAGCACATATTTCCGCATTTGTCCACGCAATTTCGGGGCCAATTTCCTTCCGCGGAGTTTCACATGCGCCCGGCGCTGCATAAACTGTTATGAAAGCGAAGCGTGAACGACCCTGGTTTCGGCCACGCGAACCTTTACGATCATATAATAGGAGGTCATCCGAATGTCTGAACCTGCACAGGCTGGCAAGACCTGTGATCTGCGCGGCATCCGTGAGGCTGTTTGCGTGCATACGGGGAAAATCACGGACAGCTGCCTTGCCAAAGACTGCATTGAAGATCTGCGCGTGTACTTAACGGTGGACTCCCAGCACACGCTGGACTGCGCGGCGAGCGCGAAGGCGCGGTTCGTGGAGCTGCTGTTTGTCGATGTTCAGGTGGAGTGTGTCCCCTACTCCTCCGGCTACTTTACGGTCGACGTTACCTTCTACTACCGCGTCATCGCCGACGCGACGCTCTCGGCCGGGCGGACGAACACGGTCACGGGCCTGGCGGTCTTCTCGAAGCGGCTGGTGCTGTTCGGCGGCGAGACCTGCGCCCGGATCTTCTCGAGCAAGGACGATCTGACGTGCCTCTGCAAAAAGTCGCTGCAGTCGGTCTCGCTGCCGCGGGCCATTGCCGAGACGGTCGACCCGATCATCCTCGGCTCGCGCGTGATGGAGGCGTGCGGCTGCTGCTGCCAGAGCGAGACCGCTCCCTCCATCCCCGAGGCGCTGCTGGGCTGCTTCGACGAGCCGCTGGTGCTGACCGGCGAATGCAAGCGGCTGCTCGTGACCATCGGGCAGTTCTCCATCGTCCGGCTCGAGCGCGACACGCAGCTGCTCATCCCGACGTTCGATTACTGCATCCCGTCAAAGACGTGCAAAAACGTCGGCAGCTCCAACACCGAATCGCCCTGCGAGGTCTTCGGGCAGATCGAGTTCCCGATGGACGCCTTCTTCCCCGGCAAAAACGAACCCTGCATCAAACCCGAAGACAGCTGCACCGGCTGCAGCCGGACGAAATAAGCAAACCCGGGCTTCCCCACCCAGAGGGAAGCCCGGCTTTCCTTTTTGGCCGCTGTTTTACACGGATTTTCGATGGATTTAACATCCGCGGAGAAATCTCACGAAGATTTAACACGGGCATGCACGCGCTTTTGACATTTTAAATTTATAGTAGGGTCAGAACACAAGAGAAATACGGAAAGGGATCTTTGTGAAATGACAATTTTTGACTTTTTGACCATGCTCGGCTCGCTGAGCCTGTTCCTGTTTGGCATGAGCGTGATGGGGACGGCGCTGGAAAAGCGGGCGGGCGGCTCGCTGAAGGCCATTCTGGCGAAGCTGACGAGCGGACGGTTTTCCGGCCTGCTGACGGGCCTCGCCGTGACGGCGGTGATCCAGTCGTCGTCGGCGACGACGGTCATGGTGGTCGGCTTTGTCAACTCCGGGCTTCTGAGCCTGCGGCAGTCGATCCCGGTGATCATGGGCGCGAACATCGGCACGACGGTCACGGCGTGGCTGTTGTCGCTGTCCGGCATCAGCGGCGACAGCCTGTTTCTGCAGCTGCTGAAGCCGTCGTCGTTCACGCCGGTGCTGGCCGTGATCGGCATCATTCTGTATCTGACCGGCAAGGGCAAGAAAAAGGACACGGGCCTCATCCTGCTCGGGTTTGCGACGCTGATGTTCGGCATGGAGTCGCTGTCCGGCTCGGTCTCGGGGCTGCGCAATGACCCGAACTTCACAAAGTTCTTCCTGATGTTCTCCAATCCCATCCTCGGTGTGCTGGCCGGTGCGATTCTGACCGGCATCGTGCAGTCCTCGTCCGCCTCGGTCGGTATCCTGCAGGCGCTCTCGTCGACCGGCGCGGTCAGCTATGGCGCGGCGATCCCCATCATCATGGGCCAGAATATCGGCACCTGCGTGACGGCCATGCTCTCGTCCGTCGGCACGAATAAAAATGCCCGCCGGGCCGCCGTCGTGCATCTGAGCTTCAATATCATCGGCACGGTCGTCTGGCTGACGGTGTTTGAGACGGCAAATCTGCTGCTGCACTTCTCCTTCGTCGACCAGCCGATCGACACGTTCCAGATCGCGGTCATCCACTCGATCTTCAATGTGCTGTGTACGCTGATGCTGCTGCCTTGCTGCGGGCTGCTGGAAAAGCTGTCGTACCGGCTGATCCCGGAGACGGATCACCCCGATACCGCCGCCGTGCTGGACGAGCGTCTGTTCGCCACGCCGGCCATCGCGCTCGTCAAGAGCGAGGAGCTGACCAAGCGCATGGCCGCCGACGCGGAGCTGGCGCTGCATGAGAGCCTGCAGGCCGTGCTGCACTTCACGCCGGAGCTGGCCGCCTCGGTCCGCAGGCGTGAGGACGACACCGACCGGTATGAGGACACGCTCGGCACCTTCCTCGTGCATCTGGCCACGCAGCCGATGAGCGAGCAGGACAGCGTAGAGTCGTCGATGCTGCTGCATCTGATCGGCGATTTCGAGCGCGTCGCGGACCACGCCGTCAACATCATCGAATCCGCCGAGGAGCTGAAGGAGAAGGGCGTCTCGTTCACGCCGACGGCGCAGAAGGAGCTGCAGACCATGCTGGACGCGGTCGGCGAGATCGTCGATCTGACGAGCCGCGCATTCCTGCAGGACGATCTGGCGCTGGCGCGGCAGGTCGAGCCGCTCGAGCAGGTCATCGACAAGCTCAAGGACGAGCTGCGCACGAACCATATCGCCAGACTCCAGCGCGGCGAATGCTCGCTGGCTGCGGGCTTCGTGCTCTCCGACCTGCTGACGAACCTCGAGCGCGTATCCGACCACTGCTCGAACATCGCCGGCTGTCTGCTTGACATGAAGAACGAGCGCATCGACCTGCACAAGTATCTCGGCGACGTCAAATCCGGCAGCAACGAATTCTTGCTCCAGTACAACGCGTTTGAGGAAAAGTACAAGCTGGAAGCCTGACGCCTTGCTTTTCCCGGCCCCGTGTGCTATCCTGAGAAAAAGATAACTGGGAGGTACGGATATGGCGATTTGGGCATTGGCAGGCACGCTGGCCTTCAGCTTCCTGCTCGAACTGATCGGCGCATCGGCGGCAAACAGCTCCGGCTGGGGCATCGTCGGCGCGATCGCCGCAATGGGCGCCTTCCTGATCCATACGATCGAACAGGCGCATAAAAAAACGCCGGATGAGGACGATAAACCGGAGGAATAAACCAAGACCCGCCGTGCTGCTGCGCGGCGGGCCTTTTTCTCTTTTACGCGCTGCGTTCCGATTCGAGGGTGCAGAGGGCTTTGCGGAATTGGTGGGAGAAGAGGATGGAGGTGAAGGTCACGGAGAGGGTATCGGCGACGGGCTCGGCCAGGTAGACGCCCAGGGTCGGATCCGGGACGAGGTGCGGCAGCAGGTAGATCAGCGGGATGAGCAGGACGAATTTGCGCATGACGGCCACGATGATGGAGCAGACGGCCTTGCCGATGGAGACGAAGGTGATCTGGCAGGCCTGCTGGATGCCGAAGATCGCCAGCACCGCGCAGTAGATGCGAAGGGCGCGGCCGGTGAATTCGATCAGTTCGGCGTCCGGCGTGAAGATCCCGGCGAACACGCGCGGGCAAAGCATGACAAACGCCCAGATCAGCGCGGAATACGTCAGGCAGACGGTCAGGAGCACGCGGAAGGTCTTTCTGACGCGCTCGACGTTTTTCGCGCCGTAGTTATAGCTCAGGATCGGCTGCGCGCCCTGCGAGATCCCCTGCAGGGGCAGGAGCGCAAACTGCATGACGCTCGTGAGGATGGTCATGGCGCCGACGGCAATATCGCCGCCGTAGCGGGCCAGCGAGGAATTGAAGCAGACGGAGAGCACGCTCTCGCTCGCCTGCATGATAAACGTCGCCGTGCCGAGGCCCACGCAGGGCAGGATGAGCCGCGGGCTCTGCAGGAAGTTCTGCACGCGCAGCTTCAGGACGCTTTTTTTGCTGAACAGGAACAGCACGACCCACAGGCACGACACGCCCTGCGAGACGATGGTCGCCAGCGCAGCGCCGCGCACACCCATGCCGAGCTTGAAGATCAGGATCGGGTCGAGCACGATATTGCATACGGCGCCGATCAGCACGGTGAGCATCCCCTCCCGCGCAAAGCCCTGGGCGGTGATGAACGCGTTCATGCCGAGCGTCAGCTGGACGAAGACGGTGCCGATGGCGTAGATCTGCATATAGTCGGCGGCATAATCGATGGTCTGCTCGCTCGCGCCGAAGGCAAGAAGCAGATCGCGGTTCCAGATGAGAAGCGCCGCGGTCAGGACGGCGGAGATGCCAAGCTGCAGGGAGAAGCAGCCGCCGAGCATCTTCTCGGCCGTCTGCAGATCGCCCTTGCCCATGCTGATGGACGCGCGCGGTGCGCCGCCTGAGGCGACGAGCGCAGCGAAGGCCGACACGATCAGGATGATCGGCGTGCAGACGCCAAGACCGGTCAGGGCCAGGCTGCCGACCTGCGGCATGTGGCCGATGTAGATGCGGTCTACAATATTATAGAGCATATTGACGAGCTGCGCGATCACCGTCGGGACCGCCAGCCGGAACAGGAGTCTGCCGATCGGCTCCGTGCCGAGAAACGCGTTTTTCTGATCCATCCGGACGCCTTCTTTCTGTGAAATGCCAGAAGATATTATAGTGTGCGGAGGACGGGCCTGTCAACGGAAAACAAGATGTTGCGGAAGGCGGGAGGTTTTGGCCCATATATGGTGATGTTGGCAGAAAAAAGTTTAATATTTGCTTAAAACCGGAGAAAAACGTTGAAAATACAGCGCAAATATGGTACTCTTTTGGTAAACATAATACTCCAACCACAGGAGGAGAAGGACATGAAGAAACAAAGATGGCTCAGCCTGGTGCTGATCCTGGCGCTCGTCGTGGGGCTGTGCAGCGTGTGCGCGGCCGCGGCGGACGATCAGACTGCGGAGCAGCCCGCGCAGGAGGCTGCGGACACGGTCGCAGAAGCGGAAGCTGCGCCCGCCGACGGGACACAGCCCGATGCGGCTGCGGCAGAAGCAAACACGGAAACTGCCGAACAGCCGGAGCAGGATGCGGCGGCAGAAACGGATGCGGCCGCAGAGGAAGCGCCGGCGGACGGCACGCATATCCACGCAGTCAACCGCGAGGACGCCTGTGAGGAACCGGCTTTCGAGCCGCTGACGGTGCGCGGCGGGCAGCTGGAAAGCGGCTGCTACTATCTGACGGAGGACTGGACGCTGGACGAGCCGCTGTGTGTGGCGAAAAACGGCGTGCAGGTGACGCTCTGCCTGAACGGCTATTCCCTCTCGCTCGCAGACGGCGCGGAGGGCTGCATCATTTACCTTGCCGTCAGCGACGAAGGGGCGGAGCCCTCGGTGCTGACCATCACGGACTGCAACGGGGCCGGGACCTCGAGCAACTACTATGTCGGCGAGGCCGGTGAGCTGATCTTTGACGACGGGAGCTTTGCCTGGCAGGAGGCCTATATCGCGGCGAACGAGAAAAACGCGCTCGCGGGCGGCCGCATCACCGGCGCGACGGCCGGCGCCATCAGCGTGGGCGACTATAACCAGCTGTATCTGTCCGGCGTCAATATCATCGACAACGAGGGCCGGTACGGCGCGGGCGTTGTCATTGCAGCGCACGCGAAGGCCGTGATCGACAGCTGCGTCATCGCGGGCAACCGGCTGACGGGCGAAATGAAGGCTTCGGAGCGGCAGATCCTGGGCGGCGGCGTGTACTGCGCGGGCGAACTGGAGCTCTGCGGCACGACGAACCTCACCGGCAACCGCGCGCAGGACGCGCAGAACAACCTTTGGCTGGATGAGACCGGCACGGTAACGATCGGCGCGCTGGGTCTTGACAAGCAGGCACGCGTCGGCGTCAGCGGCCAGGCGGAGCAGGCCGTTTTGACCGGCTACGCGGATGATTTCTCGGAGAACTTTACGAGCGACGATCCGACGCTCTGCATCAGCGCCATGCATGAAAACGGCTTTACGGACCTGCAGCTGCAGGAGGCCGTCTATACCCTCACGCTCGTGACGGACGAGAATGACGAGCCCGTCACGCTGGAAGCGGAACAGGGCAAGAGCCTTGCGGATCTGTATGTCAACGACCCCGAACGGGAAGACGCCGCCTTTGACGGCTGGTACACGGAAGACGAGGAACCGGTCGACACGCAGCAGCCGCTGCATCTGACGGCGGATACGACGCTCTACGCGCACTGGACGCAGGCTTCGGACGAAGAAGCCGCTCCCCTGCCCGATTACGATCCCGACGCGCCGCTGACGCGGCAGGAGGCAGCAAAGACGCTCTATCAGATGGCAAAGCAGCTGGGGCTGGACACTGAAGCGGGCGCGGACGTTGATCTGACGCAGTTCACGGACGCGGACGAGATCGACGCCGACGCGGAGGATGCGGTCCGCTGGGCCTATGCCTCTGACCTGCTGACGGAAAAGGACGGGAAGCTGCGCGTGCAGGAGGAGCTGAGCAGAAAAGAGCTCTCGCGGATGCTGGAGGATCTTCTGGCGCTGAGCAGCGCGGATTGAGCGGCAGTCCTGACGGAATTTTACAATTTGACTACATAGCAGCAAGCGACCCCGGCAGCGATCTGGCTGCCGGGGCGGTCGTGGTGCTTTTTATGTGAGGGCGCGATGCAGCGGTGCGGGGACGAAGCCCTCCTCGGTCAGACGCCAGAAGGTATCGAAGCCGCAGCGGCAGGCAAGCTCGACGGCTTCGGCATAGCCGAAGGCGACGTCGCAGGCGCGGTGGGCGTCGGCGGTGAAGAGGATCTTCCCGTCCATCTCCCGCAGCAGGCGCAGAAGCGGCTCGGCGTCTGCCGGTAGCCGCGGCTGATCGCGCCGGTATTGATCTCGAAGATCTTCCCTGCCCGGATCAGCCGCTCCATCGCGGCGCGTGCGCTGGGCGGGACGATGGGATAGCGCGTGTGCGGCTCATCGAACTTCGTGATGAGGTCAAAATGGCCGACGATATCGACCTGCGGGACCTCTGCCAGGCTGGCGACGAGCGCGTAGTAGCAGTCGGCCTGCGCCGCCATGTCGCCGCCGAACTGCACCTGCGCACACTGCGCCAGCAGCTGCGCGCTGCCGTCAACGGTGAAGCGCGTGCCGTCCGGCAGGGCGGGAAAATAGTGGACGGAGCCGATCAGATAATCGAGCTTCTGCTCCGGCAGCGGCGAGCAGCTGTCCCACTCCAGCCCGCAGTAGAGGGAAAAGCGGCCGCGAAAGTCCGCCTGCAGGCTGCGCGCCTCGCGCAGATAATCTGCCAGACAGCTCTGGTCGATCGCCCAATCGTTTGCGAACGGAAGCGGGCTGTGCCCGCTGAAGCCCAGGGCGTCCAGGCCCGCGGCTTCGGCGTTCTGCGCCATGTGCGCGAGCGTGTCCTGTCCGTCGTCGTAGAGGCTGTGGGTGTGAAGACTCTGCAGAAGCATAGGTGGCCTCCTGTGGTTTTTTCTTTGAGTATAGCATATCTGTCTCCGCATGCAAACAGCCGCCCGCCGGATTTTTTCCGGCGGGCGGTTTTTTTGCGCGTCAAAGTGTCCAAACGCATGCATGATATGCACGCCGTAATGTATAATTAGAACAAAATATTCAAATTTTGTAGAAAATACTTGCATAATCATGCATGATGGTGTATATTAGTCGCATCAAAGAGCCGGGTGGCCCCGGCTGTGGAGGGATCTCGATGAAAAAGGTGTTTATCGACGGCAGCGCCGGGACGACCGGCCTGCGCATCTTCGACCGTCTGCAAGCGCGCAGCGACATCCAGCTTCTGACGCTTCCGGAAGCGGAGCGAAAGGACGAAGGCCGCCGCAGGCAGCTGCTCAACGAGGCAGACGCCGCGTTTTTGTGTCTGCCGGACGCAGCGGCGGAGGAAGCGGCGTCGTGGGTGGAAAACCCGGACACTGTTGTGCTCGACACCTCGACGGCGCACCGCACGGCTCCCGGCTGGTGCTACGGCTTTCCGGAGCTCTCCGCACTGCAGGAGGCCCGCATCCGGCAGGCCAGGCGCATCGCCGTGCCCGGCTGCCACGCAAGCGGGTTTATCGCGCTGGTGTATCCCCTTGTGGCAGCAGGACTGCTGAACAAGGACGCGCTTCTCAGCTGCTATTCGCTGACCGGCTACTCGGGCGGCGGCAAGAAGATGATCGCGGAGTATGAGGCGCCCGCGCGCAGCGCGCTGCTGGACGCGCCGCGGCAGTACGCGCTCGGCCAGACGCACAAGCATCTGAAGGAAATGAAACAGATGACGGGGCTTTCCAGCGAGCCGGTGTTCTGCCCGGTCGTATCGGACTTTTACAGCGGCATGCAGGTCACGGTCCCGCTGTTTGCGCAGTGGCTGAAGCCGGGCGCTTCGATGCAGGACGTCAGGGCGGTCTATCAGGCACTGTACACGGGGCCGGTCGTCTTCTACACCGACGCGGCGGACGCGGGCGGCTTTCTATCCGCCGCGGCGCTGGCCGGGAAGGACAGCATGCAGATCGCCGTGGCCGGCAATGAGGAGCGAATGCTCCTGCTGGCCGTCTATGATAACCTCGGCAAGGGCGCATCCGGCGCGGCCGTGGAATGTATGAATCTTGTGACCGGCGCGGAGAAAACGCTGGGTCTGGAACTGTAATGTGGGAGGAAACACAGATGAAAACGATCGAAGGCGGCGTGTGCGCCGCGCAGGGCTTTACGGCCGCGGGCGTCCACTGCGGCATCCGGAAGAATAAAACGAAGCGGGATCTGGCGCTGATCTATTCCAGCGTCCCGGCCAGCGCGGCAGCGGTCTACACCACGAATCTGGTCAAGGGCGCGCCGCTCGTCGTGACGAAGCAGCATCTTGCCAACGGCAAGGCACAGGCCGTCATCTGCAACAGCGGCAACGCCAACACCTGCAACGCCAACGGCATTGAGATCGCCGAGCAGATGAGCGAGCTGCTGGCCCAGGCCCTGCAGATCCAGAGCTCCGACGTCGTCGTGGCCTCGACGGGCGTCATCGGGCAGCCGCTCGATATCGCGCCCATCGCCGCCGGGATCCCGGAGCTGGTCAAAAATCTCGGCCCGCACTCGGCCGAGGCCGCCGAGGGCATCATGACCACCGACACCAAGCGCAAGGAGATCGCCGTCAGCTTCACTGTGGGCGGCAAAGAATGCAGGATCGGCGGCATCTGCAAGGGCTCCGGCATGATCCACCCCAATATGGCGACGATGCTCGTGTTCATCACGACCGACTGCGCCATCTCCCCTGCCATGCTGCAGAAGGCGCTCTCGACCGACATCGCCAACACGTTCAACATGGTCTCCGTCGACGGCGACACGTCGACCAACGACATGGTGACAGTCCTGGCCAACGGCCTTGCCGGAAACGCGGAGATCACGGCGGAGGGTGAAGATTTCACGGCCTTCATGCAGGCGCTCAACACCGTGACAGTGTATCTGTGCCGCTGCATCGCGGGCGACGGCGAGGGTGCGACGAAGCTGCTCGAGTGCAAGGTCTCGGGCGCGGCGACGCTGGACATCGCCAAGACCGTCGCCAAGAGCGTCATCTGCTCGTCTCTCACAAAGGCGGCCATGTTCGGCGCGGACGCCAACTGGGGCCGGGTGCTGTGTGCCATCGGCTATTCCGGCGCGCCGGTCGACGTGGGCAGGATCGATGTGCAGTTTGCCTCGAAAGCCGGGACGATCCTTGTGTGCAGGGACGGCGCGGGCGTCGATTTTTCCGAGGAAGAGGCCAAGAAGATCCTGCTTGAGAGCGAGATCGAGATCCTCATCGACCTGCACAGCGGCAGCGCGGTCTCGACGGCCTGGGGCTGCGACCTGACCTATGATTATGTGAAGATCAACGGCGATTACCGGACGTAACGGGAGGAGAAAGATATGGATATTTCCAATGCCCAGCGGGCGCGCGTGCTGGTCCACGCGCTGCCGTATATCCAGGACTACAGCGGCAAGATCGTCGTGGTCAAATACGGCGGCAACGCCATGGTCTCGGAGCATCTGAAGGACTCGGTCATCCGGGATATCTGCCTGCTGCAGCTCATCGGCGTCAAGGTCGTGCTCGTCCACGGCGGCGGGCCGGAGATCACGGAGACACTCGGAAAAATGGGAAAGAAGAGCGCTTTCGTCGACGGCGTCCGGGTCACGGACGAGGAAGCCGTCGGTGTGGCGCTGATGGTGCTGGCCGGGAAGATCAACAAAACGCTCGTGAACCTCATCGAGCTCAAGGGCGGCAGCGCCATCGGCCTTTCCGGCCTCGACGGGCACATGCTCAAGGCAACGGTCAAAAAGCCGGAGCTCGGCTATGTCGGCGAGATCACGGACGTGAACGTCCAGCCGATCCTGGACGTGATCGACAAGGGCTATATCCCCGTCGTATCCACGGTCGGCTATGACGACGCGGGCAATATCTACAACATCAACGCCGACACGGCGGCCGCGCGCCTCGCGGGCGCGCTCGGCGCGGAGAGTCTGATCGCCATGACGGACATTGCGGGCATCCTGCAGAACAAGGACGATCCGTCCACGCTCCTCCCGGCCATCCGCATCGATGAGCTGCCGGAGCTCGTCTCCTCCGGCGTCATCCAGGGCGGCATGATCCCGAAGGCGGAATGCTGCCGGAACGCGATCGAATGGGGCGTGCGGCGCGTGTTCATCATCGACGGGCGGGTCCCGCACGCGATCCTCATTGAAATGCTCACCAACGAAGGCATCGGCACGATGTTCACCAGATAGGAGGAAGGATCATGGACATTCAGAAGCTGGACCAGACCTATATCGCAGGCACATATGCGCGCTTCCCCGTCACGATCGTGAAGGGCAAGGGCTCGCTCGTCTGGGACGAGAACGGCAAGGAGTACATCGACCTGTCCACTGGCATCGCCGTCGATATCTTCGGCGTAGCCGACGAGCAGTGGATGGCGGCCGCCACAAAGCAGCTCGGGACGCTGCAGCATATCTCGAACCTTTACTACACCGAGCCTTGCGCGAAGCTCGCGCAGCTGCTGTGCGAGAAGACCGGGATGAAGAAGGTCTTCTTCGGCAACTCCGGCGCGGAGGCGAACGAGTGCGCCATCAAGGCCGCCCGGAAATGGTCGGAGGATAAGAAGGGCAAGGAATATTCCACCATCATCACGCTCAAAAACAGTTTCCACGGCCGGACCATCACCACGCTGGCCGCGACGGGGCAGGATGTGTTCCACCACGATTTCCTGCCGCTGACGGACGGGTTCGTCTATGCCGAACCGAACGATCTGGCGGATCTTGCGCGGCTGATCGCGGAAAACAAATGCGCGGCCGTCATGATGGAGGTCGTGCAGGGCGAGGGCGGCGTGATGCCGCTGGACGAGGCCTATGTCAAGGGCGCGGCGAAGCTGTGTCAGGAAAACGATCTGCTGCTCATCTGCGACGAGGTGCAGATCGGCAACGGGCGCAGCGGCATGCTCTACGGCTATATGGCCTACGGCGTGCAGCCGGACATCGTCTCGACGGCCAAGGGGCTCGCGGGCGGTCTGCCGCTGGGCGCGACGCTGCTGGGCGAGAAGGTGCAGAACGTGCTGAGCGCCGGGACGCACGGCTCGACCTTCGGCGGCAACCCCGTCTGCTGCGCGGGCGCGATCAACGTGCTCGAACGGCTGGACGAGGCGATGCTGCAGGGCGTGCAGGCGCGCTCGGCCTACATCAAACAGGAGCTGACGGGCGCGAAAGGCGTCATCGGCGTGTCGGGCCTCGGGCTGATGCTCGGCATCCAGACGGAAAAGAACGCGGCGGACATCATCGCCGCCTGCCGGGAAAAGGGCGTGCTGGTCATCAAGGCCAAAGACAAGCTCCGCCTCCTCCCTGCCCTCAATATCCCCATGGACCAGCTGGCAAAAGCCATCGCGGTCATCAAGGAATGCTGCGCGGGATAAGAAATATGAAAAGCCTCCCGAATGGGAGGCTTTTCGCGTCTCAAGGCTCCCCTTGCAGGGGAGCTGGCAGCCGAAGGCTGACTGAGAGGTTGTCGCAAATTTGTGACGACCTCTCCGTCTCGGCTGCGCCGAGCCACCTCCCCTGGAAGGGGAGGCTTTGGACTTCCGCATCTTATGGCTTCCCCTATGAGGGGAAGGCTTTGAAAAGAAAAGCCTCCCGGGTGGGAGGCTTTTTTCTTTATTTACCCGAAATACCGGTGCAGGATGGCGGCGAGGTGGGCGCGGGTGGCGGTGGCTTGGGGATTCAGGGCGCCGTTGGAGCCGGTTAAGATCTTCTCGCCGGTGGCCCATTGGAGGGCGGGGAGGGCGTAGGCGGAGACGTCGGATGCATCGGTGAAGTTGAGGTTCTCGCCTGCTGTGAGGTCGCGGCCCTTCAAAGCGGCATAGCGGTAGAGCATGGCGGCGAGCTGCTCGCGGGTGACGGGGGCTTCGGGG
>OIED01000698.1_pt1 | contig 16894 bp, 15 predicted proteins | sample 1581771 | NCBI WGS metagenome assembly OIED01 (sample SAMEA3882546, study PRJEB24775) | human gut metagenome | biome: human-associated habitat; feature: intestine environment; material: feces | place: Netherlands | collected 2009/2010 | reverse complement strand
CCTTGCGCTCAATGCCGCCCATGTGCCAGCTGTTCCAGGTCATGTGGGCAGCGGGATCCTCAATCTGGAAGATGGCGGGCACCCACATCAGGATGCCGCCGCGGAAGTTGACATCCTCCAGCTCGGGCAGACGCTTTGCAATGGCAGCGTCCACCGCTACGGGGGTGTTCACGGCCCAGCCGTAATCCACCCAGTCGCCGCTTTTGACCAATGCGGCAGCCTGGTCAGCTGTCATTTTCTTCTGCGCATACAATTCCGTAAAATCCATTATAAACCATCCTCTCTTACAATAACATAAAGGAATTGTAAATTCCAACTTAGTTATATCATTAACAAACGGGAGAATCAATACTTTCCTGGCAAAAAACAGGGCTGGATGCAATATAACTAAAAATCTTAGCTTTTTGTAGAGATTCTTTGGTGCACAAAAAATAAATTTTACACAAAAAATACTTGATAAAATTTTGACGATGTGCTTTACTTATAGCGTAGCAGGATGCAGCGTGGCACTGCGGGTGGGATTGTTTAAAAATTAACGATACACCGTAGCAGAAGAAAAGAACATCTTGCACAGCAAACTGGAAAGTGCTATCATGTCAGAACCAATGCGCTTTTCAAAGGCGCGCAAGGAGGACAAAACCGATGGCAACTGCAGTTTACCCCGGGTCGTTCGATCCGGTCACACGAGGTCATCTCGATATCATCAAGCGCGCGGCAAAGATCAACGATCATCTGATCGTGGCCGTGCTCATCAACAGTGCAAAGCACCCATTGTTCACCGTGGAGGAGCGGGTGGCCCTGCTGCAGGAATGCTGCAAGGGTATCCCCAATGTCACGGTGGAGAGCTTCGACGGCCTGACCGTGGAGTTCGCCAAGAAGCGCCACGCTTCGGTCATGGTGCGGGGCCTGCGGGCGGTAACGGATTTTGAAAACGAGATCCAGCTGGCGCAGACCAATCACGCGCTGATGCCCGGTATTGAGACCATGTTCCTTGCAACCAGCATCAAGTGGAGCTATCTCTCCTCTACCATTGTAAAGGAAGCCGCCCGCTACGGTAGCAGCATCTCCAAGTTTGTTACCCCGAATGTGGAAGCCGCCGTGGAGCAGAAGATGGCCGAGCTGCGCAGCAGGGGAGAGAACGTCTGACCCCCATTCCTTATGCAAGAAACGCTTCGGCGTTTTGACAAAACAGTCTTTCTTAAATCACAACATACACAATCAGGAGGCTATTCACATGAAAAAGATCGTTATCGCATCTGCATGCCGTACCGCCATTGGTAAGTTCGGTGGCACCCTTGCCAACGTCCCCGCTGCTGAGCTGGGCTCCATCGTCATCAAGGAGGCTCTGAACCGCGCAAACGTCAAGCCTGAGCAGGTCGATCATGTTTACATGGGCTGCGTGATCCAGGCTGGTCTGGGCCAGAACGTTGCCCGTCAGGCTTCCCTGAAGGCTGGCCTGCCCATCGAGACCCCCGCTGTCACCGTCAACGTGGTCTGCGGTTCCGGTCTGAACTGCGTGAACATGGCTGCTCAGATGATCGAGGCAGGCGATGCTGATATCGTGGTCGCAGGCGGCATGGAGAACATGGACATGGCTCCCTTTGCAATGATGAAGGGCCGTTACGGCTACCGCATGGGCGCTCCCATGGGCAAGAGCGAGCTGGTCGATACCATGGTCAACGATGCTTTGTGGGATGCCACCGGCTTCAACAAGCACATGGGCATGACCGCTGAGAATGTCTGCACCAACGAGACCTTCCAGAAGAAGTACGGCTACAGCCCCATCACCCGCGAGATGCTGGATGAGTTCTCCTACAACAGCCAGGTCAAGGCTGACAAGGCCATCAAGGACGGCGCTTTCAAGGACGAGATCGTTCCTGTTGTCATCAAGGGCAAGAAGGGCGACACCGTGTTCGATACCGATGAAGGCCCCCGTCTGACCCCGGTCGAGAAGCTGGCAACCCTGAAGCCCGCTTTCACCAAGGACGGCATCGTGACCGCAGGCAACTCTTCCGCCATCAACGACGGCGCTGCTGCTCTGGTCATCATGAGCGAGGAAAAGGCCAAGGAGCTGGGCGTTGAGCCTCTGGCAACCTGGGTCGCTGGCGCTCTGGCCGGTGTTGAGCCTGAGGTTATGGGTCTGGGCCCCATCGCAGCAACCAAGAAGGTCATGGCAAAGACTGGCCTGACTGTTGCTGATATGGACCTGATCGAGGCCAACGAGGCATTTGCTGCACAGTCTGTGGCTGTCAGCCAGGCTCTGAACTTCGATATGAGCAAGGTGAACGTCAACGGCGGCGCCATCGCTCTGGGTCACCCGGTCGGCGCTTCCGGCGCTCGTATCCTGGTCACTCTGCTGTACGCTATGAAGCACCGTGGTGCTCACAAGGGTCTGGCTACCCTGTGCATCGGCGGCGGCATGGGCTGCGCTACCATCGTTGAGATGTAAGCTCCCCCTTTGGAATTGAATTGAATGACAGCCCGCGCCCCGGCTCAGACCGGAGACTCTGCCGGGGCGCGGGAGCTGTTTTGAAACACTGAGAATCTGAATTGGAGGTTTTCACAATGGCTTTTGTAAAAACCGAGGTGCAGGGCGCTGTCGAGATCATCACCATCGACCGTCCCAAGGCACTGAATGCCCTGAACCCTGAGGTTCTGGCAGACCTGAAGGCAGCTTTTGAGGCTGTCGATCAGGAGACCATCCGCTGCATCGTCCTGACCGGCGAAGGCGACAAGAGCTTCGTTGCAGGTGCTGATATCGGCTCCATGAGCACCATGACCAAGGCAGAGGGCGAGGCCTTCGGCAAGCTGGGCAATGACGTGTTCCTGATGATCGAGAGCTTCCCCATCCCCGTCATTGCAGCCGTCAACGGCTTTGCACTGGGCGGCGGCAATGAGCTGGCCATGAGCTGCGATATCCGCATCTGCTCTGACAACGCTGTGTTTGGTCAGCCCGAAGTTGGTCTGGGCATCACCCCGGGCTTCGGCGGCACCCAGCGTCTGGCACGTCTGGTCGGCATGGGCATGGCAAAGCAGCTGGTCTACTCTGCCCTGAACATCAAGGCAGACGAGGCTTACCGCATTGGTCTGGTCAACGTCGTGTATCCGCAGGCTGAACTGATGGAGAACGTGCTGAAGCTGGCTGGCAAGATCGCCAAGAACGCTCCCATTGCAGTGCGCAACTGCAAGAAGGCCATCAACGGTGGCATCAGCCTGCCCATTGAGAAGGCTGTGGAAGTTGAGGAGAAGCTGTTCGGCGATTGCTTCGAGACCCACGATCAGCAGGAGGGCATGGCCTGCTTCCTGAGCCGTGAGAAACCGAAGCCCAAGGCAGTGTTCACCAACAACTAATCTATTACATAATTTTTGATATTAAAGGAGAGATTTCCTATGAAGATCGGTGTTATCGGCGCTGGCACCATGGGCCAGGGCATCGCAAAGGCATTTGCACAGGTTGAGGGCAACACCGTTGCTCTGTGCGACATCAAGCAGGAGTGGGCTGAGAACGGCCTGGCAAAGATCAAGAAGGGCTACGAGAAGCTGGTTGCTAAGGGCAAGATCCCCCAGGAAAAGGCTGACGCGATCGTTGCAGCCATCACCCCGGGCCTGAAGGAAAATCTGTGCGCAGACTGCGACCTGATCGTTGAGGCTGCTTTTGAGGATATGAAGGTCAAGCAGACCACTTTCGGCGAGCTGGATAAGATCTGCAAGCCCGAGTGCATCTTCGCTTCCAACACTTCCTCTCTGTCCATCACCGAGATCGGCAAGGGCCTGAGCCGTCCTCTGGTCGGTATGCACTTCTTCAACCCCGCTGACCGCATGAAGCTGATCGAGGTCATCGCCGGCTGCAACACCCCCGCAGAGACCGTTGAGAAGATCAAGGAGATCTCCGTGGCCATCGGCAAGAACCCTGTTCAGGTCAACGAGGCTGCAGGCTTTGTGGTCAACCGCATCCTGATCCCCATGATCAACGAGGCTGCCTTCATCAAGATGGAGGGCGTTTCCGATATCGCAGGCATCGACACCGCTATGAAGCTGGGTGCCAACCACCCCATGGGACCCCTGGAGCTGGGCGACTTCATCGGCCTGGATATCTGCCTGGCCATCATGGATGTCCTGTACCATGAGACCGGCGACAGCAAGTATCGCGCCTGCCCGCTGATCCGCAAGATGGTCCGCGGCGGCAACCTGGGCTGCAAGACCGGCAAGGGCTTCTACGTTTACAACGCAGACCGCACCAAGACTCCTGTTGACCAGCTGTAATTTCTGATAAACATTTCTCCTGGCCGTGGGGAAAGCGGTCAGGAGGAATTTGTTTGCAACCGGGTAGGGGAGAACCCCGACCCCGGGAGATAAAAAACACCCGTTAGGAGGATATAGCGATGGATTTTACTCTGTCCAAGCAGCAGCAGATGGTGCAGAAGATGTACCGCGAGTTTGCTGAAAACGAAGTCAAGCCCCTGGCTAAGAAGGTTGATGCAGAAGAGTACTTCCCCAAAGAGACCGTCGAGAAGATGGGCAAGCTGGGCATGATGGGCATTTACTTCCCCACCTCTGTCGGCGGTGCAGGCGGCGATGTGCTGTCCTACGTCATGGCAGTGGAGGAGCTGAGCAAGGTCTGTGGCACCACCGGTGTCATCGTCTCCGCTCACACCAGCCTGTGTGCTGCTCCTATTTATGAGAACGGCACCCCCGAGCAGAAGGCAAAGTATCTGCCCAAGCTCTGCAGCGGCGAGTGGCTGGGTGCTTTCGGCCTGACCGAGCCGGGCGCTGGTACCGATGCACAGGGTCAGCAGACCATTGCCAAGGAAGAGGATGACTGCTGGGTTCTGAATGGCTCCAAGATCTTCATCACCAACGCCGGTTTCGCTGATGTCTTTATCGTCATCGCTGTCACCGACCACGTTCTGGATAAGAAGGGCCGTCCCACCAAGCTGTGCTCTGCCTTCATCGTTGAGCGCACCGATCCGGGCTTCTCCGTCGGCAAGGCTGAGGATAAGATGGGCATCCGTGGTTCTTCCACCTGTGAGCTGATCTTCGAGGACTGCCGTATCCCGAAGGATCGTATGCTGGGCGTGCGCGGCAAGGGCTTCCAGCTGGCCATGGCTACCCTGGATGGCGGCCGTATCGGCATCGCTTCTCAGGCTCTGGGCATTGCCGAGGGCGCTCTGGAGGAGACCGTTGCCTACGTCAAGGAGCGCAAGCAGTTTGGCCGCAGCATTTCTGCATTCCAGAACACCCAGTTCGAGCTGGCTGAGATGAAGGCCCGCGTTGAGGCTGCCAAGTATCTGGTCTACGCTGCCGCTCTGAAGAAGCAGCAAGCCATGGACGGCGCAAAGGTCCGTTACAGTGTCGAGGCTGCTCAGGCTAAGCTGATCGCAGCCCGCACCGCAAGCGATGTGACCCGCCGCTGCCTGCAGCTGTTCGGCGGTTACGGCTACACCCGTGACTACCCCATCGAGCGCATGATGCGTGATGCCAAGATCACCGAGATCTACGAGGGCACCAGCGAAGTCCAGATGATGGTCATCGGCGGCGCGCTGCTGAAGTAAGGAGGACAGACGTAATGAAAGCAATCGTTTGTGTCAAACAGGTTCCCGATACGCAGGGCAAGGTCGCTGTCAAGGCTGACGGCACCATGGATCGCTCTGCCATGGCTACCATCACCAACCCCGACGACCTGAACGCCGTCGAGGCCGCCCTGCAGCTGAAGGACGAGACCGGCTGCGAGGTCGTCGTCGTCACCATGGGCCCGCCGCCGGCAGAGGGTATGCTGCGTGAGCTGATGGCCCGCGGCGCTGACCGCGGCGTGCTGGTCTCCGGCCGCGAGTTCGGCGGTTCCGATACCTTCGCTACCTCCCAGATCCTGGCCGCTGCCGTCAACAAGATCGGCGTCGGCCCCGAGGACATCGTTTTCTGTGGCCGTCAGGCCATCGACGGTGATACCGCTCAGGTCGGCCCCCAGATCGCCGAGAAGCTGCATCTGCCCCAGGTCACCTATGTCACCGACATTCAGAAGGACGGCAACAGCCTGACCGTCAAGCGTCAGCTCGAGGACGGCTACATGGAGCTGAAGGTCCAGACTCCCTGCCTGCTGACCTGCATCAAGGAGCTGAACACTCCGCGTTACATGAGCGTTTCCGGCATCTTCGAGTGCTACGACAAGCCGCTTGAGGTCTTTGATTACAACGCTCTGAAGGACGATCCGCTCATCGAGACCGACACCATCGGTCTGAAGGGCTCCCCGACGAACGTTTACAAGTCCTTTGCTCCTCCGGTCAAGGGCGCCGGCATGAAGGTCGAGGACGCTGCCCAGCTGGTCGGCATCCTGAACGACAAGCACCTGATTTGAGGAAGGAGAAACGAACAATGGCTGAATTCAATGCAATGGACACCGCCGCCTTCAAGGGCGTGTGGGTATTCTGCGAGCAGCGCGAGGGCGAGATCCAGTCCATCAGCTATCAGCTGCTGAGCGAGGGCCGCAAGCTGGCCAATGACCTGGGCGTTGAGCTGGCAGGCGTTGTCATGGGCAGCGGCCTGGCCGAGGCTGACCTCAAGACGCTGGGCGGCTACGGCGCTGACCGCGTTTACAACATCGACAGCCCCCTGCTGAAGGACTACACCACCGATGGCTATGCCAAGGCGCTGTGCGACCTCATCATGGACAAGAAGCCCGAGATCATGCTGATCGGTGCGACCAACCTGGGCCGCGACCTCGGCCCCCGCTGCGCAGCCCGTCTGCACACCGGTCTGACCGCCGACTGCACCCATCTGGACGTCGATGTCGAGAAGTACAAGAACTTCCTGCGCACCACCTCCAACATTGATGTGGACAACACCAAGTTTGAGGAGAACACCAACCTGAAGATGACCCGCCCCGCTTTCGGCGGCCACCTGATGGCTACCATCATCTGCCCGCGCTTCCGCCCGCAGATGTCCACCGTCCGCCCCGGCGTCATGCAGATGCAGGCGTTCGATCAGGCCGGTGCTGACAAGGTCGTCGTCGAGAACGTCACTCCCGCTCTGACCGCGGACGACATCCATGTTCAGGTGCTCGACATCAAGAAGAGCGCCGAGAAGCTCGTTGACCTGATCGGTGCCGACGTTGTCGTCTCCGTGGGCCGCGGCATCTCCGCTGACCCCGAGAAGGGCATCAAGCTGGCCGAGGAGCTGGCTGAGGCTCTGGGCGGTGTTGTCGGTGCTTCCCGCGCCGTCACCGATGAGGGCTGGCTGTCTGCCGACCACCAGGTCGGTCAGACCGGCAAGACCGTGCATCCCCGCATCTACGTTGCACTGGGCATCTCCGGTGCCATCCAGCACGTTGCCGGTATGCAGGATTCCGAGAACATCATCGCCATCAACAAGAACGAGAACGCCCCCATCTTCGATGTTGCCACCTACGGCATCGTCGGCGATCTGTACAAGGTCGTTCCCGAGCTGATCAAGGAGATCAAGGCTGCCAAGGCCTGATTCCGCCTGTAATCAACAAGAGCCGTGCCCCGCAAAGGGCACGGCTCTTTGTTTTTTTGTATCGCTCAGTCTGCCACAGCCGGGGCGGATAGCAGCTCCGGGGGCAGCTCACTCTCGTCCTCATTGACGAGGGAATCATCGACATCAAATGTCGCACCAAAGGCTTTTGCGGCGGCATCCGCCAACAGATCGACGTCGACCAGCTCACTGTCTGCCATGACATACAGCAGCTTGTCATCAAAGCTGACCACGCGGGCCTTATCTGCCTCCACGCAGACCCACTTGCGCATACTGATGTTTTCCTCCATCGAATCGGCGATCTCGCGGGCATCGGCCTTGTCTTTGAGGCGCAGCAGCACCAGGCTGTACGCCTGGCTTCCGGTCATCGGCTCGCTGACTACTGCGGCATCCACCTTGTCCACATTGTCCGCGGTCAGCCCCGCCAGATAGCCGTACCAGCTCTCGTCGGTCAGTTCGATGGCCACCGTCTCCATGCCCATCAGGTCAACCGGCTGGACGTTATAAATAGCATCCACCATCTCGCTCAGCTCCGCGTCCGGCTGCGGCTCGGCGGTCTCACCGGTATCCTCACCGTCAACGCTGAACTCCGGGTCCAGCTCCGCGCCTTCCTCGGGTCTTGTGGCAGGTTGGTTCGCAAGATCGTTGCTGTCAGCCTTTTGATTGCCGCAGGCAGACAGGAACAGGGCGGTCAGCAGGGCTGTTGCAAAAAGCAGCTTTTTCATCGTAAAATTCCTTTCTCGGTCAGAATATTCTCGGGCGCAAAGCGTGCGTCCCAGTCGTCGCAGGGCAGCTCGTCCAGCAGCAGGGCCTCGGGGCAGAGCAGCAGCCCCGCTCCCTTATAGTGTGCCAGAAATCGGTCATAATACCCGCCGCCGGGTCGGCGGCGGGCAGGTCGGCGGGCGGTTCTTGAATGCCAAACGCCCCGGGCCGCAGCAGGCGCAATGCCGGTATCTCCACCCAGTCCATCTCGGTTTTGTTCCGCACGCGGGGCAGCAGTAGGCGCTTACCGTCGGCCAGCGCGCGTTTTAGTATTTCCGCCGTGTCCGGCTCATCCGGCATGGCCGCAAAGGCCAGCACCGCCCCGGCACGCTGCCATTGCGGCAGGCTGAACAGCGCCTGCGCCATGCCGCGGCCCACAGCCGCCATATCCAGTTCCGCGCGCCGGGCCTTGGCCCATGCGCGGGCTTCGCGTTTTGTCATTCTGCACACCACCTTCCGGGCTATCATACCATATCTGCCCTCCACTTAACAAGACGGAAAAGCCGTCCTGTTGTTACAGCAGCGACAAAATTTTTCCGCCATCTTGCCCGGCGCAGTGAAATAGAGTATAATATATCCTGTATCGCTATGTATTAGACTTATGAAATATAAAAAGGAGATTCCAAACCATGAGCAAGTTCAATTTCATCAAGACCGATATTCCTGACGTGCAGATCATCGAGCCGACTGTTTTTGGCGATGACCGCGGCTATTTTATGGAGACCTACCAGATCGACGAGTTCGCCGCAGCGGGCATCGACAAACCCTTCGTGCAGGATAACCAGAGCCGCTCCACCAAGGGCGTGCTGCGCGGCCTGCACTTCCAGACCAAGCACACCCAGGGCAAGCTCGTCCGCGTGACCCTGGGCGAGGTGTTCGATGTCGCCGTCGACTGCCGCCCCAACAGCAAGACCTTCGGCAAGTGGGTAGGCGCAACGCTGTCCGCCGACAACAAGAAGATGCTCTGGATCCCCGAGGGCTTCGCCCACGGCTTTGTCGTGCTGTCCGATGTGGCCGAGTTCTGCTACAAGTGCACCGACGTTTACGACCCCACCGCCGAGGGCGGCATTCCCTACGATGACCCGACGGTCAACGTGCAGTGGCCCGACTGCGGCTGCGAGCACAAGACCAGCGCCAAGGACAAGGAGCACACCCCGTTTGCCGCCCAGAAGTTCGAATATTTTGAGAAATATTGAGGGTAAACCGTGCAGAAACTGAAAGACACCTTCGCAGGCTTCTGGAAATACCGTTACCTGCTGCAAAACCTGATTTCCCGTGATTTCAAGCTGAAATACCGCCGCAGCGTGTTGGGCGTGGCGTGGAGCGTGCTGAACCCGCTGCTGACCTGTCTGGTCATGTGGGCCGTGTTCGGCGCACTGTTCAACCAGCGCGGTCAGGGCATCGAGGACTTTCCGCTGTTCCTTATCATCGGCCAGCTGATGTTCAACTTCTTCCGTGAGAGCACGACCATGGCCATGGAGAGCGTGCTGAAGAACGGCCCGCTGCTGCGCAAGGTCTATATTCCCAAATACATCTTTCCGCTGGAAAAGTGCTGCTTTGCGCTCGTCAACTTCTTTTTCAGCCTCGTGGCGCTGTTTATCGTCGCGCTGCTGACCTGGTCGCACATCTCGATCGGGACTGTGCTGCTGGCCATTTATCCCCTTGTGATGCTGTTTATTTTCAGTCTGGGCATCGGGCTGATTTTGTCCACGCTCTACGTTTTTGTGCGTGACATCATGCATATCTGGGAGGTCTTTTGCACACTGCTTGTCTACGGTAGCGCCATCTTCTACGACCCGCGCCAGATGGAAAGCTGGATGCAGTACGTCATCAACCTGAACCCCATCTACTGGTACATCACCGCCGTGCGTTCCTGCGTCATGTGGGGCGAGGGGCTGACCCCCAACATGGTGCTGATTCCGTTCCTCTGTGCCGCGCTGAGCCTGGGCCTCGGCGTCTGGGTGTTCAAAAAGAATCAGGACAAGTTCGTCCTGTACATGTAAGGGGGCATCGAAATGGCAGAGCAGAAACCCATCATCTCCATCGACCATGTTTCGATGCGCTTCAACCTCTCCAAGGAAAAGCACGAAAGCCTGAAAGAGTACTTCGTCGCGCTGCTGCACGGCGGTGTGCGGTTTGACGAGTTCTTCGCACTGGACGATGTATCGTTTGATATTATGCCCGGCGATTTCTACGGCCTCATCGGCCTGAACGGCAGCGGCAAGTCTACGCTGCTGAAAGTGATTTCCGGCGTCTACAAGCCCAGCGCCGGCAAGGTCACGGTCAACGGTACGATTGCGCCGCTGATCGAATTGGGCGCAGGCTTTGACATGGACCTGACCGCACGGGAAAACATTTATTTAAACGGCACCGTGCTGGGCTACACACCCAAGTACATCGACTCAAAGTTCGACGACATCGTCGAATTCAGCGAATTGCAGGATTTTCTCGACGTGCCGCTAAAAAACTACTCCTCCGGCATGGTCGCGCGTCTGGCGTTCGCCGTGGCAACGATAACGAAGCCCGACATCCTGATTGCCGACGAGATCCTTTCCGTCGGTGACTTCCTGTTTCAGGAGAAGTGTGAAAAGCGCATGGCCGAGCTGCTTTCTGGCGGCACGACGGTCATTCTGGTCAGCCACTCCATTGACCAGATCGAGCGTATGTGCAACAAGGTAGCCTGGCTCGACCACGGCCATCTGCGCCGCATCGGCGCGACGAAGGAAATTACCGCCGAGTACCGAAGGTTCGAGAAAAAGGACGCCATGCCGGCCAAAGTCACCGAGGAATAAGCTATGTCCGAGAACACGAAACCGAACAACGAGCGCCCTGCCGATCTGGCCGTACAGGACAGCGTCGGCGGCATGGCGCGGCGGCTTTTGAACCCCGCCCACCTGCGGGACCTCGCGGGGCGCAGCGTCAAGACCCTGCGGGAGCAGGGGGCCGAGCAGCTCTGGCGCGATGTGAAATTCCGCGTCGGGCTGGCGATGCACCACGACGACTGGCGGCACCGCGCCGACATTCCGCTGCGCCGGGAGCTGAAGGCCCAGCGCGCCGCGCACCTGCAGGGGCCGAAGATCAGCATCATCGTGCCGCTGTACAACACGCCCGCCAAGCTGTTTGACGAGATGCTGCAAAGCGTCGTCAGGCAGACCTACACAAACTGGGAATTAGTGCTGGTGGACGCATCCGACGCCGACAAGCGGCTGGAGCGCCGTCTGCCCAAGTCTGTGCCCGACACGATTGTGTATGAGCCGATTGAAAACGGCGGCATTGCCCTCAACACGACCCGCGGATTTGCGCTGGCGCACGGCGAGTACATCACACTGCTGGACCACGACGACGTGCTCTACCCGAACGCGCTGTTCGAGGTTGTGCAGACGATACAAAACACCGGAGCGGATTTTGTCTATAGTGATGAAATCGTTCTCTCCGCCGATTTGAAGGAGCTGGGCGGCTACCACTTCAAGCCCGACTTTGCGCCCGACTACCTGCGCGGGGTCAACTTTATCACGCATCTGGCGGTGTTCAGCCGTCCGCTGCTGGACGCGGCGGGCGCGTATGAGTCGAAGGAGTTTGACGGTGCGCAGGACCATGATTTGATCCTGCGCCTGACAGAAAAAGCACAGCGCATCGAGCATATCAAGAAGGTTCTCTACATCTGGCGTGCCGCGGCCGGCTCCACTGCCGCGGGCATGGAGGCCAAGCCCTACGCCGTCGCGGCGGGGGAGCGCGCCATCGACGCGCAGCTCAAGCGTCTCGGTCTGCCGGGCCACGCCATGGCCGTGCCCGACGCGCCCGGCGCATTTCAGGTGCGGTACGAGCTGACCGGCCACCCGAAGATCAGCGTACTGATCCCCAGTAAAGACCACATTGACGACCTGGACCGCTGCCTGACGAGCCTGTACAAAAACGCGGGCTACGACAATTTTGAGGTCATCGTCATCGAGAACAACTCCACCGACCCGGCGACGTTTGCCTATTACGAGACACTGCCCAGCCGCTTTACCGACTGCCGCGTCGTCTACTACAAGGGCGCGTTTAACTTCTCGGCCATCAACAACTTCGGCGCGACCTTCGCCGAGGGCGAGCACCTGCTGCTGCTCAACAACGACATTGAGGTGTTGTCCCACGACTTTCTGCGGGAATTGCTCGGCTACAGCCAGCGCCCCGACGTGGGTGCGGTGGGCGCGAAGCTCTACTACCCCGACGACACGATCCAGCACGCGGGCGTGCTGATGGGCATCAACGGCAGCGCGGGCCACAGCCACAAGAGCTACCCCCGCACCGCTGTGGGGGACATGTACCGCTTGGTCACGACGCAGAATTATATGGCCGTGACGGGTGCCTGCCTAATGACAAAAGCGTCGCTCTACCGCGCATTTGGCGGGTTGGACGAGGAAAAGTTTGCCGTCGCCTACAACGATGTGGACTACTGCTTAAAGCTGTGGCAGAAGGGGCTGTTGAACGTTTACACCCCGCGCGCCGAGGCCTATCACTATGAGAGCAAAAGCCGCGGCCTTGATACCTTAAGCGAGAATGCCAAGCGGTATGAGCGCGAAAAGGCGAATTTCTACGCGAAATATCAGCAGTATATCGACAATTACGACCCCTATTACAACCCCCATTTCAACAATCTGTTTGAGAATTTCGGGTTGAAGTGATGGAAACCGTGTTGCCGAAGCGCAAGTCTCACCATTTGCAGGGTTACGATTACAGCCAAAACGGCGCCTATTTTATCACAATATGCACGCACCAACGCAGAATGTTGTTTGGCCCGAACCGGGCTCCCGTAGGGGCGGATTCCATATCCGCCCGCATGGCGGCGCGCATTTTCCGGGAGATCATCGGTCAATATCCGGCGGTCCAGTGCCGTTATTTTGTGGTGATGCCCAATCCTTTTCACGCGTTGGTCGAGATTGAACGGGCACGGGCGGATATGGAATCCGCCCCTACGATTATCAGCATCGTGCAGGCGTTCAAACGGTATTCTACCGTCGAGTACATCCGTCTTGTCAAGCGCGGGCAAGCCGCACCGTTCGATAAGCACCTTTGGCAGCGTTCCTTTCACGACCACGTCATCCGCAATGAAACCGATTACCGCATGATTGCGGAATACATTCAATCCAACCCCCGCCTTTGGCACAAAGACTGCTTTTATGAGGAGCCATCCCATGAGCCTTGAAACGAAACGCATCAAAGAACTGTTCGGCTATGCGCGGACGCTGACGAAAGAACAGGGCGTCGGCGTCATGGCCGGGCGGGCTGTCGGCTTTTTTAAGCGGCGGTTCTTCGGCAAAAAAGCGCGGTATCTGCCGTCGAAGCAGACGCTGGAGGCCCAGCGTGCCGACGCAGCCGCCCGCGCCGACGGCTGGCCGACCATCAGCATTCTAACGCCGCTGTACAACACTCCGCCGCAGTTTTTGCAGCAATTTTTGGACAGCGTGCAGGCCCAGACCGCGCCAAACTGGCAGCTGGTTCTGGTGGACGCCAGCGACGGTGCCCACCCCGACGTGGGCGAGGCAGTCCGCACCCGCGCCGCGCAGGACAAGCGCATCGTCTACGCCAAAATCGAGAACAAGGGCATTGCCGCCAATACGAACGAGGCCGCGAAGCTCGCAGCGGGTGAGTATCTGGCCCTTGCCGACCACGACGACATTCTCGCGCCTCATGCCGTCTATTGCATGAGCAAAGCGCTGACCGAGAGCGGTGCGGCGTTTGCCTACAGCGACGAGGCCCTGTTTGAGAAAACGCCCGAGCACCCGCGCGTCGGCCACTTCAAGCCCGACTATGCACCCGAGTACCTGATGGCCGTCAACTACATCTGCCATCTGGCCGTGTTCAAAAAATCGCTGTTCGACGCCGTCGGCGGTGAGCGCCCGGCCTGTGACGGCGCGCAGGATCACGACTTATTCCTGCGTCTCATCGACGAAATGCAGCGCCGTGACCCCGCAGCCAAGCCGCTGCACATCCCGCAGGTGCTGTATTACTGGCGCGTGCACGCGGCGTCCACCAGCGGCGGCACGGCGGCCAAGCCCTATGTGGAAAAGGCTGCGCAAAAGGCCGTGGCCGACCATCTGGCCGCCACAGGGCGGCAGGGCAGGGTGGAGCCGGGCAAATTCCCGGGCACCTGCCATGTGGTGTGGGACATTCCCGAGCCGCAGCCGCTCGTGTCAATTTTGATTCCCAACAAGGACCACACCGACGATTTGGAAAAATGCCTGCACAGCATCTACGCCAAAACGACCTACGAAAATTTCGAGGTCATCGTCATTGAGAACAATTCCACCGACCCGGCCACAGCGGCCTACTACAAAAAACTGCCGGAGCGGTATGACCGCGCGCGGGTCGTGACTTACAAGGGCGGCTTCAACTTCAGCCGCATCAACAATTTTGGCCGCAGGTACGCGGCGGGCAAGTACCTGTTGCTGCTCAACAATGACGTCGAGGTCATCAACGGCGACTGGCTCACCCAGATGGTGGGCGAGTGCAGCCAGCCCGGCGTCGGCCTCTGCGGGGCAATGCTCTACTATCCCGACGACACGATCCAGCACGCCGGCATCATCACGGGGCTGGGCGGCTACGCCGGGCACAGCCACAAGTACCACAAGCGCGGCGGCAGCGGGTATATGTTCCGGCTGGCCACGGTGCAGGATTTCTCCGCCGTGACAGCGGCCTGCCTGCTGGTGCGCACCGCCGTTTACGACGAGCTGCACGGCCTGGATGAGGAGTTCACGGTTGCCTACAACGATGTGGACTTCTGCCTGCGTGTGCGCGACGCGGGCTGGCGCATTGTCTGGACGCCCTACGCCGAGCTCTACCACTACGAAAGCAAGTCCCGCGGCTCCGACGAGAACGATCCCGCCAAAAAAGCACGCTTTGACGCCGAGCATGAACGTCTCTACGCCGTGCATGGGCGGGAGAATATTCTGCACGACCCCTATTACAGCCCGTCGCTGTCGCTGGATTATGAGGATTTCCGCGAGAGCGGGGATTTGCGGAATCTGAAATGAGTTGATCACCTTCCCCCGTGGGGGAAGGTGCCCGAGGCCCCGACCGAGGGCAGATGAGGGGCGGGTTTGCCCTATTGCCCGTCAGTGGGAAAATCCCGGTAAGTTTGCCCCTCATCAGTCAGCGGGCGGGGTCGCTGACAGCTTTCCCCTCCGGGGAAGCCATACTGACAAAAAATGCACGCCGTAAATTTCACGGCGTGCGTTTTTATTATTCTTTTTTATCCGGCGGGAACTCACCCTGCTTTTCGGCTTCCAGGCGGCTCAGGCGGGCTTCAAGCTCGGAGATGCGCTGGTTGACAATATCCGGCAGATCCTGCTGGTCCAGATCGTCCGCCGGGCAGCACTTGATATTGCCGACGCGGACGATCTCCGCGGGTACACCGACGGCAGTGGCGTTGGCGGGCAGGTTCTTCAGCACAACGCTGCCCGCGCCGACGCGGACGTTGTCACCGATGTAGACCGGGCCCAGCACCTTCGCGCCCGCGCCGATCAGCACATTGTCGCCCAGCGTCGGATGGCGCTTGCCGGTGTCCTTGCCGGTACCGCCCAGGGTGACGCCGTGGTAGATCGTGCAGTTGTCGCCGATCTCCGTCGTCTCACCAAAGACGATGCCCATACCGTGGTCGATAAAGAGCTTGCGCCCGATCTTGGCGCCGGGGTGGATTTCGATGCCGGTCAGGTGGCGCGCCAGCTGGCTGACAAAACGGGCCAGGAAGAAACACCGGTGGTTGTACAGAAAATGTGCGATCTTGTGCGTGACCAGCACATGAAAGCCGGGGTACAGGATGATGACCTCCGCCACATTGCGCGCGGCGGGGTCCTTATCGCGGATATTTTTTGCATCTTCCCAAAGGCCCATAGTTCGTTCCTCTTCCTATTTACCATACTTATTATAAATATACCACAAAGCCGGACAAAGTGCAATGCTGTACGCGCCGCGCGCGGATTTTTGCGGATTTTGTCAAATCCTCCAAAAGTCAGCGCAAAAATCTATAAAATCCTTACTTTTGCAAAAAGCCCGTTTGCATTGACACCGCCGCCCCTGCATGGTACAATAAGTAAAACGTAGGTAAAGTCATAGGAAGGAGTGTGCCGGGATGATGCGTTTTATTTCTGTCTTTAAAAATCACGGCGCAGTGTTCTTTCCCGTCGCTGCTTTGTGTATGACTTTTTGACTTTTCCCTTTTTGGGAAAAGTTTTTTTTTGCAAAAATATCCCTGCGGGATGTTTTTGCATGGGGCTTTGTAGGGGCGAGCATTGCTCGCCCGCAGGCCGTTTGCCTCATGCGCGGCTTTCCCGCAGAAGCTCAACCACGCAAAGTTGACGGGCGAACAATGTTCGCCCCTACACTCTCAGCTATGACAAAGTTTCCTATTTTTAAGGAGGTTCCCACCATGCTGATCCGCAACGCAAAGGACAGCGCGGGCAAGGCCATTGAGGTCTGGCTGCGCGACGGAAAAATTGCCGCTGTCGGTCTGGGGCTGCTTGTCCCGGAAGGGGAGGAGGTGCTCGACGCGAAGGGCCGCACGGTCCTGCCCGCCTTCATCGACACCCACTGCCACTGGCGCACTCCCGGCTTTGAGTACAAGGAGGACATCTCCACCGGCTCCGCCGCGGCTGCCGCGGGCGGG
>OIED01000686.1_pt1 | contig 17182 bp, 15 predicted proteins | sample 1581771 | NCBI WGS metagenome assembly OIED01 (sample SAMEA3882546, study PRJEB24775) | human gut metagenome | biome: human-associated habitat; feature: intestine environment; material: feces | place: Netherlands | collected 2009/2010 | reverse complement strand
GGCGGGGCATCCTGCCCCGCCTGTTTCCGACGTTCGTTCTCCGGAGGTATTTGTCCCATGCGAAAGAAGCTCTCAATCCTTATGATTCTGATCCTGGTGCTGGCGCAGCTGTGCGCCTGCGGCAAGACGCAGGCTGACCCCGCGCCGGCAGCAGGATCAGAATCAGCCGTCCCGGCAGCCCGGCCGGACGAGCCTGCGGCCGAGGCGCCCGCGCCGGAGCCGGCCGATCCGCATGTGCCCGACCGCGTACTGGCCTCCAGGCATTATTCCGCGGAGATCTACGAGACCACCATCCGGCAGTACCGCTGCTCGATCGAGAGCCGGGAATACGTCGTCTCCGACGGCGTGACGGCCCGCGCCTTCCGCGCCACAGGCGTCGGCGGGCCGAGCAAATTCCTCGACCATACCGTGCAGGAGGGCGGGACACTACACTACTTTGACGCCGCCTCCGGCAAATGGGTCGAGACGCCGCTGGCCGAGGGCAAATACGCCTCGCCGGTCGTCGTGATCGAGCTTGCCTCCGGCGCGTCCTACTTCCTCGCGCTGCCGCGCACCTTCGTCCTGCACGAAAACGACACCAAGGAATACCTGCCGGAGATGGACGGCACGCTCTACGTCACGAAGACGCCGGACGGCTTCCATCTGACCGTGAACGGCTACGGGCTGGCCGAGGGGCGCGTGACGGACTGCCTGATCCTCTCCGCGCCGTTTCGGCTGGTTGACTGGAGCATGCAGAACTGCGCCATGGCCTGGGTCACCTATGTGCAGAACGGCGCGTCCCACTGGTGCTTCGACGGCTATTACCGCAAGTCCCCGGCCAATTATATCCCCTCCGGCACAAACTACTATTACTGCTGCGCCGCGTCCTACTGCATCAAGGGCTTCCTTTCCCGTATGCCCATGTGCAAAGAGGCCGCCGCGCTCACCATCGTCACGCTCGACACCATGGCGCAGCGCCAGAACGAATACGGCTATTGGGCCACCGAACCCGGCAGCGAATGGCTGCAGGGCGACTACGGCATCGGCCCGGGCTTCTACGACACCCGGTTCAATACCGACCTGCTGGAGATCTACATCAAGGCCGCGCGCAAGTTCGGCAAGGGCATGTTCGACGAGACGATCACCCGGTACCTCGGCTTCTTCAGCCAGATCGCGGACACCAGCCACATCTCCACGGAGTCGGGCGGCTGGCTGATCCCGGACTACTGGCACCCGTCGGAGATCACCGCGCCGCATACCTCGCTCAACCATCAGGCAGCGGAGTGTCTGGCGCTCTACCACGCGTCCGACCTGTTTGACCGCGAGGATCTGCGCGCGCTGGCCGACCGGATGCTGCTGGCCATCGAGGATACCGGCTCCGGCTGGGTCATGCCGGACCACAATCTCTACTACAGCATCAAGCCCGACGGCACCTACGTCGAGGGCGACTATCCCTACCTCACCTACAATGATCTATTGTACCTGCGCAAGTATCTCACCGGCTTCGGCAAGACGGAAAACGAGACGCTGACCTATCTCATGGGTGAAAAGCTCCAATGGATGCAGAGCCACGGCGTCACCGGCTATGAAAAGAGCTGAAATCCTATTTTTTACTTGTACTTTCCCGGTGAATCGGTTAGAATGAATTGAATATCCCAGAAGGAGGAATCTTGATGATCCGTATGAATACAGACCTCGGCCAGATCACGGTCGACAGCGCTGTCTATACCAATATCGCCGGCTTCGCCGCGACCAACTGCTTCGGCGTCAAGGGCATGGCTGTGCGCTCCATGACGGACGGGCTTGTGCATCTGCTGCGCAAGGAAGCCATGGGCAAGGGCGTCAAGGTCACGTTCAACGCCGACAATTCCCTCTCCATTGACCTGCACATCATGGTCGACAAGAATGTCAATCTCAGCGCGATCGCGTCCTCCATCATCGGCGAGGTCCGCTATTTCGTCACCAAGTCCACGGGCACCGAGGTGCGTGCCGTGAACGTATTCGTCGACTCCATGTCGGTCGACTGATCTCAATTCACGCGCACACGCTGGCGCTCACGGAGGTAAACCACCATGATCAAATCCATTGACGGCGCGGTATTTTCCCGGATGATGCTCTCCGCCGCTGCCGAGATCGACCTGAATAAGCAGAAGGTCAACGAGCTGAACGTCTTCCCCGTCCCCGACGGCGACACCGGCACGAACATGAGCATGACGCTGAACGCCGCCAGCACCGAGCTGCGCCGCGCAGAGAACGTGACGCTCACCAAGGCCGCCGATATGACCGCTTCCGCGCTCCTGCGCGGGGCCAGAGGCAACTCTGGCGTCATCCTGTCCCTGCTGTTCCGCGGCTTTTCCAAGGCACTCAAGGGCAAACTCGAGGCCGACGGCCGCGACTTTGCCGCCGCGCTGACTGCGGGCGTCGAGGCCGCCTACAAGGCCGTCATGAAGCCCGCCGAGGGCACCATCCTGACCGTCTCCCGCCTGACGGCGGACGCCGCGCGCGACCTCGCCGAGGAAAACTGCGAGATCGAATACGTGCTCCAGCACTGCCTGGACACCGCGCACGCCGCGCTCGACAATACCGTCAACCAGAACCCCGTCCTCAAAAAGGCCGGCGTCGTCGACGCGGGCGGCATGGGCTTCTGCCTGATCCTGCGCGGCATGCTCGAGAGCCTGCGCGGCAACGACGTTGTCTGCGAGGACACGGGCGCGGCGAACGAAGAGGCTGATTTCGGCATTTTTGACTCTGAGGACATCACCTTTGCCTTCGACACGGTCTTTATCGTCCGCAAGCGCGAGGATATCACCTCGCTCGACCCGCTGCGCGAGTATCTCGGCAGCATCGGCGACAGTCTCGTCATCGGCGAGGACGACGAGGCCTTCAAGGTCCACGTACATACGAACATTCCGGGCGACGCGCTGAGCGAGGCCCAGAAGTATGGGACGCTGGAGCTGGCGAAGATCGAGAACATGCGCCTGCAGCACGACGATCTGACCGCCGGGCGCAAGGCCCGGTCGACCGACGATCTCGAGGCCGTGGAAAAGGAGCTGGAAAGCCAGCCCGCGCCGCAGCCGGATGGCCCGGCCGCGCCCGAAAAGCGCTACGGCAGCGTCGCCGTGTGCGCGGGCGAAGGGCTCGCGGGCGTGTTCCGCGATCTTGGCGTCGACGAGATCATCGAGGGCGGGCAGACCATGAACCCCTCGACCGAGGACATCCTCCACGCGATTGAAAAGACCCCGGCGGAGATCGTCTTCGTCCTGCCCAACAACAAGAACATCATCATGGCCGCGCAGGCCGCGGCGGAGCTCGCCGCGCGCGAGGTCGTCGTCATCCCGACGAAGACCGTCCCGCAGGGCATCAGCGCGATGCTCTCCTTCGACCCCGGCATGGAACCGAGCGAGAACGAGGCCGCCATGACCGACTGCCTCTCCGGCGTCATGACCATGCAGATCACCTACGCCGCGCGCGATTCCGACTTTGACGGCTTCGACATCCACGCAGGCGACTACCTGGGCCTGTGCGACGGCGCGCTGGCCGGGACCACGCAGGACATCACCGCCCTGCTCGCGACCCTCGCGGACAAGGCCGCGGCGGCCGGAAAGGAATTCATCAACATCTTCTACGGCGCCGATATCTCCGAAGCCGACGCCGAACAGGCCCTGGCTCTGTTCCAGCAGCACGCCCCCGACGCCGAAGTCAACCTCGTCTCCGGCGGCCAGCCGATCTACTACTACCTGATCTCGGCAGAATGACCGATCCCAAAAAGACGCTCCCGGAGGGAGCGTCTTTTTTCTGCGTGCGGAGCTTTTTGCGCTTGCGTGTGCGGGAAATATTTACTATAGTAATATTGGAAGAAAAGAAAAAAAGGAGGAATCTGTACGATGAAACGGAAACTTTGTGCGCTGCTGCTGGCGTTGGGAATGATCGTCTCATTTGCGGCCGCGGCCGGGGCGGCTGCCTTTGCCGATGTGCCGGGCGGCAGCTGGTACGCCGCCGGTGTCAGCCTCGCCGCAGAAAAGGGGATCATGACCGGGACCGGCGGGACGACCTTCTCGCCGCGCAGGCCGGTCAGCTGGGCGCAGGCCATCACGATCGCCGCGCGTCTGCACGCGCAGAACACCGGCAAGAGCGTCCCGGCGGCGGACGAAGAAGAAGCCTGGTACGCGCCCGCGCTCGCCTACGCAAAGACGAACGCCCTTCTGCCGCCCGACTGCCCGGAGGATGAAGCGGCCCTCACCGGCCCGCTCAGCCGCAGATCGCTTGCCTATCTGCTGGCAAAGAGCACGCCGCAGCCGCTGCAGACCATCAACGACGGGCAGCTGACGGATATCGGCGCGCTTTCTGCCGACGAACAGGCGGCCATCCGCACCGTTGCGGCCGGCGGCGTCATGGCCGGCAAATCCGGCGGACTGTTTGACCCGGAGGGCCGCGCCACGCGGGCAGAGCTCGCCGTGACCGTCGCGCGCCTGCTGGACCCGGCGCTGCGCACCGCGCAGGACCGCAGCCGCCAGAATATCTCCGACGATACGCTCGGGAACTTCACCACCGGCGGCATCGCCGATGAGGCCAGCGACGGCTATACCTACTGTCTGGTCGACGGCTGGTACAAAAAGGACATCGGCGAGACCTCCTACGTGCTCCGCCGGGACAAGACGGGCGCGCAGACCGTGCTCTGGTCGACGCTGGACTACCGGCTGAAGGATATCTGCCTCTATGACGACTATCTCTATATGCGCGGCGGCCGGATGAAGGAGCCGTATGGCGAGACCGTCATGCGCATCCCGAAGACCGGCGGTGAGCCGGAGATCCTCTACAAAAACACGCTCGGCATCGAGACCTATACGCTCTATGACGGCCAGCTGTACATTCTGGAGATGTCCTCCAAGCCGGAGAACTACAAAAACTGGAGCTACCGCATCTGCCGCGTGGAAAACGGGCAGGCAAAGCAGATCGGCCGGGGCCTGAATTTCGACCAGGCGCTCTTCACCGACGTACTCTACGGCTTCGGCGGAAAGCTCTATTTCATCCGGGATGAAAGCAGCTCCTGCGGGCTGTACGCGATCGATCTGGAGACGGACAAGCAGGAACTGATCTATGACGGAAACTTTGAGGAAGCCGTCTTCTACGATAACAAGCTCTACTTCATTCCCTGGGACAACCATAACTACGGCCACGCCTTCTACCGCCTCAGCCTGACCGGCGGCGAGCCGGAGCTGCTGTTCGATATCCCGCAGGCCGCGATGCAGTTCATTGCGCTGCGCTGCTACCACAACACGTTCTATCTGGTCGGCCGCACCAGCAAGGCTGTCTGGCGGCTCGGCATGGACGGCTCGCTCACGCAGGTGGCCAGCATCCTGACGGGCCTGTGCCAGACGCTGAGCTTCTTCGACGATCAGCTCGTCATCTCCGTCGACGAGCCGCAGGGCACGGCGACCGAGGACAACATGCTCTGGTCTCTCAGCCAGCCCGGCGGCACGCCGTCGATCTTCATCGACTGGTTCCGCCTCCCCGGTGAGGTCCGGCCCGCAGAATAAACAAACACCCCCGCCGCGGATGCGGCGGGGGTCGTTGTTTTTTATCCCTTCAGCTTATCGAAGAAGCTTTTGCGTTTGGGCTGGCCGTCTTCGCCGACGGAGGATTCGAGCTGGCGGAGCAGCTCCTTCTGCTCGCGCGTGAGCCTGGTCGGCGTCTCGACGACGACGGTGACGAACTGGTCGCCGCGCGTCTTGTAGCCGACGTAGGGGATACCCTTGCCGCGCAGGCGGAAGGTGGTGCCGGTCTGCGTGCCCTCGGGGATCTGGTAGCGGACCTTGCCGTCGAGCGTCGGGACCTCGATGGACGCGCCGAGCGCGGCCTGCGTGAAGGAGATGGGCATCTGGCACATGACATTCGCGCCGTCACGCGTGAAGATCGGGTGCTTGCGCACCGAGACCGTCACGAGCAGATCGCCGTTCGGGCCGCCGTTCGATCCGGCGTTGCCCTCGTCGCGCACGCGGAAGGACTGGCCGTCGTCGATGCCGGCCGGGACCTTGACCTTGATGGTCTTGGTGTGGCGGACCTTGCCCTTGCCGCGGCAGGCGGTGCAGGGGTCGGTGATGATGGTGCCGGTGCCGCCGCACTGCGGGCACGGCTGCGAGGACTGCATGGTCATGCCCATGAAGTTCTGCTGCGTGCGCACGGTGCCGGTGCCGTGGCAATACGTACAGGTCTGCGGGGTCGTGCCTTCCTTCGCGCCGGTGCCGTGGCAGGTGCTACAGGTCTCGATGCGGGAGAAGGTGATCTCGCGCTCGCAGCCGAAGGCCGCGTCTTCAAAGCTGATCTCGATCTCGCTGACAATGTTCTGGCCCTTGCTCGGCCCTCTTCTGCGGCCGGAGGATGACGAAGCGCCGCCGCCGAAAAAGTCGCCGAAGATATCGCCCAGATCTCCGAAGCCGCCGAAGCCGCCGCCAAACCCGCCGCCGAAGCCGGCGCCCGCGTTCGGGTTGAAGTTCGGGTCGACGCCCGCGAAGCCGTACTGGTCGTACCGGGCCTTTTTGTCGGCGTCGGAGAGGACCTCATAGGCCTCGTTGATCTCCTTGAACTTTTCCTCGGCAGATTTGTCGCCGGGGTTCTGGTCGGGGTGATATTTCATGGCCAGCTTGCGGTAGGCCTTTTTGATCTCGGCGTCGGACGCGTTTTTCTCCACGCCCAACACCTCGTAATAATCTCGTTTGTTCTGATCTGCCATAGTTTCTCACCTCAGATTCGGTGGGCAACAGCCGATAGGGGCGGACGGGCCGCCCCTACCAAGCTATATTCCGCGAATTAGTTGTCCTTGACCTCTTCGTAGTCCGCGTCGACGACGCCGTCGTCATTGCCGCCGGCCTGCTGGCCTGCGCCCGCGTTCGGGGCAGCGTTGGCCTCGCCCTGCGGAGCCGCGTTCTTGTAGAGCTTCTCAGACACGGCGTAGAACGCCTTCTGGACCTCTTCGGTGGCTGCCTTGATGGCTGCAAGGTCGGTGCCCTTCTGGGCAGTCTTCAGCTTCTCGATGGCTTCCTTGACGGGGGCCTTCTCTGCCTCGGTGACCTTGTCGCCCATCTCGTTCAGAGTCTTTTCGGACTGGTAGATGATCTGGTCGGCGTTGTTGCGGGTGTCGACCTCGTCCTTGCGGGCCTTGTCTTCCGCCGCATACTGCTCGGCTTCCTTGACGGCCTTGTCGATGTCTTCCTTGGAGAGGTTGGAAGAAGCGGTGATGGTGATCTTCTGCTCAGCGCCGGTGCCGAGGTCCTTCGCGGAGACGTTCACGATGCCGTTGGCATCGATGTCGAACGTGACCTCGATCTGCGGGACACCGCGGGGTGCCGGAGCGATGCCGGTCAGCTGGAACTTGCCGAGGGTCTTGTTGTCGGCAGCCATCTCACGCTCGCCCTGCAGGACGTGGACCTCAACGGAGGTCTGGTTGTCAGCGGCGGTGGAGAAGACCTGGCTCTTCTTGGTCGGGATGGTGGTGTTGCGGTCGATCAGCTTGGTGAACACGCCGCCCATCGTCTCAATGCCGAGCGACAGCGGAGTGACGTCGAGCAGCAGCAGGCCCTTGACGTCACCGCCAAGCACGCCGCCCTGGATGGCTGCGCCGACAGCCACGCACTCGTCGGGGTTGATGCCCTTGAAGCCTTCCTTGCCGGTCAGCTTCTTGACCTCGTCCTGCACGGCCGGGATACGGGTCGAGCCGCCGACCAGAAGGACCTTGGAAATATCATTGGCAGTCAGGCCTGCGTCGGCCATGGCCTGCTTGACCGGGCCCGCGGTCGCTTCGACCAGATGGGCGGTCAGCTCGTTGAACTTTGCCCGCGTCAGCGTGACGTCGAGGTGCTTCGGGCCGGTGGCGTCAGCGGTGATATACGGGAGGTTGATGTTGGTGGAGGTCACGCCGGAGAGCTCGATCTTGGCCTTCTCGGCAGCTTCCTTCAAGCGCTGCATGGCGACCTTGTCGCCGCTGAGGTCGACGCCGTCGGTACGCTTGAACTCGCTGACCATCCACTTCATGATGCACTCATCGAAGTCGTCGCCGCCGAGGCGGTTGTTGCCCGCGGTGGCCAGAACCTCAATAACGCCGTCGTCGATATCAAGGATGGAGACATCGAACGTGCCGCCGCCAAGGTCGTAGACCATGACCTTCTGGCTCTGCTCCTTGTCGACGCCGTAGGCGAGGGCCGCGGCCGTCGGCTCGTTGATGATACGCTTGACCTCGAGGCCGGCGATCTTACCGGCGTCCTTGGTCGCCTGACGCTGCGCGTCGGTGAAGTAAGCGGGAACGGTGATGACGGCTTCGCTCACGGGGCCGCCGAGGTAAGCCTCAGCGTCGCTCTTGAGCTTCTGCAGGATCATTGCGCTGATCTCCTGCGGGGTATACTTCTTGCCATCGACTTCGACTTTATAATCAGAACCCATCTCACGCTTGATTGAAGAGATCGTGCGGTCGGGGTTGGTGATGGCCTGACGCTTTGCGACCTGACCGACCATACGCTCGCCGGTCTTACTGAACGCGACGACGGACGGGGTGGTGCGGTTGCCTTCGGCGTTGGGGATGACGACGGCTTCGCCGCCTTCCATCACGGCCACACAAGAGTTGGTAGTACCAAGGTCAATACCGATAACTTTAGACATAATGTTGTCCTCCTAAGATCTATCTTAATTTTTTTGTTAACCACTTTATATGTTCATTTCGCGTCCGCAGACGCGAAACAAATCCAAATCGTTTTTTCTGACGACAGAAGGTGAATTGCCGCAAAGCGGCAAGAGAAGCCGCCCTGGGGCGTGCGCGTCAGAAAAAACACATCTCAGCCCTGAAACGTGCGAGCGCAGCGAGTGCGCTGCACAGGGCTGCAAGCCCTTTCAAAAATGTGTGCCACACATTTTTGAGGAACTTTTAATTGGCCACTTTTACAATGGCAAATCGCAACACCTTATCGCCCAGCGTGAAGCCCTGCTGAAGCACCTCGACCACGGTATTTTCGCCGTAGTTTTCGTCTTCCACATGCATCACGGCGTTGTGCTTTTCAGGGTCAAAGGGCTTTCCGGCGGCGTCCATCGTTTCAACGCCCAGCTTTTTGAGGCTCTCTTTGAACTGGTTGAACACCATCTCAAGGCCCTTGCGGTGGGGCGACTCCTCGTCGCCATACTGGGCAAGGCCGCGCTCGAGGTTATCGTAAACGCCCAGCAGCGCCTTGATCGTGTCGATCTTCGCGTCGGCATAAAGGTTTTCCTTTTCCTTCGCAGTGCGCTTGCGGTAGTTGTCGTACTCGGCGGCAAGGCGCAGGTATTTGTCCTGCTCGTCGGCAAGCGACTTGGCAAGGCCTTCCATCTTTTCCATCTGCTCGCGCGAGACGGTGAAGGTCTCGGGCTCCGCGCTCTTCTCGGCGGTCTCGTCAGCCTTGGCAGTTTCTGCGGTCTTGGCCGCCTCGTCTGCTGTCGGCTGCTGCGCCGTGTTCTTTTCCGGCGTACTCTCCGCCGCGTTCTGCTTGTCTTTCTTACCCATTTCTTACTCCTTATCTTCTTCCTTGGGCGGAAGCTCGTTCTTGCCGAACATCCGCGTCAGGCTGTCTGCAAAATAACTCAGCCGCGCCGTCACGGTGGCGTAGTCCATTCTGGTGGGACCCACCACACCGACGAGGCCGCGCATCCCGTCGCCGATATCGTAGCTGGCGACGACCACGCTCGTTTCCTTGAGCGCCTCGTTCACGTTTTCCGGCCCGATCAGGATCTTGAGCGGCGCGCCGTCATCCGGCACGGGAAGCTCTTCCTTGTTATCCACAAGGAATGTCACGAGATCGTGCGCCTTGTCGACATCGCGGTACTCAGGCATTTTCAAGATCTGGCTCGCGCCCGCGGTCTCCACATTGCGCTGCGCGCTCTGCTCGAGCACACCGATCGCATATTCGACCGCTTTGGACACCACTAAAAATAGCTCGGGCGAAAGCTGCTCGGAAAGGCTCATCAGCCTTGCACTCATCTCATCGGCGCTCCGGCCGGTGAAGTGCGTGTTCAAAAGCTCCTTGACGTCCGCAAGCCGCTGACTGTCGAACGGGAGATCCGAGCGCTGGAGCTGACTCTTCACGCGGTTATCCTCGCCCATCACCACGACGATGAAGCTCATTTCATCGACCGCGATGAGCTCGAAGCGCTTGACGCTCGCCTCGCGCCGTCCACCCGTCACGCTGTACACGGGGTAATTGACGATGCTCGACACCATCTGCCCCGCCTTGGCGATCACGCTGTCCGTGCCGCTGAGCTTGGACTTTAGCTGCTCGTTGATCTCCTCCGCTTCTGTTTCAGAGACCTCGCGCTTTTCCATCAGCTCGTTGACGTACAAGCGGTAACCTTTCGGCGACGGCACGCGTCCGGCGGACGTGTGCGGCTGCTCAAGGTAGCCCATTTCGACCAGGTCTGCAAGCTCGTTGCGGATGGTCGCGGAGCTCACCGAACCGCCCATCTCCTCGGCCAGCGCCTTGGAGCCGACCGGCTCAGCCGCGGCGATGTAATCCTCGACAACGCGCTTGAGAATCTGCTTTTTGCGCTCGGTCAAGTCCATACGCCGCGCTCCTTTCGTAGCTTTAGCACTCCTTTCCCCTGAGTGCTAAACGCAGTGTACCACCGACATTTCCCATTGTCAATAGGAGGCAGTGTAAACAGTTTGTGAACTACGCAAAAGTCAGGCCAAGGCCTGCCTTTTGAAGCGTTTTCACTCCGCTCTGTGCCTCGCCTACGGCTCGACACTCGCTGCGCGAGAAGAGTTTTTTGGCACGCACACGCCCCAGGTCGGCTTCTCTTGCTGCTCTGCGGCAATTCACTTTCTGTCGCGCCAAAAAAGATTTAACATTATTTGCCGCCGTGCGCGGCAGTCCTGGGCAGCCGTTGGCAGCTTCGCTGCCTTACGGATGCCGCGTACCCCTTGTGGGTAAAAGTCTGCGACGCTTTTCCATTTCACGGCAGCTTCGCAGAATTCCGTGCCCGCAGGCACGGAAAAATTAAAATCGTAAATCGCCGCGACCGGCGCGTGGCGATTTACACTTCTCACGGAGCGGAGTGTGCGCGCCTTTGGCGCGTGCATGCAGCGCAGTGCAAACCTTCTCCAAAAGCGGCAGCGCCGCTTTTGGAAGAATAAAAAAAGAGGAACGCTTTCGCGTTCCTCTTTTTTTAAGAACCTTTATTCGGCCTTGGGCGCTTCGGCGGCTTTCGCGGCTTCGGCAGCCTTAGCTTCGGCGGCTGCCTTGGCGGCAGCGGCCTTGCGCTCGGCGGCAGCCTTCTGCGCGGCCTTGAACTTCTCCTTCTCCTCGGGGGTCGGGATGGGCTCGATGGCGTTGCGCGGGCAGGCCTTGGCGCACATGGTGCAGTTTCTGCACTTGTCGTAGTCGATGACGGCCACGTTGTTGACGACGTGGATGGCGTCGAACTTACAGGTGCGCTCGCACATGCCGCAGGCGATGCAGGAGTTGGCGCACACCTTCGTAACGGCGGGGCCCTTCTCCTTGTTCGAGCAGTTGACGAAGACCTTCTGCTTGTAGGGCACCTCGACGATCAGCTTGCGCGGGCAGGCCTCGCGGCAGGCGCCGCAGTTGGTGCACTTCTCCTTGTCGACCTCGGCGACGCCCTGCTCATTGATATGGATGGCGTCGAACTGGCAGGCGGCAACGCAGGTGCCAAAGCCCATGCAGCCAAAGGAGCAGGCGGTCGGACCTCCGGCGACCTTCGTCGCGGCGACGCAGTCGTGAAGACCCACATACTCGAAATTCTTCACAGAGGCCTCGCCGCCGTTGCACAGCACGTGCGCGACCTGCTTTTCGCCGCTGGGGGCTTCCATGCCCATGATCTCAGCGATCTTGGCAGCGCCCTCTGCGCCAGCGGGCGCGCAGGCGGTGACGGGAGCCTTACCGGCAAGAATTGCCTCGGCGCAGCCCGCGCAGCCGGGATAGCCGCAGCCGCCGCAGTTTGCGCCGGCGAGGCAGGCCTGGATCTTGGGCAGGCGCTCATCGACCTTGACCTCAAAGGCCTTGGCCGCAACGGACAGGATCAGGCCGAACACGACGGCGATCACGCCCAGCACGAGGACAGCGTAAATAACGTTCGTAATCATAATTTCGTCCCCTCCTTACATGGGCCACACCTGCAGGCCGGAGAAGCCCATGAATGCAAGGGCGATCAGGCCTGCGGTGATCAGCGCGATGGGGAAGCCTTCAAATGCCTTGGGATAGTCGGCAAACTCCAGGCGCTCGCGCACCGTGGAGAACAGGTAGATCGCCAGCAGGAAGCCAAGGCCGCCGGTGATGCCGTACACCACGGATCCGATGAAGTTGTAGTCGTTCTGCACGTTGAGCAGCACCACGCCGAGAACGGCGCAGTTGGTGGTGATCAGCGGCAGGTACACGCCGAGGGCCGTGTAGAGCGTCGGCATGGACTTTTTGAGGAACATCTCGATGAACTGCACGAGGCTCGCCACCACGAGAATGAAGGCGACGGTCTGCATGTAGTCAAGGCCGAGCTTGACGAGGATGATGTTCACGCCGTAGCAGAACGCCGAGGCAAGGCCCATGACGAACGTAACGGCAAGGCCCATACCGATGGCGGTGTCGCTCTTTTTCGACACGCCGAGGAACGGGCAGATACCCAAGAACTGCGAGAAGATGAAGTTATTCGTCAGGATCGCGCCGAGGGAAATAGCAAGTAACTTAGTCACACTCATTTTTATTTACCCTCCGTTTCTTTCTTTTCCGCGTTCTTCTTCTCGCTTCTGGCAAGCGCCCACTGCATGATGGCGATCAGCGTGCCGAGGCAGAGGAAGCCGCCGACGGGCAGCGTGAGCATACCGGCGGGAACATAGGAAGAAGGCATGATCTGGATGCCGAGCAGCGTGCCCGCGCCCAAGAGCTCGCGGAACGCGCTCAGGATCAGCAGCACCACCGTGTAGCCGATGCCCTGGCAGATACCGTCCACCGCGGAGGCGGCGACGGAGTTCTTGCTGGCAAAGGCCTCGGCGCGGCCGAGGATGATGCAGTTGACGACGATCAGCGGGATGAACACGCCAAGGCTCTCGGCGATGTCAGGGACAAACGCCTGCAGGCACAGATCAACGATCGTAACGAAGCCCGCGATGACGACGATGTAGCACGCGATACGCACTTCGTTGGGGATGATCTTGCGCAGAAGGGAAATAAAGATGTTGGAAAGCGTCAGGATGATGAGAACGGAGATGCCCATACCAAAGCCGTTGGCAACACTCGTGGTGATGGCCATGGTGGAGCACATACCGAGCACCTGCACCAGAACGGGGTTTTGGTAGATCAGACCGTCTTTGAGCTGTTTGTTGAAATTCATAGATCGTTCCCCCTTTCTCAGTTCATGGCCTCGGCGGCAGCCAGAGCGGCGTTGACGCCCTTGGTCACGCCCTTGGTGGAGACCGTCGCACCGGTGACGGCGTCGATGTTCTGCTTGACGACGAGCGTGCCCGCGCCGGACTTGCCGACGAACTGATCGAGCGCGCCGGTGCCTGCGGAGGTCGCTTCATTGTCGATGACCTTGGAGCCGATGCCCGCGGTCTCGGAGGCCTTGACGATGGAAACGCCCGTGACGGTGAGGTCGGTGTCCACGCCGACGATCATCACGATGTTGCCCTGAGAGCCGCTCGCGGTGACCTTGAAGGCATAGCCGATGGTGTCGCCGCCGGACTGCACCTCATAGACCTCGCTCAGCTTGCCGCCCTGTTCGTTGGCAGCGTCGATCATGGCCTGCGGGATCTCCTCCATCGGGGGAAACTCGCAGTCGGCCGCAGAGACGACCTTGGCGAGCGCCTCTTCGGTCTTTTGCTTGTTGATGGCCGCGATCTTGTCCGCGGTCAGCATGTTGGTCAGGCCCAGCAGCAGCGCGACGACCAGCGAGATCGCCGTCAGCGTACCGGCTACCTTGAAAATGAATTTACCTTCGATCTTCATTTCTTTGCCGCCTCCTTCGCTGCTTTCTTATCTACGCCGAAGCGGGTGGGCTTGGTGTACTTGTCAATGATCCAGGTGCAGCAGTTCATCACAAGGATGGAGTAGCAAACGCCCTCGGGATAGGAGCCGAAGTAGCGGATGAACACCGTGATGAGACCGCAGCCGATGCCGAAGATCAGCTGGCCCTTCTTCGTGACGGGGGAGGTGACATAGTCAGTGGCCATGAAGAACGCGCCGAGGAACAGGCCGCCGCCGAGCACGTTGTAGAGCATCCAGCTCATCGCGTCGTTGCCCTGGGGGAAGAGGAACGTGAGGACTGCCACCGTGCCGATGTAGGCAACGGGGATCTGCCAGGAGATGACCTTGCGGAAAATTAAGTACAATCCGCCGATGAGCAGCATCATCGCGGAGATCTCACCGAGAGAGCCGCCGATGTTGCCGATGAACATGTCGGACAGGCTGTACTGTGCCGTCACCTCGGCAAACTCGCCGCCCTTCATCATCGCGAGCGGGGTGGCCGCGGTCACGACGTCAGCGCCGCCGAAGAGCGGTGCCTTGCCGGAGGCCGGGTCGATCCAGGAGGTCATCTGGCTCGTGTAGCACGCGACGAGCGCGGCACGGCCGGCCAGCGCGGGGTTCAGGAAGTTCTTGCCAAGGCCGCCGTAGAGCTGCTTGACAAGGAAGATCGCGAAGAAGTTGCCGACGATCAGCATCCAGTAAGGAAGCGTCACGGGGCAGACGAACGCGAGCAGGACACCAGTGACGGCGGCGGACAGGTCGCCGAGCGTCTGCGTCTTGTGCATCAGCTTACGGTAGAGCCACTCGAAAAACATCGCGGAAACCACGCTCACGAGCACGGAGATCAGCGCGCGGAAGCCGAAACGGATGACGCTCATGATGAGCGCGGGGCACAGCGCGATGATCACGTCGAGCATGATCGAGCGCGTGTCTTCATTATTGCGGATATGGGGGTTGGAGGAAGCGATGAGCTTCAGACCCTTATAATCATTCAGCATCTCTTAAGCCTCCTTCTTTGCTTCTTCAGCAGCCTTGGCAGCCTCAGCCGCGGCCTTGGCCTTGGCGGCGGCTTCCTTGACCTTCTGCTTGCCGACCTTGAACGAATGCGTCAGGTGCAGGCGGCCCGGGCAGATGTAAGAGCACGCGCCGCACTCGATGCAGTCCATGACGTGGGCCGCCTCAAGATCCTCGATGCGGTTCTTCTGCACATATAAATAGAGGTACAGGGGCTCGAGGTGCATGGGGCACGCCTCAACGCAGCGGCCGCAGCGGATGCAGGTCGGGTCCTCGGAGACCTTGTTCTCATTCGCGGCGAACGCCAGCACCGCGCCCGTGCCCTTGGCCACGGGGAAGTCGGCGGAGGCCTGCGCCATACCCATCATCGGGCCGCCGGCGATGAGCTTGAATGTCTCGTCCTTCAGGCCGCCGCAGGCGTCGAACAGGAGCGAAACGGGCGTGCCGATCGGGCACTCGAGGTTCTTCGGCTCCACAACGCCGCTGCCGGACACGGTGACGACCTTGCGCACCACGGGCATGCCGTCCTTGATGGCATGGTAGATGGCGATGGTGGTGTTGATGTTGAACACGGCGCAGCCGATGTTCGCGGGAAGACCGCCCGGGGGCACCTGCTTGCCGGTGATCGCCTGGCAGAGCTGCTTTTCACCGCCCTGCGGGTAGCGGCAGCGCAGCGATTCGACCACGACGGGAGCCTTCTGCTCGGCGATGACCTTGTTGAGGGCCTCGATGCCGTTTTTCTTGTTGTCCTCCACGCCGATGACGACCTTGCTCACGCCGAACATCTTGGCGAGGTAGCAGCAGCCGCCGATGATCTCAGCGGGGCGCTCAAGCATCGCGCGATGGTCGCCGGTGATGTAGGGCTCGCACTCCGCGCCGTTGATGATGACGGTATCGACCTTGCCGATGCCGCTGGAGATCTTCGTGTGCGTGGGGAACGTTGCGCCGCCCATACCGACGATACCGGCCTGCTTGACCATTTCGACCATTTCCTCCACGCTCAGCGCGTCGGGGTCGGCCGGAGCATGGACTTCCTCGCTCAAGTCGTCCTTGAAGTCATTGTCGATGACAACGGACATGACCTTGCCGCCCATGGAATAGGGACGGGGCTCCACCGCAGCGACCGTACCGGATACGCTTGCGTGAATGGGAGCGCCGAGACCTTTGAATTCGCCGATCTTCTGTCCAAGCTTGACATAGTCGCCCTTGGAGACCGTCGGGGTGCAGGGTGCGCCGAAGTGCATCGACATGGGGATCACCACCTGAGCAGGGGCTTGTAACTGCTCGATGGCCTTTTCATTGGTAGCAGCCTTCATATCATTGGGATGAACGCCGCCAAAGAAAGCTTGTGCCATAGTCTTCACCTCATCTTTATACTGCCAGAGCAGCGGAAACACTGCTCCATAATCGGATAGATTATATCCCCTTTCTTTTCTCTTGTCCAGAAAATATTCTTCATGACCATCATTTTCCTACATAATTTATCAGATTTCGTCGTCATTTTCTCGCAAAAACAGCATTTTGCCAAACAATTTGCCTTTCGGCGGCCCGCGGAGGGAATAACCCATTTTTCCGCTTCTTGACGTGTCCCGGACGCGATGCTATAGTTATGTATTATTATTTTTATGAATTTCGTGCATTTTCCGCACATTGCCGTCCGTTTTTCCCCGTTCCGGCAAGAAAGGAGCTTTTTTATGCCCATGCAGCTCGATATCGGCGCGATCAAGGCAGAATCGCGCTCGCTTCTGCGCACCGGCAGTGTCAATCCCTTCCGGATGACGCTTTTCTATCTTCTCATCACCCTTGTGCTCGATATGATCAACTCGGGCGTGAGCTATATGATCGACTCTGCCGGCGGCTTCACAGTGCTCTCGTTCAGCTTTGTGAGCATCCTCGTCGGCCTCGTCGCGCTCGTTCTGAACGCAGGGTATTACTGCTACTGCTTCGGCATCCTGCGCCGTGAGGAAATGCCGTATGAGAGCCTTTTTGACGCGTTCCCAGAGACGAAAAGTCAAGGACTTTTTCATCAAATTCACAAAGAAGTCACATTTTGCGGACTTCCTCACGAAGCATACGCTTGATTTTGTCCTCCATCGTCTCCTTGGCGGTCTCGCTGAAATGGACACGGACGATATAGGTGGTCTTGCCAATCTGCTTTCTGACAGTCGGGCAAGTGGCGGTGTTGGTTGCGGTATTGTTCATTC
>OIED01000683.1_pt1 | contig 17224 bp, 16 predicted proteins | sample 1581771 | NCBI WGS metagenome assembly OIED01 (sample SAMEA3882546, study PRJEB24775) | human gut metagenome | biome: human-associated habitat; feature: intestine environment; material: feces | place: Netherlands | collected 2009/2010 | reverse complement strand
CTGCGGAGCTCAACCAAAGGCGCCGCCTTTGGAAACCGCAGCCTTTTGAAAAAGGTTGGCGAAAACTTTAACCACGCTCGGCGGAAACACAATCAATCAGGAACCATAACCCAAATTTCAAAAGAAGTGAGGATATAACCATGGCGAAGGAAAATAAAAGCCCCGTAAGCAAAAAAGTGGAGGACATCAAGCCCGAAGACAAGCGCAAAGCGCTTGAGACTGCGTTGACGCAGATTAAAAAGCAGTTCGGCGAGGGCGCTGTTATGCGCCTTGGCCAGAACAACGGCATGCACGTGGATGCGATCTCCACCGGCTCTCTTTCGCTGGACCTCGCGCTCGGTATCGGCGGTCTGCCGCGCGGCAGAATCATTGAGATCTACGGCCCGGAATCCTCCGGTAAGACCACGCTGGCGCTGCACATTCTGGCGGAAGCCCAGAAGCGGGGCGGCGAAGTGGCCTTCGTGGACGCGGAACATGCCCTTGACCCTGTGTATGCCGCCGCGCTGGGCGTGGATACGGACAATCTGCTGGTGTCTCAGCCCGATACCGGCGAGCAGGCGTTGGAAATCACCGACGCGCTGGTTCGCTCCGGTGCCGTGGATGCGGTGGTTGTGGACTCCGTGGCCGCGCTGGTTCCCAAGCAGGAAATCGAGGGCGAAATGGGCGATACCTTTGTCGGCTTGCAGGCGCGTCTGATGTCTCAGGCGCTGCGGAAGCTGGCAGGCACCATTGCCAAGACCAACTGTGTGGTCATCTTCATCAACCAGTTGCGTATGAAGATCGGCGTGATGTACGGCAACCCGGAGACCACCACCGGCGGCAACGCTCTGAAATTCTATTCTTCCGTCCGTCTGGACGTGCGCCGCATTGAGTCCATCAAAGAGGGCAATAACGTCATCGGCAACAAGACCCGGGTCAAGGTGGTCAAGAACAAGGTCGCGCCCCCCTTCCGGGAAGCCGTGTTTGAAATTCTCTACGGCAAGGGCATTTCCAAGTGGGGCGAGCTGGTGGATCTGGCGGTTCAGCTGGACATCATCCAGAAGAGCGGCAGTTGGTTCTCCATGGGCGACGAGCGCATCGGTCAGGGCGCGAACTCCGTGAAGGATTACCTCATCGCCAACCCCGACATCGCCGAGAAGGTGGAAGCCGAGGTGCGGGAGAACCTGTGGAAGCTGAACAACGGCGCACCCAAAACCCCCGCCAAGGCCGCCGATAAAGCGGTAGCCGTCAGCGCCGACGATTTCGACGATGAAGGTTGAGTCCCTGAAAACGGCTCCGGACCGGGCAGGGCGCTATTGGGTGACCTTTGACGACGGCAGCAAAATGGGACTGTACCGCCAGACGGTGGAGGATTTCGCACTCTATTCCGGCAAAGAGCTGGACGAGCAGGAGGCGGAAGCCCTCCGCACTGCCGCCGGGCAGATGTCCGCCAAAATGCGGGCAGTCCGCATTGTCTCCGCGGCCAGCGTTTCCCGCCGGGACTTGGAAGCCCGGTTGGTGCGAAAGGGGGAAGACCCCCAGCAGGCCAAAGAAGCGGTTGCATGGATGGAAGATCTGCATCTGGTAGACGACCGGGCAACGGCGGAGCAGGTGGTCAGTTCCTGTATCTCCAAGGGCTACGGCTTGATGCGCGCCAAGCAGGCGCTTTACGAGAAACGTATCCCCAAGGAATACTGGGATGAGGCACTTGCGGACTACCCAGACCAGACGGAGAAAATCACGGCGTTTCTGAAAAGCCGTCTGGACGCGGACTCCGATGAAAAGCAGGTCAGGCGTGCCGTGGACGCCCTGATCCGCCGGGGTCACAGTTACGGGACCATCCGGCGTGCGCTGGATGCGCTTTCCTTTGACACAGAAGATTTTCAGGAGGAATTCTGAATTATGGCAAATATTGGTTTTATCTCCCTCGGCTGCGCCAAGAATCAGGTGGACTGCGAGCGGATGATGTATCGGGTGCAGGAGGCGGGACATACCGTCAAGTCGGATGTGGTCGGCAGCGACGTGGTGGTCATCAACACCTGCGGCTTTATCGACTCGGCGAAATCCGAAGCCATCGACTACATTTTGCAGACCGCCGCCCTGAAGGCGGAGGGCCTGGTGGGCAAAATCCTGGTCACCGGCTGCCTGTCCCAGCGGTATCAGGGGGACATTCTGAAGGAAATGCCCGAGGTGGACGGCATTCTGGGTACCGGCAGCTACACGGAAATCGTTCCCGCCATCGAAAAGCTCCTGAATGGGGAACAGGTGGTGGACTTCGGCTCCATCGACGCCCCGGAAGTAGAAACGGGACGCATCATGACCACGGCGGGACACTACGCCTTTATCAAAATCGCCGAGGGCTGCGACAACCACTGCGCCTACTGCGTCATTCCCTCCCTTCGGGGCAAATACCGCAGCCGCCAGATGGACGACGTGCTTTACGAAGCCCGGATGCTGGCGGACAGCGGCGTGAAGGAGCTGATCGTGGTCGCACAGGACACCAGCCGTTACGGCACAGACTTGCCCGGTCATAAGCGTCTGCTGCCGGAGCTTCTGCGGAAGCTCTGCGAGATCGACGGACTGCACTGGATTCGCGTCCACTACGTCTATCCCGACGAAATTGACGACGAATTCATTCAGGTCATGGCCTCCGAGCCGAAGATCGTCAAATATCTGGACATCCCCATCCAGCACTGCAACAGCAAAATCCTGAAGCTGATGAACCGCCGGGGCGACGGGGAGTTCCTGAAAGCCCTGTTCGCAAGGCTGAGAGCCGGGATTCCCGGACTGGTCATCCGCACCAGCCTGATCACCGGCCTGCCCGGTGAGGGGGAGGAAGAATTCGCCGAGCTGTGCGATTTCCTGCGGGAGGAACGTCTGGAGCGCGTCGGCGCGTTCGCGTTCTCGCCGGAGGAAGGCACCCCTGCCGCGCAGATGGAGCATGTGGACACGGATACCGCCGTCAAGCGGGCGGAGATCGTGGAAATGCTGCAATCGGAGATCATGGACGCCTACAACGCCGAAAAGCTGGGCAAGACCATGGAGGTGCTGGTGGACGGCTACGACGAGGAAAGCGGGCAGTTCTACGGCCGCACCTTCGCCGACTCCCCGGACATCGACGGCCGGGTCTGGATTGCGTCCGACGAGCCTGTTCACGAGGGCGATTTTGTCATGGTAAAAATTGACGGCTGCACCGACGGCGATCTGTGCGGCTATGTAGTGGAGGAAGAAGCATGACGCTGGCAAGTAAAATCACGCTGGTGAGGGTGGCAATGATCCCGGCGTTTATGGTGACCATGTACTTATCCGGCGGCGCGCCGGGAATGTGGATGTACGTTTCCCTCGCCATTTTTATTGTTGCCAGCCTGACGGATTCCTTAGACGGCTACATTGCCCGGCATTACAATCAGGTCACGGATTTTGGAAAATTCCTTGACCCATTGGCTGACAAGCTGCTGGTGATCGCCGCCATGTGCATGTTCTGCCAGTGGGGCGTGTTTCCCGCGTGGGCGCTGATGATCGTGCTGACCCGGGAATTTGCCGTAACGGGACTGCGGCTGATCGCCGTCCAGAAGGGGCATGTGATCGCCGCCGGATGGAGCGGCAAAGTCAAGACCGCCAGCACCATGGTGGGGCTTTGCGTCATGATGGCGCTGCCCGGTGTGGCTGTGCTCAACTGGGTCGTTATCGGCGTCATTGTCCTCACCACGGTTTACTCCGGCGTGGAATATTTTATCCAGAACTGGAAATGCCTGTGGAGCTGAAAAACGAAGCGCTGTCATCCCGCCGCGGCGGGATGACAGCATTTTTGTGAAAAATAATCTGCCATGCAACATTTTGACCCATTGAATCGTTTCTTATCTGAGAGGAGGGGAAGGCAAATGCCTACTTTGCTGCGTACCAACAAAGAAATCATGGAAATCTATGACCGTCAGGTAGACACCGTTTACCGTGTCTGCTATGCATACATGAAAAACGCCCCGGAAGCAGAGGATATGACCCAGGAGACCTTCCTGCGGCTGATGTCCAACGGAAAGCCTTTTGCAGACCAACGCCACGAAAAGGCGTGGCTCATCATCACGGCGTCAAATCTCTGCAAGGACACCCTGAAAAAGTGGTGGCGTAAAAATGAGAACATAGACGATTACACGTCCCTGCCCCAGGAGCGGGCGGAAACGGGAAACGACGTGCTGGACGCCATTCTGGCGCTGCCCCAGGACTACAAGGACGTCGTCTATCTGTACTACTACGAGGGATACACCACTGCGGAAATTGCTGCCCATCAGAACTGTCCGGAAAGCACCGTCCGCAGCCGCCTGTCCCGGGCAAGAAAGCAGCTTATGACTATGTTAGGAGGTGCTGACAGATGAAAAGTCAAGTGATTTGTGACGCCTTGAACACGGTCAACCCCACGCCTGCCCAGAGAGCCAGAATGCGCGCGGCTCTGGAAGCCCAGCTTCCCGCCGAAAAGCCCCATCGCCGAGGCGCGCATCAGCAGAAGGCATCGTCTCAGCGCTGGTGGACGATCATTCCCGCCGCCGCGGCGCTGTTTGCGGTGGTGCTGCTGGGCATTTTTGTCCTCGGACGGACGGATAAGACTCCGCCGTCCATGTCCAATGTCCCTACCGCGCCGCTGACGCTGGAAAGCCTGCAATCCTCGGCAAATTACAAGGCCAGCATGGAGATCAAGGACTACGTCCAGAGCTACAACGCCACTGGCGATGTAGATGAGACCCTCTCCGAAGCGTACCGCGCCTATGGCTGCCGGAATACGGAAATGGCGCAGAAGGTGGACGAAATCTGCACGAAATACGGTCTGAACAAGGTCGGAGACGGAATTTCCCCGGATACCACCGAAGAAATGTTCACCGCGCTGGATGTCAGAAGCATGGTCAGAGACTCCGGGAACGGGGACGTGACCACCAGCAATCCCAGCTATTCCGCTGACGGCAACTTTGAATTCTGGGGCGCGACCACGGTCAGCGGCGTAGACTACCCCATAGAATACCGGGTGTACCGCGCCATGAAGCAGACCCTCTCCACGGCCTATTGGGAAATCGAGAATACGAGCGATTACCAGTGGTCGAACTATGTCACCACCGCCGGGACGGATGTCCTCATTGCCGTGGGGCAGAACAATTCCCTCGTGCTGACGGACACCGGCGACTCCGTTGTCGTGATCGTTGTGATGAACGCCACGACGGGGGACACCCAGACGGGAAAGGCGACGCTGGAAGCCTTTGCCAACACCTTTGACCTGTCCCTCGCCCCGAGAACCCGGAACGCCCCCGTTGAAACCACCGCGCCAACCGAAAGCGGCACCGCGATTCCGGAAGCCTACCAGCCGGTCATCGCCAAATATGTCACCGCCCTGACGGAACACTGGGGCGGGGAGGCGTGCAGCAACGCGGACATCAGCATTCTGGTGAGCTACGTAACCTCTCCCAGCGAGCTGGGCTATGCGCTCCTTGATCTGGACAATGACGGCACGGACGAGCTTATCATCGCCAACGACGCCGAACGGCAGGTCATTTACGACCTGTATTCTCTGGTGGACGGCAAGCTGGTGCATGTGTTCACCGGCTGGGATCGGAATTCCTATGAGCTGCGGGAAGGCTTCCGCATTCTGAACATCGGGTCGAACGGCGCGGCGTCCGCGGACTATGTGTACTGCCACCTGAGCAATGGGCAGCTGGTCACGGACAGCCTTATCCGGTTTGATGCGGCGACAGACCCGGATCACCCCTGGTTCCGGGGAACGGGCGAGAATGATCTTGCGCCGATCACCGACGAAAACTGGTCGGAGGACGAAATTTACAGTGCCGCCGCCAGCCTTCCCATTACAATTACACCATTCGCAGACGCCAGTGCCGGGAGTTATGACCCGGCACTGGCTGATTATGAAGGATATCTTTCCACCATCGACACGAGTTCCATAAAATACTATGCGCTTCGTGACCTGGATGGCGATGGACAGGACGAATTGCTGCTGTATAACTCGGGAGAAACGCTGACGAAGGTGGCCGCAATTCAAAATGGCACTGCGCAGGAGATTTTGTCCGGCAATGTGCTTGATCTTTGCGAAGGCAATGTTCTGGAAGCATGGGAAGGCGGTTCCGGCGCGGAACAGCGGACGTATTACCGGGTGGAAAACCACACAGCAGTTCCGTTTGAGTGCATTATTTATAATATCGATGAAAACCAATGCTACCGGGATAGTAATTACGACTTTTATGAAGAAAATCTGACGCCCATCACTGAGGAAGAGTATAATCGGGTCGTTAACACTTACCCCGGTATGTCCTTCTGGGATTGTAACCCAAAGCCGCTTGAGAAAATAAATTCCGCAGACAGCAGTGCGGCGGAAGATGCCCAGCTGCTGGCCAATTACGGGGGATATCTTTCTTCAATCGACACGTATTGGATAAAATACTATGCGCTACGTGATCTGGACGGCGACGGGCAGGATGAACTGCTGCTGTTTAACAGGGACAAGACGCTTAGCAATGTGGCCGGCGTTCTAAACGGCACCGCGCGGGAAATTCTGAGCGGAAGTTCGCTTTATCTGTGTGCTGGAAATGTTCTGGAGTACTGGGGCGAGGGTTCCGGCGGAAGCGGCTGTACCTATTATCAGGTGGAAAACAAAACGGCTGTTCCGATAGAGAGTATTACTTACCACGGCAATAATGACCAATGGTATCGGGACAGAGATTTTGACTTTATGAAAGAAGATCTGACACCCATCACGAATGAGGAATATCAGCGCATCGTGGACACCTATCCCCGCATGACCATGAGCGATTGCAACGCGAGGGCACTCCCGGAGATATAACCTGACGAAGGCGGGCGAAAGCGCCCGCCTTCGATTTTGACTGGATTTTTCCGTTTTGATGTGATATAATGTCCGGGCATCTCAACATACAAGCGAGGGAAAACCATGAATGATAAGGAAATCGGCGAGATCCGGCGGCATCTGCGGCGGGATCGCAGCAATATCACGGCCATTTACGGCTGCTATGTGAACGACAACAAGGAGGTCATCTCCGAGTTCCGCCAGAGTACCGGCATCATGCCGGAGAACGAGTCCGACAAGTATTTTGCCCTTCTGCGCCGCTCCCTTTCCGGCGCCATCGGCAAGAATCTCATTGACATCACCTTCAAGACAAGTCAGGTGGCAGGCTCCCCGGAGCATAAAATGCTCATGGATTTGCGGGAGACCAAGCTGGCGGACGATACGCTTCGCCGGGAATTCTGTCAGAAGATCATCGACACCGTGACCATTGAGGGCAATTACCTGATTCTGCTGTGCTGCGACAGCTACGACGTCCCCTTCAAGAGCAAGGACGGCGATTCTCAGGCGGACAATTCCGACGAGACCTACACCTTCATTCTCTGCGCCATCTGCCCCGTCAAGCAGACCAAGGCGAATCTTCACTACGTCCCGGAGGAAAAGCTGTTCCACGACGGCGCGATGAACCAGATGGTCTCCGCCCCCGCGCTGGGATTCCTGTTCCCGGCCTTTGACGACCGGGCGACCAATATTTATAACACCCACGACATTACGGCCTCTCAGGACGCGCTGATCGAGGCGGTGTTCAACACCCCGGTGCCCCAGCCCGCCGCCGAGCAGAAGAAGTCCTTCGAGGCGCTGCTCACCACGTCGTTGGGGGATGATTGCAGTCTGGACGTGGTGCAGACCGTTCACGACCAGCTGTGCCAGCGCATCGAGCTGCACAAGGAGAGCAAAGTGCCGGAGCCGCTGATGATCTCCAAGGAGGACGTGAAGGAGGTGCTGACCTCCTGCGGCGTTTCCGAGGAGCATCTGGCGAAATTCAGCGTGGACTACGACGAGACCTTCGGCTTCGAGGCCGACCTGCACCCCAAGAACATCATTGACAACAAGCATTTTGAGGTGAAGACCCCGGATGTGGTCATCAAGGTAGACCCCGCCCGGAGCGACCTGATCGAGACCCGCGTCATCGGCGGCGTGAAATACATTCTGATCTCCGCCGACGAGAGCGTGGAGGTCAACGGCGTCAACATCAACATTGCCGATTCCGAAAAGGAAACGGCCAACGTCTGATTCATAAAGAATGCCCTGCACCGGAAGGTGCAGGGCAAACCTATGTAATTTACTTTTTGGAATTTTCCACGGCGCCGACGATGATATCGACACACTGGTCAATGCCGAGGACGCCGGAATTCAGGCAGATGTCATAATTCTGGGACTGACCCCAGGTGCGGCCGGTGTAGTGCTGATAGTTCACGCGGCGGCGCTTATCCTTCTCGTTCAGACGCGCCTCCGGACTCTTGTCGGACTCACCGTACAGACGGACGATGCGGTCGGCGCGGAAGGCCATATCCGCGAAAATGAAGGTATGCAGCGCATCGGGACGATCCTTCAGAATGTAGTCCGCGTTCCGGCCGACGATGACGCAAGCGCCTTTCTCCGCCAGCTGAAGAATCACGCTGCACTGGATATTCCACAGGAAATCGGCTGTGGAGAGGCCGTTCATCACGCCGGGAACGCCCTGGGGGGCGAAAGCGTAGGAAAACAGACTGCTGCTGGGGGAATGCTCGCCGTGCTCTTCCACAAACTTGGGGGCGAAGCCGGATTCCAGGGCAATCTGATTGACCAGCTCCTTGAAACTTGAGATCGGAAGTGATGATTTTCTTTTCCATAAAGAACCTCCTTCGGAGAATGCAGTGGCTTCTCCTACTGCTATTATAGTAAAAATGCTGTCAAATGTCAAGAATTGGTTCGCTCGTTTGGGAAAATCGACGATGGCACTTTCTCAGAGCGGTTTCTTGCCGCCGTACACCCGGTCAATTTCTTTCAAAATATCCGTGTCGGCGGGGCAGAAGGTGAAATTTTTTGTTTCGCTGGGGTGAATCCAGCGCAGGGCGTTGTGTTCCAGCGCCTGGGGGACGCCTTCGGAGATGACGCAGTGGAACAGCGTCAGGCGGATGAAAATGTCCGGGTATTTGTGTTCGACCTGCATGAAGCGGTCGCGGACGTCCAGCTTGACGGCCAGTTCCTCCATGCACTCCCGCTGGAGCGCCTGAGGCAGCGTTTCGCCCGCTTCCACCTTACCGCCGGGGAATTCCCAGAGCAGCCCCCGTGCCTTGCTTTCCGGGCGCTGGCAGATCAGAAATTTGCCCTCGTCCCAGATCAGCCCCGCCACGACCTCGATTGCCTTTCTGCGGGTCAGAACCATGGCGGAAATGGGGGAGACGGAAACCGTTCCGGACACCGTTTCCGTGGTTTCCGTTCCGGCGCGGCCGTCCCGGATGTTCACGTTCCAATGTCCATCCGGCAGGGAAACGGAGACGGGCTGGGCGTCGGCGTTGAAGACGGCGAAAATCTCTCCCTCCGGCTCGTCGATACGGAACGCCACACAGTGTTCATTTTCACAGTACACCGGGTGGACACAGCGCTGAACATCCTCCCGTGTGGACAGATGAAGTGCCGCGTGGGCTTTCCGGAACGCAATCAGGCCCTTGTAGTAGCTGAGAACGTCCTGATATTCCGGCTTGTCCAGAGTCGCCCATTTCAGGGAATTGACGCTGTCCGGGGAGCGATAGCTGTTGTCGTCAAAACCGCCGTGCCTCCCGGGCTTGGTGCGGAGCATTTCCTCACCGGCTTGCAGGAAGGGGACGCCCTGCGAGAGCATATAAAACGCGGCGGCGAGGTTGTTCATCCGAATCCGGGATTCAACGGGCGCGTCCGGGGCAGTGAGGGCGATACGGTCAAAGAGAGTGGTATTGTCGTGGCAGGAGGCGTAGTTCACGCACTGGTCTGGCTGAGCCGCCCATGAAGGCATTCCCATGAAGCAGGCTTCCAGCGCTTCTTTGGACACGACCGCCCCGGCGACGAACCCCGGCGCGGTGCTTTCAAAGGTAGTCCCGCGAAGCAGGTCGCGGATGGTGTCGCTGAAAAAGCCGAAGCCGGGAACCATCGCGGAATTGGTCTGCACCGCCAGCTGGACACCGGGCTTGGTCAGCTCGGTCTTCATATCCCAGCCCTCACCGTAGAAAATCACGTTGGGGTGCTTTTGATGGACGGCGGCCATGATCTCGTTGATGGTCACGGTGTCGATCAGACTGGCGATATCGAAGCGGAAGCCGTCCATATGGTATTCGTCCGCCCAGTAGCAGACGGAATCCACGATGTACTTGCGCACCATGCTCCGCTCGGAAGCGGTGTCGTTGCCGCAGAAGGAGCCGTTGGAGTATTTGCCGTCACTGCTGATACGGCTGAAATAGCCGGGGACGATCTGGTTGATGCAGAACGCCCCTGCGTCATACACGTGGTTGTATACTACGTCCATGACCACACTCAGGCCGTTGTCGTGGAGCGCCTTGACCATCTGCTTCACCTCCGCCACACGGACAGCGCCGTGAAACGGGTCGGTGGCGTAAGACCCTTCGGGGACGTTGTAATTCACCGGGTCGTAGCCCCAGTTGTATTGGGGATGGCGGCGGCTTTCGTCGGTGAAGCCGAAGTCATACATCGGCAGGAGGTGGACATGGGTGATGCCCAGCGCCTTGATGTGGTCAAGACCGGTGGGGTGGCCGCCCCGGGTCTTTGTGCCGGTTTCGGTAAGACCCAGAAATTTGCCCTTGTGCGCAATATGGGCGCTGGGGTCGGAGGACAGGTCGCGGACGTGCAGCTCGTAAATTACGGCGTCGGTGATGGACTTACCGGCGTGGGGGTCTGCATCGGTGTCCCACTGCGGGGGATTGACGGAAGCCAAGTCCAGAATCATCCCCCGGCAGCCGTTGACGCCGGTGGTTCTTGCATAGGGGTCGCAGACTTCCCGGGTCTGGCCGTCCACAGTGACGAGGTAAGTGTAGTAAATGCCGTTCAGATTTCCGAACCGTTCCGCCGTCCATGTGCCGCAGACGTCGGGCTGCATCCGAAGCTGGGCAAGAAGGTCGTCGGCACCCGGGTCGCCGCTGCGGTACAGGCGGATGGAAACGGCCCCGGCAGTGGGCGCCCACAGGCGGAAAGCTGTCTTTTCCGGCGTCCAGAATGCGCCTAAATTACCGGAATAGGTGTATTTTTCTTCAAATTCCTGAGAAGAATATTGTTCGTACATAGCGGCGGATGCTCCTTATTTTTGCCGGTAAACCGGAAATCGTTTCCTAAAGTATAGCACAGTCCGCGGGGGAAGTAAAGAAGAAGGCGTGATTGTAAAGAAGCTTTACAATTTCCCGGTAACAAATTTTACATAGATTGGATAAAGTTAAAAGGAAGCAGAAATGATAAAGAAAGAAGGTATCCCGGCGGGATACCAAGGAGGAAAAATATGACTTACGAACAGGTGAAAGAGGACGAAGCGGTCAGGGTGTACATCGATCAGGCGGATGCATCGCTGAAAGCCCTTGGATTTACGGAACACAGCTTCCAGCATGTGACACGGGTCGCCCAGACGGCTGGCTGGATTCTGGAAACGCTGGGCTATCCGGAGAGAACCGTGGAGCTGGTGAAGATCGCCGGATATCTCCACGATATCGGCAACGTTGTGAACCGGGTCGATCACAGCCAGAGCGGCGCAGTGATGGCGTTCCGCATCCTTGACAGAATGAACTTTCCGCCGGAGGAAATTGCCGCCATTGTCACGGCCATCGGCAACCACGACGAAGGCACCGGCCAGCCGGTGAGCGCCTTCGCGGCAGCGCTGATTCTGGCGGACAAATCCGACGTTCGCCGTTCCAGAGTGCGGGACAAGGCCACCGTGGCGCTGGACATCCACGACCGGGTGAATTACTCCGTAACGGACTGCCATCTGGAATTTGACGAGCAGCATACCAGCATCCGTCTGATTCTGACGGTGGATACGGAACTTGGTTCCGTGATGGAATATCTGGAAATTTTCATGAAGCGGATGCTTCTGTGCCAGAAGGCGGCGCAGGCGCTGGGACTGACGTTCCATCTGGTGATCAACGGGCAGTTGCTGGTATAATATTTCTGCCCGGCGTCGATTCGACGCCGGGCAGTTTTAGCCATCAAAGCTGGGAAATGCAGTCACGGATGCGCGCTACGGTGCGGTCGTAGCCCAGAATCTGCATAATGGTGTACAGGTCGGGGCTGTCGGTCTTGCCGGTGACGGCCTGCCGCAGGAAGGTGGAAACGTCGGCCACGGTGCCGGGGAAAGCGGTGGGGTCAGCCTTGTAGGATTTCATATCCGTGGTGAAGCCGATGGCCTCGGTGATCTCCTTGACCTTGGCAAACCATGCGGCGGAGTCGTCGGCAAAGTCGTAGACGCTCAGGAAGCGTTCCAGCACGTCCCGGATGACGGCTTTGGAGAACTTCTCGTCCCAGACGGGCGCTTCCAGATACTCGTCGTAGAAGAATCCCATGTAGGGCTTGGCGTCCTTCCAGACGGCAAGGTCTTTTCTCGGCTTCTTGCCGCCCCGGCCAATGGCGAGAATCCGCTTCGCGTAGTCCGGGTCGGCTTCCAGCTTCGCGGCAAAGTCAGCATCGAACTCCTTCGCCCACTCCAACAGCTGGGCGTACACGTCCTCCGCACCCATGCGGGAAATGACGTTCTTCGATACGTCCACCAGCTTGGCGTAGTCGAACAGGCTCCCGGCGGGGTTCAGCTTCTTGGGGCTGAACTTGAAGGATTCAATGTCCGCGTCGGGGTTCGCCCGCCGCCAATCCTCAAAATTGGAGTTCAGCACGGTCATGATATATTCCCGCACGGAGGGGATGGGGAAGCCCTCGGCCTTGTAGTAGGTCAGCGCCAGCTCCGGGTCTTTACGCTTGGACAGCTTGCGCTTGGAGCTGCCGTCCATCTTCATCAGCGGTCCGATGTGGACGTACTTGGGCAGCTTGAAGCCCAGCGCCTGAAACAGCTGAATGTGGAAGGGCAGGCTGGGCAGCCACTCGTCACCCCGGACGACGTGGGTGGTGCGCATGAGGTGATCGTCCACGGCGTGGGCGAAGTGGTAGGTGGGAATGCCATCGGATTTAAGGAGCACGTGATCGACGTTGTTCTCTGTGATGGTCAGCTTGCCCTTTACCAGATCGTCGAATTTGAACTGGCGGTCAATGCTGCCCTCGGAACGGAACCGCAGGACCCATGGATTTCCGGCGGCCAGCTGCGCCTGAATATCCTCCATGGGACGGTCGCGCCAGACGGCGTATTTGCCGTAGTAGCCGGTGGTCTCCTTGTTCGCTTCCTGTTTTTCCCGAAGGGCGGACAGCTCGTCCTCCGTGCAGAAGCAGGGGTAGGCTTTGCCCTCGGACACCAGCTTTTTGGCATAAACGTGGTAAATTGCGGCTCTCTGACGCTGACGGTAGGGGCCATAAGCGCCGTCGTCGCCGTCCACGGTGGCGCCTTCGTCAAAGTTGATGTTGTAGAATTTCAGGGTGTTGATGAGCACCTCCACCGCACCGGGAATCTCCCGCTTGGCATCGGTGTCCTCTACCCGGAGGTACAGCACGCCGCCGGACTGGTGGGTCATCCGTTCCGAAATCGTACCCTGCACCAGATTGCCCAGATGGACAAATCCGGTAGGGGAGGGAGCCATCCGGGAAACCACCGCACCCTCGGGAAGGTCGCGCTGGGGGAACCGGGCTTCCAGCTGCTCGGGAGTTTCGGTCACGTCGGGAAAAAGCAATTCGGCAAGCGCCTGATAATCCATAGTCAACTACCTCTTTTTCTTGGGAAACTTTGATGAAATCGTCTTCGGCTGGCAAGCGAATCTTTTGCCCCATCCGCGCAGTTCTGAAAGCGGGAAATACATACAGTATTCCTCCGCTTTCAGAACTTTCGGCTGAGCCAAAATCTTCTGCTGCCAGCTCTCGCCGATTTCACCAGAGCTTCCCTTGTTTTCTGGGATAAAGTATAGCATAGGGCGGGGGAGAAATCAAGTACGCACCGGAATGAGAAATTGCTTTCATTCGCAGTAAAATACCCCCTTGCGGAACCTCTCGGGCTGTGCTAGAATAGCACTATAGATTTGAAAAAAGGAATGTGACGACCATGAGTGAGGTTATTACCGAAACTGCTGCACCGAAAAAGAGAATGCTCTCCGGCATCAAGCCCTCCGGAGATCTGACACTGGGTTCTTACTTAGGCGCAGTGAAAAACTGGGCGGAACGCGCCAATGACTATGACTGCTTCTATTTCATGGCAGACCTCCACGCCATCACCGTGCGTCAGAATCCGGCTGACCTGCGCAGACGGACGCTGGAGCAGCTGGCACAGTACATCGCCTGCGGCCTTGACCCGGAAAAGAACACCCTGTTTATCCAGAGCCATGTCCACCAGCACGCGGAGCTGGGCTGGGTGCTGGACTGCTACTCCATGTTCGGCGAGCTGAGCCGCATGACCCAGTTCAAGGACAAGTCCGCCAAGAATGCGGACAACATCAACGGCGGTCTGTTCACCTATCCCGCTCTGATGGCGGCGGATATTCTGCTCTACCAGCCCGATCTGGTGCCTGTGGGCGAGGATCAGAAGCAGCATGTGGAGCTGTGCCATACCATCGCCCGACGGTTCAACGGCATTTACGGTGACGTGTTCAAGCTGCCGGAGCCCTTCGTCCCCAAGGTCGGCGCGCGGATCATGAGCCTGACCAACCCCGCCGCCAAGATGTCCAAGTCCGAGAACGAGGACACCGGCCGCATCCTGCTGATGGACACCCCGGAGACCATCATGCGCCAGTTCAAGCGCGCCATCACCGACTCCGACACGGAGAACTGCGTCCGCTTCGACCGGGAGAACAAGCCCGGCGTTGCCAACCTGATGACCATTTACTCCGCCGTCACCGGCAAGACCTTTGATCAGATCGAGACGGAGTTCGCAGGCTGCGGCTACGGCAAGTTCAAGCCCGCCGTGGGCGAAGCAGTCGTGGAGACTCTGCGTCCCATCCGGGAGGAAGCGACCCGCCTGATGAAGGACAAGGGCTATCTGGAAAGCGTCTACAAGGCCGGTGCCGAGAAGGCGGGTTATGTTGCCGAGAAGACCCTGCGGAAGGTCTACAAGAAAGTGGGCTTTGTGGCAAGATAATGGCTGACGAGAAAATGACCCAGGAACCGGACATCTACGACCGGGAGGATCAGTGCCGCAAGGCCATCCGCACGGTTGGGAAGGCTGTTTTCATGCGGCTGCTTGTGACCGCACTGCTGATTTTTGTCCTGATCGGCAATGGAATGCAGGGCTGGGTCATCGGTCTGATCGTGTTTGTTCTGGTCATCAACCTGACCGGAATGCTGCCGCTGGTGCAGGAACTGCGCAAGCAGAGAAAGCTATTGAAGGAAATCCTCGACGAAGAGGAATAAAATTCACCCCGTAAGCCAACGCTTACGGGGTATTTTCTGTCATTGCGGCATAGTCCGGCAGGCCATAGCCCCGGATGTGGATTTCTCCCAGAGGAATGACGCGGTAGGCAACAGCATCGTCCCGGTTGCCCTCGATGACCTTCACAAACGGCCACTTCGTCCCGACTACGATCCCCACATGGTCAGCCCAGCCGGTGCAGTCGCCGGGCCATTTTTCGTCCCAGTCGTAGAAGATGATGTCGCCGGTAAGAGGCGTGTAGTTATCGTCCTCCTGCCAGCAGTCCAGTTCTCCGAACAGGCCGATGAGACGTTCACAGCTGCATTCTGTGGGAATGATGTCCGTCAGGCCGCAGCGGATGGAAACGGCGCTGACGAAGGTAGCGCACCAGCTGTCGGTGTACTGCACGGTGTAGTTCTGCGCCAGCGGCTCGTGAGCGTTGTACAGATCGATAATGGCTTCGTGACTGCCGTCTGATTCCCGGCAGCCGAGGTAGCTTTCGGCGGTTTGAACGACCTGCATCCGAAGTGCCGCTTCGCTGCCTGAAATCTTCCGGTAAAATCCCCACGGCTCCAGCGCGTAGTGGGCGGCAATGGCCGCAGCGAACAGCAGAAGCACAAGAATGGGGAGAATGGTGCCTGATTTCGGCTTGCTTTTGGTAATCACGTCGAATCCTCCTGCAATAGAGTGTTCACCATTCTACCACAATATTCTCTTTTCCGCAACAAAAAATACGCCGGATTCGTCTCAACGCGACAAAAACCGGCGTATTTGCGCTATAAGAAAAGATACAGTCCCAGCGTCAGCAGCGCGAAATTCTGGTCTTCCTCGCCGTTGCCGGACATGAGCAAAAGCAGCAGCACGACCATCAGGTCTTCCATGCAGAAATCCTTTGGCAGAAGCTGGTGCAGAAAATTGCCGATACCCAGAAAGGAATCCTGAGGCGGCTGCTGGGGCGGTTTTCGCCGGGGCGGAGGTGGGGGAGCGGGACGCTCCTGCCTGCGCTGATGGGAACAGGGCGGATTTTTCTGGCAGGGCGGCTTTCCCTGCGTCTCCGGCGGCGGGCAGAAATCGGGATTCCGGCGGGGCGGCTCCTGTCGGGGTGGTTCCGGCCGAGGCGGCGGGACGGACTGGGGGACGTCTGCCGGCCGGCGGCGATAGCTGCCGTCGGGTTGGGGAATATAGCGGTTGTACATTCCTTGTCACCTCCCGGTCAGCATATCCAGCCCCCCGGCATTGAGAAACGCCGAGGCAAGCCGTGCCATTTTTGCCGCGCGCATGGCTTTTTCCAGCTTGGCAGAGCGCTCCCGGCTTATGTAGGGGGAGAGCGCCCGAAGCAGCGCCTGCTGATTCTTGTCAACGCCGGATTGGCGGGTCATCCCGGCGAGCTTCTGCATGACGGAAAAATCCGGAAGCGCCGGAGGGGCAGGCTCCGGCGGCTGTTCCGGCCTACCCTGAGGTTCCGGCGGCGGACTCATAGCCTGAGCCATGGACATGATCTGCTGCATCATCTGGGGGTTGCTCAGGATGGCCCCCAGCTTTTCCTCCATCTCGCTCATTTGCCGCCTTCCACTTGGGACAGCAGCTTTTTCGCCTCCGGGGTCGCGAGAAACGCGGAGATGGTTTTCTGCGCTCGGTCGTAATTCCCGGCGGCCGCGTCTGCCATGGCGCTGTTGATTTCATTTGAGTTAAGCTGCTGAAGCGACGCAAGCAGCTGCTGCCCCGCGGGGGACTGGACGAAGCGCATGATCTGCGCAAGCTCCTGTGAATTGGGTGTCGGTTGCATAGGCTTACCTCCATGGGCTGGTGAAACTTCTGCTATAGCATATGCGTCCGTTGGAAAAAATGTACACAAAAATCAGCCGCCTTTTTTAGGGTCTATCTGAAAACCGTTAACATGCCCAAACAGCGGGTCTTTTCCGCCTGCTGTGCACCATTTTCCCTTGTAA
>OIED01000671.1_pt1 | contig 17461 bp, 17 predicted proteins | sample 1581771 | NCBI WGS metagenome assembly OIED01 (sample SAMEA3882546, study PRJEB24775) | human gut metagenome | biome: human-associated habitat; feature: intestine environment; material: feces | place: Netherlands | collected 2009/2010 | reverse complement strand
CTGCCGGAGCGGTGCTTAAGCCGCAAGGCGGGAATTGTGCGGTGTTGCCTTAAATTAGTGTCAGTATAACACTCTGCGGGGCAGAAATACAAGTCAAATTTGTTAAAAGTTACACAAAATCCAAAAACGCGAACTCACTGCCTTACATCTTGTGGTCAGCAAACAGCGGGTCATCCTGCCACAGTACGGTGTGCCCGGCGGCGCGGGTGGCGTTCAGGTCAATGATGCGCTGGTTGCCGGAGCCGCGGAACCGCAGCGAAATATCGTGCTGCGCGGGGATGAATTCGCCGTCCACCAGCACATCAATCAGGCTCAGCATCTCGTCCGTCACTTCGCAGCGGGCGTGGCTGGGCTGCAAAAGTTCGGTTTCGTATACATTGCCGGTGTAGCACCAGATGGTTTTGTGGGGGTACAACACCCGTACTTCGTGCAGGAACGGCACCAGCGCACGCTGGTTTTCCGGCTCAAAGGGTTCGCCGCCCAAAAGGGAAAGCCCATCAATATAATCCGGGGCAAGGCTGCCCAAAATTTCATTGCGCACGGCTTTATCAAAGGGCAGGCCATAACCAAAATCCCAGGCAACGGCGTTAAAACATTCCGGGCAGTGGCGGCGGCAGCCGGAAACAAACAGACTGGTACGCACGCCCGTGCCGTTGGCAATATCACAGTATTTTATGGTTGCGTAGTTCACGCGGGGAGCCTCCTTATAACATGCAACACTATATCTTGTATGGTGCTGCGGCAAATCATCACAATAGGCAGGTGCCTTGCACCAGTATACCAGCCGTGCCGGGCAAAAGCAAGCGGCCAGGGAACAATAAAATCACATATCATCGCAGTTTTGAAAAAAGTGCCTATTTTACCCAAAAAGCCAGCGCTTTTTTCGGCGTTTTGTTTTGCAATCTTTTTGAACGTCTCATCGCGCTATATGGCATATATGGGCGCTATTAGCAAATTATATACAATATATTGTGGTACATTGGCTTGACTTTGCCGGGTCGATGCGGTAAGATAAATACGCTCGCCAAAATCATGGAGCGGTTTTGGTGTGGGGTATCAACCCGGCAGCTTTTATTGAGGTAAGGAGATAACAGTTCATGAAGATCATCAAGCGCAACGGCAGCGAGGCCGTTTTCGATATATCCAAAATTATTGCAGCGGTGACCAAAGCCAACAACGTTGTTGCCTCCAACCAGCGCTTGACCAAGGAACAGATCACGGCCATTGCCGACGATGTGGCGCAGGAATGCCAGAGCCGCAACCACGCCATGAACGTGGAGGAGATCCAGGATCTGGTGGAAGACGCCATCATGCAGACCAAAGCGTATGAGGTGGCCCGCAAATATATCACCTACCGCTATGTGCAGAGCCTGCGCCGTACCCATAACACCACCGACGACCGCATTCTGTCCCTCATCGAGTGCAACAATGAGGAAGTCAAGCAGGAAAACGCCAATAAAAACCCAACCGTCAACAGCGTTCAGCGCGATTATATGGCCGGCGAGGTCAGCAAGGACCTGACCATGCGTATGCTGCTGCCTGCCGAGATTGTAAAGGCACATGAGGATGGCATCATTCATTTCCATGATGCTGACTATTACGCCCAACATATGCACAACTGCGACCTGGTCAACCTGGACGACATGCTGCAGAACGGCACGGTTATTTCTGGTACCCTCATCGAAAAACCGCATTCTTTCTCCACGGCCTGCAACATTGCCACCCAGATCATTGCGCAGGTGGCATCCAACCAGTACGGCGGCCAGAGCATCAGCCTGACCCACCTGGCACCGTTTGTGGATATCAGCCGCAAAAAGATCCGCCGCGATACCGAAGCGGAGATGAAGGAACTGGGCATTGATCCCGGTGAAGAAAAGCTCTCCCAGATCGTTGAAGCCCGTCTGCGCGAGGAAATCAAGCGCGGTGTGCAGACCATCCAGTACCAGGTCGTTACCCTGATGACCACCAACGGCCAGGCACCGTTCATCACGGTATTCATGTACCTGAACGAAGCGGGCGAAAACCAGCGCCTGAAATCTGACCTTGCCATTATCGTGGAAGAAATGCTCCGCCAGCGCTACCAGGGTGTTAAGAATGAAAAGGGCGTCTGGATCACCCCCGCATTCCCCAAGCTGATCTATGTGCTGGAAGACGATAATATCCGCGAAGGCACCCCCTATTTCTACCTGACCAAGCTGGCCGCCAAATGCACCGCAAAGCGCATGGTGCCGGACTATATCAGCGAAAAGAAGATGAAGGAATACAAGCTGTCTAAGGGTGAGACCGAGGGCAACGGCGATGTATTTACCTGCATGGGCTGCCGCAGCTTTTTGACCCCCGACCGTTCCGGCACTGGCTGGAACAACGTGGCCAACGCCAAGAACTATGTGCCGGGCAAGCCGAAGTACTATGGCCGCTTCAATCAGGGTGTTGTTACCATCAACCTGCCGGATGTGGCCCTGTCCTCCGGCGGTGAGCCGGATAAATTCTGGAAAATTTTTGATGAGCGCCTGGAACTGTGCCACCGCGCCTTGCAGTACCGCCATAACCGCCTTAAGGGTACCCTGTCCGATGCGGCACCCATTCTGTGGCAGTACGGCGCTCTGGCCCGCCTGAAAAAGGGCGAGCCCATTGATAAGCTGCTGTACGGCGGCTACTCCACCATCAGCCTGGGCTATGCGGGCCTGTATGAATGCTGCAAATATATGACCGGCAAGAGCCATACCGATCCCGCCGCAAAGCCCTTTGCCCTGAGTGTGATGCAGCACATGAACGATAAGTGCAACGAGTGGAAAAACGCTGAAAATATTGATTACTCGCTGTACGGCACCCCGCTGGAATCCACCACCTACAAGTTTGCCAAGTGCCTGCAAAAGCGGTTTGGCATTGTGCCGGGCATTACGGACCGCAACTATATCACCAACAGCTACCATGTGCATGTGACCGAGCAGATCGATGCGTTCACCAAGCTGAAGTTTGAAAGCGAGTTCCAGCGCCTGTCTCCGGGCGGCGCCATCAGCTATGTGGAAGTGCCCAATATGCAGGATAACCTGGAAGCTGTCATCAAAGTGATGCAGTTCATCTATGATAACATCATGTACGCAGAGCTGAACACCAAGAGCGACTACTGCCAGGTGTGCGGCTATGACGGCGAGATCAAGATCGTGGAGGACGACGGCAAGCTGGTGTGGGAGTGCCCGCACTGCCATAACCGCGACCAGAGCAAGCTGAACGTTGCCCGCCGCACCTGCGGCTACATCGGTACCCAGTTCTGGAACCAGGGCCGCACCGCCGAAATCAAGGACCGTGTGCTGCATCTGTAAAACGTATAAAGATAATAGAATAAACAAAATGAGGCGTATCCACGATATATGGATACGCCTCATTTTGTTGCTAAGATAAATGAAACGGTTGAATTATAGAGGGGGTATTCTGATATATTTGAGGGGAACTTATTTTGGTTGTAATTTATTTATTGTTTTTGGAAATAACTTTGTAATAATATGAATAGACGGAATAACTCTAAGCGATTGAAAAAGCTCAATTCTTGCGATATAATAAATTACACTTACAGTGAAATATATTTCAAACATATGAGGTGGAAGTATGCTGAAAAATAATATAGAGGTCGATGTAAAGGTAAAATGTATAGAAGCTGCGACCACGCAGGCAAAGCTGGCTGAAGAAGTTGGAACCACGCCGTCCTATGTAAATCGCCTGATAAAGAAGAAAGACGGAATTGTAAATAACACATTTTTGCAGATGTTAGAAAAGCTTGGTTATGATGTAGAACTGACCTATGTGAAAAGGGAAATATAAGGCGAGGAGGATACAGTGATGCGAGGCAAAAGTATAAATCTGTTTCTGATGGATGGTGAGGCCGGTGGCAGAATAAAATGTACACTGGCGAATTGGACAGGTATTGCATATAAAATTCCTCGGACAGAGCTTGACCGCTGCAAGGAACGAGAGGATTTAAAACAGAGTGGTGTTTATTTCCTCTTTGGTACTTCAGACACCACTGGAAAAGGTGTTGTTTATATTGGACAGGCTGGAGCAAGGAAAAACGGTGAAGGTATTCTGAATCGCCTGCAGGAACATAAGAGAAATCCAGAAAAAGATTACTGGACAGAAGCCATCGTATTTACCACATCCAATAATTCATTTGGACCCACTGAGATAAGCTATCTTGAAAACCGTTTCTGTAATTTGGCACTGAAAGCGAATCGCTATGAGGTCAAAAATGGAAATGATCCTACGCCGGGTAATATTACAGAAGAAAAAGAATGCGAACTGGAGGAGTTCATTGATTATGCAAAAGTAATCATGGGAACCTTGGGACATAAGCTGTTTGAACCTATTACCAAGCCAGTTGAAGTAAAAACGGAAGTTGAAGAAAAACAGGCGGATGATATCGGGAAGTTGTATCTGAAAAGAACCATTAAAACAATCGGTACGGTCGAAGCCGTTGGAATGCAGACTGCAGAAGGCTTTGTGGTTTTGGCGGGAAGCCACATCTCTCCATCGGACGATGATACGATTCCGGAAGTTATCAAAGAAAAAAGAAAGAAGACTACTCTTGATGCTGACGGGAAACTGATAGAGAATTTGCTGTTTACCAGTCCTTCCTATGCTGCAAAGTTTGTGATTGGCAAGAGTGCGAATGGACTGACAAGCTGGAAGGATGCTGATGGACATACACTTAAGAGCTTGGAATCTAAAATTGATGAATAAATGTTGCGTATGAAGCAACGTTGAAATTTATAATCCTAAGACTTGTATAAAGCGAATATAGAAAAGAAAAATCTATACCGTAAAGCAACCGCCCGGTACAAATCCTGTACCGGGCGGCTGCTTTATGATGAAATAGCAGAGAATGGCAGAAAGTTACAGCTGGTCGATGGTGGGGTAGCTGTCAATGGCACCGTAGCGCTGCACACTGTAACCGCAGAACCGGTTGGAAAAATCCAGCCATTGGTTCAGCTGGTCCGCCTGCAGAGCGGGCAGGGCGGCGAGGTCCACCCCGTTTTTGTGCAGCTGCCACAAGAACGAGCGCCGGTGGTATCCACGGCCTTTACCGGCTTGCTGGCGGAAAAGCCGTGGGCGGTGCGGGTGTAAGCGTGGGCACCGGCGCTGCCGCAGGTGTAGAGCACCAGCTGTACATGGCCCACAAACAGGCTGGGCAGGGCGGCTTCAATATCACTGGTGCCGGTCAGAAATTCCAGCTCTTCGTCCGAGATTTTGACCACATCGGCCAGCGGCAGGAACTCCAGCACCGTGCGGCGCAAAGCATCACGGTCCGGCCACAGCGGAAAGCGCAAGTTGGGGTCAAAGTCAATGATAGTCCCGGCGCTGCGGGCTGCGGCAATGGCAATTTTGTGGGCTTCCCGCATGGGGCTTTCCACCAGGGCAACGCTGCAAAAATGCAGGGCATAGGCGTTGGCAAACAGGCTGGTATCCACCTGCTCCGGGGCGTACAGCAAATCGGCTGAGGGCTTGCGGTAAAAACTGAACGTCCGGTTGCCGTCCGCTTCCAGCGAAACAAAGGCCAGGGCGGTGTTGGCTTTGTCCGTCAAACAGATGTGGCTGGTATCAATACCGCAGGCGGCCAGTTCATCAATGATCTTGTGGCCGAACGGGTCATCCCCCAGCTGGGTCAGCAGGGCAGAATCCCCACCCAGGCGGGCATAAGCACCGCACACGTTGGCGGGCGCGCCGCCCACACGGGGGCTGAAGGAGGGAACCTCGGCAAAGGAACAGCCGGTTTTGGACGGAATCATATCGATCAGCGCTTCGCCGATCGCATACAAGGTATCATGTGCCATGGAATGTCCTCCGTTAAATCGAAAGGGAATACAGGGTGCTGCCTGCGCCGCAAAGCTGCACGGCAACCTTGCCCGCTGCCGGGTAATACCGGGTGGAAAGCACCGCGGCACCATCGTTCAGGAATATTTCCAGCGAGGAAGCATCCCCCACAACGCGCAGGCTGCGGCAGGGGGCATCCAGCACAGCCTTGCGCTCGGTGCGCCCGGCGGCAATCGCTGCATCGGTAAAGCGCAGGGTACAGGTGCGGTCCGCTTCGGTGTAAGTCAGGGTCAGGCCGTTGGCAATGGTCAGGACAAAATCCCCGGAGGGGGAGGCGGTCAGGTCAAAGCAGGGGTCCGTTTCAACCGTTTCGCCGTCTGCCGGCTGGCGGGCTTCGCCGCGCAGGGCGTTCAGCTCGGCGGCGGGGGCTTGCAGCAGGCAGCCATTGCCGTCCTGGGTCAACACGCGGGGCAGGGTCAGGCAGTGTTGCCAGCCATACTCCACGGTGGGGTTGGTGTAATCGGCATCCGGCATGCCCATCCAGCCAAACTGGATGCGGCGGCCATCCGCGGCGGCAAAGCTTTGGGGCGCGTAATAGTCAAAGCCATCGTCCAGGGCGTGGAATTCGCTCAATGTGCAATCGGTGCGCCAGTCACCCTGCAGGGCAAAGTAACCGCAGCCGTACACGTTCTGGCAGGCAATGCCCTGGGGCGATACCGCCAAAAACCACTGGCCGTCCAGCTCAAACAGGTCGGGGCATTCCCACATGTAGCCAAAGGCTTTGGGGGTAGTGATGGTGTTGATGTGGTTCCAGTGCAGCTTGTCGGCGCTTTCAAACACCAGCACTTCGCCATGGTCGTCCAGTGTTCGGGCACCCAGCACCATATAGTAGCGCCCATCCAGTGCAAACACTTTGGGATCGCGCACATGGCAGGTCAGCCCGGCGGGATAATCCTGGTTGTACATCAGGCAGCGTTTGTTGTCCAGATGGATGGCATCGCGGCTGGTGGCAAGGCAGACATTGTGCCCGCGCCCCTGCTTGATGTAGTCATATTCGCCGGGGTGCTTGACATTGCCGGTATAGTACAGGTACAGCATGCCGTCCTCCACCAGAGCGGAGCCGGAATAAACGCCGTGGCAGTCAAACGGTTCGTCCGGGTACAGCATTACGGGCAGGCGTTCCCAGTGGAACAAATCGCGGCTGCGCACGTGCCCCCAGTGCTTGACCCCTCCCGTGGGGTCAAACGGGCCGTACTGATAAAACACATGGTATTCATCGCCGATCTGGCACAGCCCGTTGGGGTCGTTCAGCCAGCCCACAGGGGGCTGAACATGCAGCTTTTGCCGGTGGGGATCCGCCGCCGCGCGGGCGGCCCCGGCGGCTTCCACCATGGGGACAAGACGCTTCAAATCACGCTGCAAGGCATTCATAACAGGTAGCTCCTTATTGATTGAGAGGGGAAAACATCAGGCTTTGGCTTCCTCGGCTTCGGGGGTCCAGATCACCCAGGTCACAGCGAAGGAAACGCCGAAGGAAATTGCCATCATGATGAGGTACTGCAGCGGCATGTGCAGATGCAGCAGGATGCCGAAGATGCCGGTCACGCCGGTGCCGGTGGCACCAAGGCCGGTCACGCTGGCATACAAAGCGCCGCAGGCGCCGCCGACCAGACCGCCGATAAAGGGCTTAAAGTAGCGCAGGTTAACGCCGAAGATGGCGGGCTCGGTAATGCCCATGCAGGCAGAAAGGGCGGAGGGCAGGGCCATAGACTTAACTTTGGCGTTCTTGCTCTTGAGGGCAACGGCAAAAGCGGCACCGCCCTGGGCAACGTTGGCGGCACTGGCCAGGGGCAGCCAGTAGGTGAAGCCAAACTTGGCCAGCTGGCCAAGGTCGATCAGGGTATACATATGGTGGATACCGGCCACAACGGTGACGGCGTACAAACCGCCCATGATGAAGGAACCGATGCCGAACGGCAGCTGAATTAAAGCCTGAACGCCGTTGATGATGCCGTCCTCCAGCGTGGTGAAGATTGGGCCGATGACAGCGAGGGTGAGATAACCGGTAACGAAAACGGAGACCAGCGGGGTAACAAACAGGTCGATCATGGCGGGCACAACTTTGTGCAGCCGCTTTTCAATCTGGCACATCAGCCACACGGCAATGATAACGGGGATAACGTGGCCCTGGTAGCCGACCAGCGGAATTTTGTACAGCCCGCCAAACACCGACTGGTAGGTCTGCACGCCCTCAGAAGCAACGGTCCAGGCGTTCTGCAGGTTGGGGTGAATCATGATCATGCCGATGACAGCACCCAGGAACTGGTTGCCACCAAACACCTTTGCGGCGGAGAAGGCAATCAGGATAGGCAGGAAGGTGTACGCCGTGTTGGAGAACAGCTGGGCAAACACATAGATGGAACCGCTGGTATCAATGTTCAGGAAGCCGTTGTTGACCATAAAGTTCAGCGCTTCCATAATGCCCATCAAAAAGCCGGAAGCCACGATGGCCGGGATGATGGGAACAAAGATATCGCCCAGCGTCTTGATGGCCCGCTGGTACCATGGTGCTTTGGAAACGGCAGCCTGTTTGACTTCCTCCTTGCTGGCACCGGTGATTCCGGCCAGGGCGGTGAACTCGTCATACACCTTGTTCACAATGCCGGTGCCGAAGATGATCTGCAGCTGGCCCTGGGCTTCAAATACGCCCTTGGCGCCCTCAGCATTTTCGAGCTCTTTTTTGTTCACCTTGGAATTATCCGCAATCACCAGGCGCAGGCGGGTTGCGCAGTGTGCGGCCGATACAATGTTGGAAGCACCGCCGATGTTGTCCAGTACCTGCTGGGCTGCTTTCTTGTAATCCATGTTGCACGCTCCTTCTTTTATCTGTTGGCCCGGTAGGAGGTTCCGGGGCCTGTTTCATTTGACAGCTTTATTATATACGAAGGTGAGTGCTTTTTCTATTGACCAAACGACCCAACTTGCAAAGATTCTGTTATCGATTTCACACAGTTTCACACCGTTCTTTGGTAAAATGCACAAAAAACAGGGGACTGTATGGAAAGGGTGCACAAAACAAAAACTTCCCCGCAGTGATGCAGGGAAGTGTGGCGCAAAGGATGCCTGTTATAGCGACCAGACATTTTCATCCGAGTTGTCATCCCCGGTGGAGGCCCGGCATTTTAACTCATAATTCAGCTTGATCATCTGCGGCTCGGCATGGGGGTCCGCCAGCATGTCCAGCAGCAGGCGGGCGGCTTTGTCCCCGGCGGTGCGGTAATGCAGATGGGCGCTGGTCAGCGGCACATAGGCAACGCGGCCAATGCGATTGTCGCCCACAGCGGCAATCATGATGTCCTCCGGAACCCGCAGACTGTGGCTGCGGCAGTATTGCAGCGCACCCAGCGCGATGGAGTCGGTCGCGCAGAACAGGCAGTCCAGCCCCGGCGCACGGCCAAACAGCTGCTCCGCCTGGTGGTAGCCGGATTCCATGTTGAACTTGGCAATGCTCATTCGCTGCGGCTGGGGCACGAGACCTGCATCCCGCAGCGCACTGTCAAAGCCTTCGCGCCGGGCAAGGCCGACGGCTTTGTCCAGCAGGGTCACGCCCAGGTAGCCCGGCTTGCGCCGCCCCTTTTGCAGCATGTGGGCGGTGGTTGCCTGCGCCGCGCCGAAATCATCGTGGAACACACAGCTGAACCCGGGATACTGCTGCCCCACGATTACCACCGGCACATGCAGGCTTTGCAGCACCGCGTGGTGTTCTGGGGTAAACATGGTGGCAATCAGGATAATGCCGTCCACCGTATCATGCCGCAGGGTATCCAGCGCGCGCACTTCGCGGGTGTTGTCGTTGGCGGTGTTGATCAGCAGCAGCTGGTAGTTCTGGTCGTCCAGTACCCGGCTGATGCCCTCCACCATGCGGGCGCAGCTTTCGCTGCTCAGCCGCGGCATGATCACCCCAATCTGCCGCGTGCGGCGGGTGCGCAGCATCTGGGCCTGCATACTGGGGCGGTAGCCGGTGGCTTCCACCGCAGCGGCAATCTGGGCGCGCTTTTCGGCGCTTAAGTACCCACCATTAAAATAGCGGCTGACCGCTGCCTTGGATACCCCGGCATATTGGGCAAACGCGGTAATGTTCATAGGCCGCACTCCTGTCCGGCTGCCGGCGGGGGAAAACTTGCCGGCGCACTTTTTTATCAGTATAATGCAGAAACTGGCAGGGTGCAACGGGAAAGAGCGGAGAAAAGAAAAATAAGAATGAATGGCATGAGGCAAAGAACAAAATAGACAAAAAACGGGGATTGAATTTGTGCTTTTGACGGAGAAAAAAGGATGAAAGCTGAATACAAAAAAGCACACAGCTAAAAAGATTTACCAGAATGAATTTGGTGTAAAAGTTATCTTCCGCGCTGGCACAGGATGAAAAGGTATGCTATAATATAATATTAGTTGCACGATGAAAAAGTAAGATGCCCCTGATGCTGATGCGGATGTGCGCAGGGCAATGATATGTGTTTAGTGAGGAAAAAGAATGGGACTGCTGCAAAAAATTCAGGCAAAAACCGAGGAAGCCCGCGCGAAGGAAAAGATCCGCCCGCTGCTGGAAAGCCGCATGATGCGGGACATCCTGCTGGAGATCGGCCAGCGCGGCAACGAAGCGCTGGACCCGCAGTCCGTTCCATTGGCTATGCGCCGCCGCGCCACCCAACTTGCCAGCGAAAGCGGCCTGAGCGGCCTGAAGCAGTGCGCTGTGGATGAACTGCATCTGGACGAAGCTGGAATCACGCTGGTCTGCAAGGGGGAGCACACGGCATTTTTGTACGCAGACTATAACTATGAAAACATTGAGGATACCGACTGCCTGCCCGCTGTGGCCGAATACCTGGTGCAGCACATGCGCGGCTATTATAACATTACCCGCAGCTTTTACAGTGTGCCCAAAGCCAACGGCCATGTGGAGGAAAAGACCCGCGAGGTGACTGTGGTGCGCCACCACGAGGATACCCCCTTTGCCCCCGGCCCGGTGCAGAAACAGCATTTGTTCTGATGTACATGAGATATCCCCCAGTATACAGGAATTATGCCGCCCCGCATCTTGACGCGGGACGGCATTTTTGCTATACTAATTTAGTATCCGGCAGGAACCCAGAACATGGAGCATTCCCTAAGAGGTCGTAAGAGGGAGCACTCGAAATCACGCCTTGCGGGAAGTTCCTTGCAACAAAATTAAATAGGCAGATGTACTCAAGTGGTCGTAAGAGGGAGCACTCGAAATGCTTTAGGACAGGAGACTGTCGCGTGGGTTCGACTCCCACCATCTGCGCCATATTCGCCGTAAAATCGAAAGATTTTACGGCGAATATTTTTGTTTACGGCTTTGAAATGTGATGCTGTAAGTTTACGCAATGACTATTACAAGCCAAAATCCACTTGCAACAATAATCTGTTGCAAAAAGCCATTTGTTGCCCGAATTGTTGCCCACAGTTCATGGTTTCCTGCGAGAAGGGATAATAACTTATAAAGAGTTATCTCCAACAGCAGCGTTTTTCGGTGTTGCGAATACTGCTTGGTGGTATGCCGTCAGCACACTGAGTTTGCGCTGCTCCTGTACTTGTACATAGCGGGTCGTGACGGTGTTGATTTTCAGATTTACGCCCATTTGCTGGGAAAAATCGTCCACTGAATGTCCGAGAATTTGGCTAACTGCATAAAAATCACCTGTCAAATTGTACATATTGGTGCCCGCTGTGCCGCGTAGATCGTGAAATCGGATTTTCGGCATCCCAGTGCTACGCATAAATCCGTTAAACTTGACCGAAATACGCTTTTGTAAGTATGGCGAACCGTCCGGCTTGCACACAACAAGATCGTTATCGTAATACTTGACCCCGCCGAGCTTGCACAACCGCCGCTGGTCGGCTTGTTCCTGTCTAAGCCGTAAAAAGATTGGCAGTGCTTCTTCTGTAATGGGAAATGAACGTGTTTCGCCTTCGTCACGGTCTTTCAATGGTTCCAAGTGCGGCACAATTTTAGCATCTTTCGGCAGGTCACAGGGAATTTGGCCTCGCAAGGTAATTTGCCTGTGCGTCAAATCAACATCACGCCAGCGTAACCCCAGTGCTTCGCTGAGTCGCAGCCCAAACAGAACAGCGAGCAGCACCACGGTCTCAAGTACATTACCATGTACAAACGCCAAAAGCTGCTGCACCTGTTCCACGGTGTACTTTTCATATTTGCGCCCGGCGTTCTTACTAAACCGTGTCATGATGTTCTTGGCTGGGTTGTTTGGAATGTAGCCATACTTTACCGCCGAGGACAGCGCAGAGCTTAAAATCCGATGGCAATAACGCACTGAATTCTCCGCCAGTCCCTTCTCACGCAGTTGCGCAATCATATCGTCAATCATTTGGGGTGTCAGTTTATTCAGAGGTACTTCGCCCAGCATGGGAATTAGATGTATGCTTATGCCGCTCCAATAGCTGTATCGTGTACTTTTTGCAAGGTTATGGTGGTAGCTTTCGTACCACTTGGGCAGATACTCTTTTAGCTTTTGTTTGCTCTCTGGTCCATAGCCGACCATAGCGGCGCTGCCAGTCTGTAACTCCAGCTTGATCTGTGCCTCATACAATTCTGCTTCCCTGCGCGTTGCAAAACCACGTTTAGCAATGCTTTTCTGCCTGCCGTTCTCGTAGACTTTCACATTGACATCGTAGACGATGCCCGATCTGCCTGTTAAAATTCCTTGGCTGTTTCGCTTGTTTTTGACTTTTCTCTCGCGGATCGCCATATCAATACCCGCCGACGGCCTTTGCCGGGGTCTTGGCGCGGTTGTAGTAATCCCAAATCGCTTGGTCGGAAATCAGACGCCGATTGCCGTTCTGGATAAACTCCAGTTCACCGTCAGCCATCAGTTGACGCAGCTTGTTTTCTCCGATGCCGGAAATAAGCGCCATCTGCTCCACGGTTTTGAGCATAGGCACGAACGCTGGATGTTCATCCCTGTTCATACGAGATTTTTGCTTGCTGTATCTTGCCATAACTATCCCTCCTGCGGTATAATTTAATAAATAAGTGTTTATCTGTTCAGCGCTGTGCACAGGAACACAAACATTTGCAAAAATTGAAGACTTGGTATATTCAGTTTTCAAGGTGCATAACCAAGAAATACTTTTTGTATGTCTTGGTTATGCACTCATTATAGCACACACTTTTTGTATGTCAACTATTTGTGCTATTATTTCTTATTTTTTTCATATTTTGGGGGAAATATTATGGATACCCAAGGCAGACGAATAAAAAAGCTCCGTATGGAAAATGGCTTTTCTCAAAAAAAGCTGGCCGACATGGTGGGAATTGTGACGACCCACCTTCAGGCTTATGAATATGGCACACGTCACCCCAAAGAGGAGATTCTCGACCGTCTGGCGCTCGCGCTTGAGGTGGTTCCAAGTATGCTGCAGCCCTTGGATGTTGATACCGTAGAGGGTCTTTTGGGTATCATCTATGAAATGCATACCAGCTATCACGGACTGGAAATCGTAGAAGATGAAGATGGTCGTGTTTCGATCCGCCTGCCTGACACCCTGCAGGCTATGCCGGCCAAGAAATCTCTGCTTAGAATCAAGCATATTCTGGATCAAAGCACACGCAACCTGCCTGAACCGGAATATCAGTCGGAGGAGCAACTTGCCGAGGACGCGGAGATTTTGCCGGATACCGGTGTTACCGTAGGGCAGGAACGCAGATGGTATAAAGAACACGAAGGGCTGCTTATGCACGCCATCGATTTGTATAAGCCGGAAATCAATTACAACCAGCTTCGCGCAGATCAAGCATCGATCCAAGAAAGCGAAGCAAAAGCCAAAGATTTCAATAGCGAGGATATTCCCTTATGAACGCTCATCCAATCAACCTTTTTATGGACAATTATTCACTGAAAGAGAATCAGCATAAGATTGCCGAAGCCATCTTTAATGACTACAGTGTGCTGAAATTCGGCGAGTATGGCGAGAAGTATCTCTATGCTGTCTGTGACTATGATGTTCGGAAGTATCACAGTCTGCGCAGCCGCCCGGATTTTCGGCAGTTTATAGCCGACAAAGATACCCACTACCGCCGTCAAATGAGCATCCTGATGGCACGAGTCGGAAACCTTGACGATTCCTTTGTCGATCGCAAGACAAACGCCCCCGACCTATGGGATTTCGTTATCGATAGAACCCGCAGAAATTGTGCGCCCAAGATTGATGCACAAATATTATTTGATGTAAAAAAAGGACGATAATACGTTTTGGCAATATAGTGTGCGTTTGTGTTACTGAAGGCTCTGTTTTCATGGATGCAGAATGCCGCTTATAAGCCAAACCAAAAGACCGCAGTTGCGAGGCAATGTGCTTTGCAGCTTCGGTCTTTTTGATTTCTTGGTTGGAATGATACAGCAACAGTCTCAATGCCGAACATCAGTGTTTCGGAAAATGATACCGTGCAGCACCTGCAAACAGAACGAACCTTTTCATTTTACTGTCACTGCCGTGTTTCCTAACGACAGATGCAATTCTGCGATTTCAGCAGCTCTATAATCTCATAGTTCGTTTTGTATTTTTTCAAATCTCCCATACAAATTGTAATGTCGATTGCATACATTCAGCTCTGAATCTACATGAGCCTCACCGAGTAATGGATATTAATTGGGACTTTTTTGCAATGTCAGACAATGATTTGTAGACATTTTCACCTAAATGCGTTGCGCTTTTGTTTGAACGATTGTATAATATAATAGAATTGTTGTGTTATACAATCGAAAGACATCAAACGGAAGGCTTTATGACAGCAGAAAAGACCTCCGAGAGACGGTTTTCCCAGTCCGTCGGGTTCTAAATCACGGTAAAGGCGGACGCATCAAAGGGGCGTCAGAAACAGCACAAATTCTCGTTGATGCCTAAAGATGCCACAAAACCAATTTGTGTTATTATTTATGAAGCATATACGACGCAAAAGTAAAATGCGTCTTATCCTGCAATTAATGAACTGCTATTCCATCAGGCAGTCATAACGCTCTGTTTTCCATATACAGGGTGAATGGGAGATGTTGTCATGGATACGCATACTGCAGAGCAAAGACACAAAAATATGCAGGCAATAAGATGTAAGGATACCAAGATTGAGGTTCTTCTGAGAAAAGAACTTTGGTCACGTGGCATTCGTTACAGAAAGAATGCCAAAAGTGTATTTGGCAAGCCTGATATTGTGTTTAAAGGGAAAAAGGTTGCTGTTTTTTGTGACAGTGAATTCTGGCACGGGTACAATTGGAAAATAAAACAAGATGATATTAAAAGTCATCGTGATTTTTGGATTCCCAAGATAGAAAGAAATATAGAAAGAGACAAAGAGGTTAATGCTGCATTAGAGGCGGACGGATGGAAAGTCCTGCGTTTCTGGGGCGATGATATAAAGAAAAATGTAAAAGCCTGTGCGGATTTAATCGTCGATGCTCTCAAGGAGAGAGATAGATGAAGTTGAAAACAATCGACCTGTGTGCAGGCATAGGTGGTATACGGAGAGGATTCGAGTTAGCCGGAGGCTACAGAAATATTGCTTCAGCCGAAATCGACGAAATGGCTTGCAAAACATACGAGCACCTATTTCACGAAGATCCCCGCAATGATGTAACAAACGAAAAATTCAAGAAGCACCTTCAAACACTCCACTACGATGTTTTGATGGCCGGGTTTCCATGCCAGGCATTTAGCAGTGTTGGCTTGCAGCATGGTTTTGAGGATAAAACAAAAGGAACCATTTTTTTCGATATTGCAAAAATCATTAAAATGACGCGTCCCAAAGTTGTTTTTTTGGAAAATGTTCAAAATCTTCTTTCGCACGATAAGCAGGCAACTTTCAAAACAATTGTTGATACTCTTGATCGACAGCTTGATTATCATATAGTTGGTGTAACGCACGACAAGGACGGTATCCCGCAATATAAGCGCTCGGCTTTTTTGCGTAATTCCAGAGATTTCGGCGTTCCTCAAAACCGACCTCGCGTATACATTGTTGCTTTCAGCCGAGCCTATTTCGGTCAACATATAAGTCTTCTGCCGGAGGAAGCTCCGACTAAAAGATCAAGAACACCTGTTTTTAAAAGTCTTGCGGATGTATTGGACAAAAAAGTCGATTCGCGTTTTTTTCTTTCATCCGGATACCTTGATACATTAGAAAAGCATATAGTTACACAGCATAAAAAAGGATATGGCTTTGGATATTGCATTGTAAATGCGCCGGAGATTGAAACCCCGATTGCCAACACACTACTTGCAACCGGCGGTTCCGGACGAGAAAGAAATCTGATATATGATCCGATCAACGGCGCTTCGTGTGCAGGGACAAGCATAAAAGGCAAATACTCTCCGATAAATGATAAATTTATCCGAACAATGACGCCAAATGAATGGGGTCGGTTGCAAGGCTTTGTCGGATACGCCTTTGTAGATAAAAACGGCATCGACCAATTTTCATTTCCGGAAGACATCCGTAACGTGCAGAGGTTTAAGCAATTCGGCAACTCGGTTACTATCCCCGTTATTGAGGAGTACGCTCTCTTCATTCAGCAGTGCTGCGATACAATGTACGATGCCTTTTCGCCCATTGAAAAGCGCCTATTCAGTATGTACGGAAATGAATTTTTGCTTTGCAGCCTGATAAGCCGAGAACTGGCTTATCATTTGAGAAAGGATACCCTAAATCGATATTTCAGCATTGTATATCACTACAAGTTGAACTGTTTTCGTACAAAAGAATTAGCGAGATAAGCTAACCAGTGAATACATTCAGGCTTCGAGCCGAGTCGGGCGCTCGTTCCCAGGTGTTGCCTTTGCGTTGTATGACGGCTCAAAAAGCAGAGATCGTTCGCATTATGAGCAATTCAAGCCTTATCACGAATCATTTTATAAGCATGTCGAGCCGACAGGCGCAACGCCTTTTTCAAAACCTGCGAGAGATCGTGCCCTTCACGCCGTAATAATTGCGATGGTTCGTGTTCTTGAAGATGAGCTCAGCGCAGAAAAAGGCGCAGCCAAGTTCAACCGCAAAGACTATGCGGCACGGATTGCAGAGCTTAAGAAATACATAACTGAGCGTGCATCGGATATTTCTAAACGGATGAACACAGAAATGGTTGATGATTCTTCGGAAATTGCGCTTGAGATTGATTCGGTGTTTGAAAAGTGGGAACAACTTGCAGAGAACTTTGATGAAGAGCACTTTTATTACGGAGAAAAATTCCTGATTAAAGAACCTGACGACGGCGAAGGGCGCTTGATGAAACCTTTTAATACAAGCCGTAACGATCCTGCGTTCGATACAATGACATCTATGCGGAACGTTGATTCAACGGTTGCAGGAAATGTTCTGATATGGGAGGAGGTATAATCAATGGATTTGGAATCGGCTAAGAAAGTCCCATTGAACAGAATTACTCATTCTGTCCGTGCATCACAAGCGGTTCTGCAATACGGAGTGGGAGCAATGATTGATTTTCCCAACCAAACTTTGATGACTGCTGCTCCGGAATATTGGCAGGAGCAGGTTGTCCAAATACATGATGAGCGTCTTGAAAAAGTGCTTCGCGTTGATTATTTCGGACTTCCCGGTGGACAA
>OIED01000658.1_pt1 | contig 17745 bp, 15 predicted proteins | sample 1581771 | NCBI WGS metagenome assembly OIED01 (sample SAMEA3882546, study PRJEB24775) | human gut metagenome | biome: human-associated habitat; feature: intestine environment; material: feces | place: Netherlands | collected 2009/2010 | reverse complement strand
GCCCCTCATCCGGCCTCGGGCGGGGCCTCGGCCACCTTCCCCCAAGGGGGAAGGCATCCCGAAATCAGCGCGTGATCACATCCACCGGCACGTTGAAGATCTCGGCAACCTTCAAAATCGTGTCGATGTGGTGGCCGGTGGCGGCGGCCATGTGGTGGGTGGGGCCGGCCTCGCTCCAGCGGTTGACGAACTCGCGGGCACCGCAGCTGAAGCGGGTACGCATGTTCGTGTCACCGAAGGTGAAGATCGGGCCGGGCTCGTTGACGCCCTCGGCCACGACAAACTTGAAGTGGCCGTCCTTGTCCTGCGTGATGGCCAGATAGGTCACATCGCCCACCGGCGGGTAGAACTGGGTCAGGTAGCCGCCGCCGGTCTTGCCGTGGAACACAGGCACGATCTTCATGGTCGGCTTTCTGGCCGTGGAGATGTCGGCGTCGCCGGAACCGGAGTGGCCGATAATGCAGATGTCCTCATTGAAGTCGATGGAGTACATCTCGCTCAGCTGGCCGCAGCCCGCAATGGTCTTGAGGATGGACATGGCCATCGCGACCTTGATGTCGCCCTCGACGGCGCAGGCCGTGCCCTGCTTGATGAGCATCGAGAACGCGGGGATCAGCATCGAGTCCAGCTTACCGGCCACGCCCTTGGCGAAGCCGTCGTAGTGGCTTGCGACGAAGGCGATCTTCTCGTCCCTGACCCACTGCTCAAATGCGACAACGTAGCGGGCCATATCCCAGACCTTCTCCACCGTGCCGCCGCCCTCAATATCGAAGGTGTCCAGAATGTCCTGCGCCTTGGCGCGGATGGCGTCCTCGTCGGTGATGTTGTCGGCGATGGCCCACATCTTCTCCCAGTCAAACTGCTTGGTGTAGAGCCACATACGGTTGTACAGGTTCGTCTCGTCGATGTACAGATCCATCATGCCGGGGTACGGGCGGCCGATCTGCGCAAGGTTCGTATCACGGAAGCGGCGGCGCACCTGCGCGGCCTTGCACCAGTCGTTGATTTCGGCCTGCACGGCGGGGTCACCGCCCTCGACAACGCCGGTGATGACGGCGTGGCGCTTACCGGCGCGCTCCAGATCAGCGACCATCTCTCCGACAGCGCCGCAGGCGTACAGCTCACCCAGCCAGGTGGGGGTGTCGGTGTTGGCGTAGTCGGGGGCCTTCTTCTTCTGCACGTTGACGAGGACGACGGGCACGTCGAGGTCGCGCACGGCGGGCAGCATATTGTAAGAGGTAGCGTAGGTCAGCAGCTGCAGAATGACAAGGTCAACATCGGCGGCGCGGAACTTATCGCCCGCGGCCATGGACTGCTCCTTGGTGGTGACGATGCCGCCGTCGATGACCTCGACGGTGTCGGGCAGCGTCTTTTTGAAGGCGGCGTACTGGCCCTCAAACTCGGGGACCAGCGTGGGGAACTGCGGCAGGTAAGCGCCCAGCGCAATGGCGAACACGCCAACGCGGGCTTTGGTTTCGACTAACATGGTGGGACCTCCTGTATATGGATTTGTTGTATTGGTAGGGGCCGGGCATGCCCGGCCCTGTCGTGTAAGGCAAAAGGTCGTTTACGGAAAGGCTGCGGGCCGCACATGTGCGGCCCCTACAACCCCCTTTGAAACCCGGCATCGTAGGGAGGGGTCTTGACCCCTCCGCGGGGCGTCGAGGACGCCGCCCCCTACCGGGCAGCAATTTTACTCCGGCTGATATTCTTTAATTTCAAAGCTGCGCCGGATGGCGGCGCGGGCCTCGGCCAGGTCGGCAAAATCGCCGCTGTGGATGAACTGCACCATCAGGTTGCCCAGCGCTGTGCCCTCGGTGGGGCCTGCAAACACGGTCAGGCCGGTGGCGTTGGCGGTCTGCTGGTTCAGGTAGCCGTCCTGGCTGCCGCCGCCGACGATGTTCAGGCTTGTGTAGGTCTTGCCGGTCAGGCTTTGCAAGGTCTCCACGGCGCGGCGGTAGTCCTGCGTCAGGGAGTTGTAGACGCACTGCATGACCTCGCCGGTGGCGGCGGGCACAGGCTGGTGCGTGTCGGCGCAGGCGGCCCTGACTTCTTCGATCATGGAGGCAGGCGCTAAGAAGCGGTTGTCATCGGGGTCAACGCAGCTGGGGAAGTCGGCGGCCTCCTTCGCGGCGGCGATCAGCTCCGGGAAGCTCGGGCGGGTGCCGGTCTTTTCGCCAAGCTCACGGCGGACGGACTGTATCATCCACAGGCCCATGATGTTTTTCAGGTAACGGTAGCGGTATTCATAGCCGCCTTCGTTCGTAAAGTTGGCGGCGCAGCTGTCCGGGCCGGTGATGGCCGCTGCGTTTTCCACGCCCAGCAGGCTCCATGTGCCGCTGGACAGGTAAGCGGCGTACTCATCCCGCGCGGGCACGGCGAGGAACGCCGAGCCGGTGTCGTGGGTCGCGGGCAGAATGACCTCGGCGTCAAAGCCGACAGCCTTCTGAATTTCCGGCGTCAGATGCCCCAGCACGGTCCCGGCGGTCTTGATGGGCTGGAAGATGCCGCGCGGCAGACCCAGCTTTTCGATCAGTGCATCGTCCCAGTCCCTGCTGTCCGCGCCCACCAGCGCCGTGGTGCTGGCGTTCGTGTACTCATTGGCGGGCACGCCGCAGAGCAGGTAGTTCAGGTAATCGGGCACCATCAGGAACGTTTTGGCGGCGGCCAGCTGCTCCGGGTGCTCCTTTTTGAGCGCCATCAGCTGGTAGACCGTGTTGAACGGCTGGTACTGGATGCCGGTGCGGGCGTAGTGGTCGGCAAAGGTCAGGCCGTATTCCTTTTCCAGCGCCTCGCGGATGCCCTCGGTGCGCTCGTCGCGGTAGGCGACGGCGTCACCGATGCGCTTATTGTCCGCATCCAGCAGCACAAAATCGACGGCCCAGGTGTCGATGCCGATGGTCGCGGGGGCAAAGCCTGCGTCGTGTGCAGCCTTCAGGCCGTTGACGACCTCTTTCGCGAGGGTGTCGATGTCCCAGCAGAGGTGGCCGTTCTCACGGTGGACGCCGTTTTCGAAACGGTAGACCTCCTGCAGGGTGATTTTTCCGTTCTGCACGGTGCCTGCGATGTGCCGCCCGCTGGACGCGCCGATGTCGACTGCCAGTGTACAGGTTTGCATAAGCTCTCTCCTTCTTTGCAAAATAACAGTGTTGCAGCATTTGCTTTTTGTCTGCATTATACGACACCCGGGCCCGGCTTTCCATCCGCAAAAGAATTTGATTGTTTGGGAAAATTCCACACGTTCCTTTCCGCGTTCCCGGCGGTTTTATCCGGGTCCCGTGCCGGAATGATCCGATTGACACGCCCCGTGCCGTCCCGTATAATAGACCCTGCAACCAATAAAGGAGATGTTACATTATGGCCACCGCGCACAAAAGCCGTGTGCTGGATATGACCCAGGGCGACCCGTTCCGCCTGGTGCTGCAATTTTCGATGCCGCTGTTCTGCTCCAACCTTTTGCAGCAGCTGTACAACCTGACCGACACTGCGCTGGCCGGGCACCTGCTGGGCTCCGCCGCGCTGGCGGAGATCGGCGCGACGGCGGCGCTGTACGGGCTTATCATGAACTTTGCCTTCGGCATGAACAACGGTCTGGCGCTGACGGTCAGCCGCTATTTTGGCGCGGGCGATGAAAGCGGGATACGCCGCGCCGTGGGCTGGATGGTCACGCTGTCGGCGGCGGTGTCGCTGGTGCTGACGGGATGCTCCCTGCTGGGCCGCGACGCGCTGCTGACCGTTTTGCAGGTCCCGGCACAGGCATGGGGCGGCGCGTCCGCCTACCTGACCGTCATTCTGCTGGGCATCCCGCTGACGATGCTTTATAATATGGAGGCTGCGCTGCTGCGCGCCGTCGGCAACAGCGTGACGCCGCTGCTGTTCCTGCTGTTCAGCAGCGTGCTGAACGTCGGGCTGGATGCCGCGTTCATGGGGCCGCTGGGGCTGGGCGTGCGCGGCGCGGCCATTGCCACGGTGCTGGCGCAGGGCATCAGCGCCGTGCTGGGCGTTGTGTACATCCTGCGCGGCTACCCGGAGCTGCGCTTTACGCCCCGGCAGCTCCGAGCTGCCACGCGCCGCGCCGTGACCAGTATGTTCTGGGCGGGCCTGAGCATGGGGCTGATGAGCGCCATCTACAATCTGGGCAGCGTGGCGCTGCAAAGCAGCATCAACGCGCTGGGCAGCGTCTACATCACGGCGCAGACCGCCGCGCGCCGCTTAGCGGAGCTGTACTTTATCCCGGGCGGTGCGCTGGGCATCGGCGTGGCGACGTTCAGCAGCCAGAATCTGGGTGCGGGCCGCCGCAGCCGCATTTGGCAGAGCGTCAAAGCCGCGCTTGCGATCTATTTTGTGTGGTGGGTGTTTGTGATGGCGTTCACCTTCCTGCTGGGCGGGGCCGCCATCCGCAGCATCACGGGCAGCACGGACGAGGTCATTATCTCCAACGCGCTGCTGTACCTGAAAATCAGCGCACCGGTCATCCCGCCGATGGCCGTGCTGGTCATTCTGCGCAATATGCTGCAGGGCATCCGGCACACGGTAGAGCCGCTGCTGGCCAGCGGGCTGGAGCTTGTGGGCAAGGTGATCTTTGCCGTATGGCTCGTGCCGGTCCGGGGCTACCGCGCGGTCTGCTTTTGTGAGCCGACGACCTGGGTCGTATGCTTTGTGTTTATCCTGCTGGCGGTCTGGCGCTGCCGGGGCGATTTGCGCGACGCAGAAAAAATTTGAATTTTTTTGTAAAAAGGGCTTGCAATTTGGAAGCCGTTCTGCTATAATAATATGCGTCGCCAAGAGGCGGCGCAATAAGCGCGGTTAGCTCAGCTGGTAGAGCATCTGCTTGACGTGCAGGAGGTCACAGGTTCGAGTCCTGTACCGCGCACCAAGAGTCTGTGACATCTTAGATGTCATAGACTCTTTTTTTGTTGTATCACCCAGAACCGGCAAGGCCGATGTCGGAAACGGAATCCGTAGGGGCGCATTCTATATGCGCCCGCGGAGGTTTGCCTTACCGCAAGCGGGCACGGGCGGATATGGAATCCGCCCCTACGTTTTTGTGGCGGCGGAGGCCCCCCGCACAGAGGCGGTGCCCCGCGTGGAGCTTTCAGTTCAGCTTTGAGGATTAAGCTCATCACAACAAAACCGGGTGAGGCAACTGCAGAGGAATGATTTTTGGGCTTGATAATTGGAACTTGTATCCAATAACGGGTATTCGTTGTGCCTATAAAACAGCACCAGCCGTCACGAGGCGTGACGGCTGGTGCTGTCTTATGGTTTTAGGGGTTTGTTTGGCTAACGCTGACGGTAAAGGTTACCGTGCCGGTGTAGCTGCCCGCGTAGGGGGCAGCGTCCGGCTTGACGAAGGTCAGGGTTGTGGTTTTAGCGGTTTCACCGCTTTGGGCGGTCAAGACCGCGCTGTCGGTGGTTAGCTCATCATTACCGTTTTTGATTTTATAGCTTGCCGTTACATCGTTATAGCCGTCCAGCGTGGCGGTAAAGGGACCGTTAACGGTCACCTTCAGCGTTTTGTCGGTGGGCAGGGTGACGTTTGCGGCAGAAATAGTTGCCTTGGCGTTTGCGGCATTGCCCAGCGTTACCTCGGCGGGTATGGTCACGGTGTAGGCAATTTCTGGTTCACCGCAGTAGATGCATTTGCCGTCATGATAGTCGTGCTTAAGTTCTTCCTTCGTATTGCTGTACCTGCCTGTGCAGGGGGTGCCTTGGTATACCTTTGCGCCATTCAACACGGGGTAGTTTTGCTTGCTTGCCCCGGTCAGGGTCTGCCCCCATACGGGTTCGGCACGATTGCCTTGCAGCAGGTACGCGACCTCGCCGCTGGCAAACTGTTCTGCCGTTTTGGCGGTGATGCCTGTGACGGTACTGCCGGAACTGCCGGTATCGTTGGGAAGGTAGTAACAGTTGAAGAGGTCGCAAGAATAACTACCGCAAATTTTGGCGGCAGTGTTTTTGTTCGCATTGTAACAGTTTTGAATGGTTGAGTCGCTCTCAGCTAATCCAACGATGCCGCCGTACTGGCTGCCGCTGGAAGAGGTGAATTCCGATACAGCGCCGGTATTGCCGCAATCCTGCACCCTTGCACCGGATATCTGTCCGACAATGCCGCCGAATCTGGCGTATCTGCCGGTCACTGCGCCGGAGTTGAAGCAGCGCTGCACCGTTGTATTCGTTCCTGCAAATCCGGCAATGCCGCCGAGGTTCCAACAGCCGCTCACGGTGCCGCTGTTGGTACAGTCGGTGACAACATTATTGCCTGTCATGCAGCCTACAATGCCGCCCCAGTATTGGGAATCATCTCTATCGGAGTCACCAATGGTCGTCCCGACCGCGTGGCAATTTTTAATGGTGCCGCCTTTGATATAACCGCACACGGCGCCAATATAATTGTTGCCGTTAAAGGCAGAGTCCCGCACGGTAACGTTTTGTATGGTGGCTTTATCTGCATAGCCGACCAGACCGACGTACTCTGCACTTGCGTCCTTACAGGTCAGCTTGCTGATGGTGTAACCGCTGCCGTCAAAATCGCCTGTAAACGGATTTGCTTTTTGCCAATGGGCGTCCACTCGGCGCTGTCCATGGTGATATTCGCCATCAGGCGGGCGTTGATGCTGGGTCGGTTTTGCTCGTTTACTTGCTTGGCAAACCAGCGCAGCTGCCCTTGGTTGTGAATTTCGTAATAGTCGCCGTTCGGCGTTGCCTCCTGCCATTCACCGCAGCGTATGCAAACGTCGTATTCATCATTATACACGTGCTGGGTAAATGTTTGGTCGGGCATATTGCTGTACCGATTGCAGGGGGAACCCTCTGCCGCTTTGTAAACCGTGTAAGCAGAAGTGCTGTTAAGCACAGGGGTTTTGTCCGTTTCGCCCGTGTCGTTCGGGTCGATACGCTGCCCCCAAACCTGCGGGACAGTTGCGCCGCCAAGGTCTTTTTGCAGCTGGTACGCCACCTCGCCGTTTTGGAACTGGAGTTTGTTTTTGGATGCGCAATTTGTGCCTTCGGTTCCATCGCCAACAGCTTTTGCACTTGTCCCCGCAAGGTAATAGCAGTTGCTCACAGTGCCGCTGCGGTTATAGCCGCACACGCCGCCGACAAAGAACCCTGTGGACCCTGTGCCAACCTTGCCGGTGTTATAGCATTTTTCCAAGGTGCCGTCGTTCTGACCGCACACACCGCCGAAATACCATGTGCCGGAAACCGTACCGGTGTTATAGCATCCTTGTATGATGCTGTCGCTGTAGTTATAGCCGCACACGCCGCTGACATTTTCATTGCCGGAAACCTTGCCGGTGTTGTGGCAGTTCAGTACAAGCCCTGCGCGATTACCATTTTGGTTTGAACCGCAGATACCGCCGACAGAATTGCCTGTACCTTTTACTGTACAGTCGGAGGTACAGTTCTGTACGGTGCCACCATCGTTCCAGCCGCAGATACCGCCGACAGAAATGTTTCCGGACACATAGGAATCCGTGACGTTGACATTTTTCACGGTGCCGCCGTTTTCAACGCAGCCGAACAAGCCAACGTAGTTCTTACTGCTATCGTTAATGTACAGCCCGCTGATGGTGTAGCCGCCGCCGTCAAACTCGCCTTTAAACGGATTGGCGTATTTGCCGATGGGCGTCCACTTTACGAGGGTGTCGGCGTTGGAGGTCAAGCTGCCGTCGTCGTTTAATACTTTGTTTTCGCCGTTGAGTTTGATGTCAGCCGTCAGCTTGGCTTTGACGTTCATGGGGGCTGATTCTGCCAGCCATTTTAGGTCTTCTACGCTGTCGATAACATACCACTCGCCCTCTGTGGTAGGCGTGGAGTAGTCAGCCAGCGTTTCCACCGCATCCGTGGTGGCTTCGCCCCACAGCGCCAGCAGCGCGTTGGCGGCGGCGTCATAGCGCGTCAAATCCAGCCCTGCCAATTCGTCATCGGTAAGGCTTTCTTTTGCATCGTCAATGTCCGTCAGCGCCTGTGCCACTGCCTCGGCGTTGTCGTCCGTCACTTCGTCCGGCAGGGCGTCAATCATCGCCTGCACGGCTGCCGCGGGGTCAGGGGTTGCCGTGGGTTCCGCAGACGGCTCCGGGGCAGGCGTTTCCGCAGCGTCCGGCGCAGGCTCCTCCGCCGGTGTGGCGGTAGGCTCTGCCGTGGGCTCCGGGGTCGGTGCTGCCATTGGCACAGCCGTTTCCTCCGGGATAGGCTCTGCCGTGGGAGCAGGTTCTTCCGTGGGGACAGGGTCGAGGTTTTCCTGTACGGTGCTGACCTGCGGCGTTTGCGGCAGGCTCTCGTCCAGCGCCAAAACGCCCAGGGGGCTAAGCTGCAGCAACAAAGCCACGCTCAGCACGGATGCAAGTATCCGCTTTGCTTTCATTTGGTCCTCCTTATGTATAGGAAACAGCCGGGACGGTCAAAGCCGCCCGGCTTTAAGGCAATGCAGTTACTTTTTGCCTTTTTTGCGCCACAACAGCATAAACAGCACGGCAGAGCACAGCGCCAGCACCAACAAAAGCGCGGGCCGGGCGGCATCGCCGGTTTGCGGAATACGGAATGTGGGCGCGGTGGTCTGCGCCGGGGGCGTGGTGGGCGGCGTTTCACCGGCAGGCGTTTGCGCACTTACCGGCGCGGGAATTGTGCTGGCCTGCAGCGGGGTCAACAGACCGTTGTCCTCAAGCTGCAGCACCAGATCTACACCGATGCCACTTTTGTCCACATATATGACCTGCGCACCGCCGCTTACGCCGAGGTAGGTGGTTATATCCTCGGTCAGATAGAACGCCATGTACCCCACGACCTTGCCGTTTTCCAGCGCGGTCATGGTGTGGTGGCCGGTTTCGACATCGTCAAAGCGGAAGCTGCCGTCACTGCCGGTGACACAGGTTTTCAGGGTGGAGCGCAGCTCCAGCGTGATACCGGAAACGGGCGCACCGTTGCGCATCACCTTGCCCTGCACGATGTAGCGATTACCATAAACGGGCGCTGCTGCGCCGGTTTCGACTTGCAGGGTCAAATCCTCATACACGGCGGGCAGCGTGTAATAGCCGCCCTGCACGGAGGCAGTGACATCCGCCCCGTTGACCAGCACACGGGTAAGCACCCTGCCGGAATCCGGGCGGACAAGCAGCTGCGGCTGACTGAGGCGCTCGACCGTAAAGGCCGTGCCGGGCTGGCCGTTGCAGAACACGGTGGCACCGTCCGCCTGAGTTACGGTTATGGTGTGCGTGCTGGGCACTGTGGTGGTGATTTTCACCGTGTTGTCGTTGTTATCTGCAAAGACGGGCAGGCAAAAGCCGCAAAGCAGTGCAAGCGCACATAGCAGACTTGTTAGCTTTTTTCAGAGACGTCACCCCTTTTTATTGTAGCTGATTTCGAAGGTTACAGAGCCCTCGTACTTGCCGGCGGGGGCAGTGTTCCATGCCTTTTGGTCGATATGGGCGCTGAGTTGGACTTCCTTTTTCGTATCAGTAAACGATGTTGAAGTAAAGGAATTGCTGCCTTCATACAGGGTGAACTGAATCGTCTTGGTATTGTCCGCCTGATTCACCAGCTCATGTTCTGTTGCGGAAATCGTAACCTCATGGTCGGGGTCAAGCTGGGCTGCACTGAGGTGCAAGGTGCCGTTCAGGTTGGTGTCGGTATGGTTGAAAGTGATGTTCGTTGCAGCCGGAATCACAACCGTGTAGGTGGGGTTGATGGTGGTTGTAATGGTTGTAGTTTTGGTTTCATCCGCCAAAACAGGTGCCGCGCAGGCGGCACAAAGGGCGAAAGCAAGGGCAAGGGAAGCGAGTTTTTTCATGGGTGATTTCTCCTATTCTATATAACAGTTTGTTGAACAGCTTGTACCGCTGTGTGTTACTGTACATCCGGCACGGTCACAACATTGGCCCCGTTCATGGCGCTGCCGTCCTGCAGCGAGGCCGTTGTGATGCGTGACCTCCGCGTCCGCTCCTCCGATGATGAAGTTCTTTCATTTACTAATAGCATTTTCGACGCTGTAACGCAAGCGTTTGGGACGAATAGACATTGTTACTTTTTGTAATTTGCTGCTTGCATAAAAAAATAGCCGCCTGTCGTTAAACGAAAACAGGCGGTTTTGCAGATATTTTAGCGGTTTCGTCCCAAAGAAATGCCGAGGTACATTATCATTGCTTTTTCGCTGTCCGTCAGCGTGTGTGCCTCAGCAAAATCCTGCACATTGAACAGAATGCACCCGCAATGTCCGGCAAATGTGGGGAAACAGGTGACTTTTAAGTAGGTGTCCACCTCCGGGCTGTAATCAAAAATTTCCAGCATTTCACCGTACAGAACGGCGCGCTCATAGCTGCGCAGCCACTTGGCGTCCATATTGGCGAACAGGCTGCCGAACGAATGGTCGATCAGAGATTCCAACGGCAATTTTTCCAGCTTTGCCAGCGCAGGGTTGGCATAGCGGAAAATCCAGTCCACGGCGCGGCGTTCCTCGTCAAAGACCATTTCAATGTCGGTAAAGGCGAAGGGCATGGCGTCGAAGCTCTTGTAATGCTCGTGATATTCCTCGGCGTTGGCGGGTGCGGTGTCGTCCTGCATAGTCAGGATCAGCCGCTTTTGCTGTGTTTGCAGCTGCTCCAATATCCGCTTTTTCTGCCGCACCACATATTCCAGCTGCTCTCCGCTGTTTAAAACGATGGTGTTTTCCACGCTGTGTATGGCGCGCACCGCGACCAGACAGCTGCGGTGTACCTTAATAAAGTCATCACCCAAGTGCTGCTCCAGCTCCTCCATGGTGATGCGCGAGGTAAAGACCGCGCCGTTCGTCAGATGTATCTCGGCGTAGTTGCGCTTCATTTGGATATACCAAATCGTGTCGGCGTTGATGACCAGCGGGGCGTCACCGCCCTTGCGCCGCGGCGCAAAGGCAATGGTTTTTGCAGACATAAGCAAGCCTTCTTTCTGCGGGTTTTATGATGTATGTAATACTTGTTCTGCTGTATAAAATAATTGATGTCGGATTGATAACCCAATTTTACCAAGGGCAATACCGCATAATTCTAAGTGCCGATACGGCGAGCGAGGTGCGGCAGCCGCCGGAGCAGTGCTTAAGCCGTAAGGCGGGAATTATGCGGTGTTGCCCAAAACTTTTTAACGCAAAATCCGGCTGCGTTTGCAGAAACAGACGATATTTTCGACGTTTCAGATACCCCCTGGGAAAATGCCAAAGGTGTTTGCCTGAAAAAATTTTCCAAGGCTCTCCCGCAAAAAGCGTTTATTACGAAAGGAATTTGAATACCATGAAAAACATCCATTCCATCAATTTTATCAAACACACCACCCTGCTTGCTTGTTCTGCCCTGTTGGCTGTCAGCCTTGCCGCCTGCAGCCAGCCTGCCGCTTCCGATGCCGCCAGCACTGCAGGCAGCGCTTCCAGCAGCGCCACCAGTGATATCGCTCAAATCCCCAACCCGTGGACCGGCTGCACCACCCTGGCGGATGCCGCCGCCCTGACCGGGTACGATTTTACCGTGCCCGACTCCGTGGATGGCTACCCGGACGTTACCATTGCCGTATTGGAAAGCGAGCAGCTGACCGAGGTGCAGTACAGCTCCGGCAATGCCCGCCTTTGCCTGCGCAAGGCCCCCGGCAGTGATGACATCAGCGGAGATTTCAACCAGTATGCGGAAAGCAATGCCGTTGATGTTGACGGCCGCAGCGTCACCCTGCAGGGCAACGACGGCCAGGTTCAGCTTGCCACCTGGCTGGACGGGGACTATACCTACTCCATCGGCATTTACCGCGAAGACGGCACTGGGCTGACCGCCGATGAAATGACCGGCCTGGTAAAAGCTGCCAAATGAGCGGCAAATTGTAACAATTTGGAACAACCTCAACCAAAACACAAAAGGGTGCGCAGCGAACGGTTTGCTGCACACCCTTTATTTTTGCTTTTTACATTTTTTGTTGCTGCGGTTTTGCAAAGTGTGCTTTTAATACGCAGGGGAACCCGCCAGCATCTTACGAAACAGCGCTGTTATTGTTCAATTTCATCACAATCAGGCCGTGATGTTCCCGCTATAAAAACCTACACAAAAGGAAATCCCCGCCTGAGGGAAAGGCGGGGATTTGAGAAAGGAGGAGAAGAACACATGAAAAAGATTTGTTAATATTTATCTTTCGCTTGCAACTAAATTGTAACCTTTTTGAAACCTTTTGTCAAGGCCAAATTGTAAAAGATTTGTAACCAATTTTGTGTTTTTTGTGTGAACGCTTCATCCTTCTCTTTGTTGCCCCGTCAATCCGCGTTATCCTGCAGGGGTGCCAGGGTAATTTCGGCTTCAAAGTTGCAGGTATCCCCCTGCCACCCGGCCATATACCAGCGGTTTTCGCCCACTGCGGCACGGTACAGGCGGGTGCTTTCGCCCATGGGTACTTCCTTGTGATAATACAGGATCACATCCGTTACAGTGTGGGTCCGCCATACTTCCAGCGGCAGCGCATCACAGATCAGGTCCGCATACACGGTATTGTTCATATGGCCGTTCCGATCACACCGGCTGTACACAGCGCGATGGGTGCCAAGCTCTTCACAATCCTCCCGCTTGACTTTTGTCAGCTTGATGGGCAGTTCCCGGTCCAGCTTATCCACCCAGCCCGTTGTGGGGAAACCTTCCGGGTGCTTGCGCAGGATCATCCGCTTGTCAGTATCAATCAACACCCAGCGGCTGTCCACACACGCTTCTTCCCTGCCCTGTGCATCGCAAAAGGTGGTAAAGCGGCGGTTGACGGCGCGGTGCAGGGCTTCCGGCTCGGTCTGCACGGTAATGGTTTCTTCCACGCGCGGGGTACGGGTAATGTGCAGAGCCAGCTTGGCCAGCACGTAAGACGTGTGGGTGCTGGCATACAATTCCGGGGTAATGCCGTAATGTTCCGCATCCTCGGTGCCAATTTGCTGGCAGTAGCGCAGCAGGGTGCCAAGGGTTGCCATTTTGCGGAAGTCAACATCATTTTCGTAGATCCTATATTCCTGGGTGTATTTCATCTCTCTGCCCTCTATTCATCTGCATTGTTTTGCACACAAATCTTTTTTATAGTATAACACAAGCCCCGGTTCCATCACAAAGGACAAATCAGGGCTTGTGTTTCAAATTGATTTTAAGCGGTGCCGGGCTGCTTAATAATTGTCCTGCACCTTTTTGCGCATCTTGCGCCAGATGTTAAAGCCGGAAATTGCAATGGCCCCCAGCAGGAACACCACGATCAGCCAGCCGCTGCCGGATTCATCGTAGCTCTTCATCTCACTCCATTTAGCGTCCATTTCGGCGTTGATGTCATCCGGCAAGGTCACAAAGACTTCCGCCTTATTCATCACTTCATCGCTGGGGTAAGCGATCGGGCTGTACTTCAAATCATCGTCCAGCCGCTCCCACACTTCGGTGATGGGGGTGGAGTAGCCGATGAAGTCACAATTCTGGTAGCCGACATCCGGTTCACACATAAAGTTGATGAACATTTCGGCGGCTTCCTTATGTTTGCTGGAAGCCGGGATGCACATGCTGTCCACAAAGAAGTTGACGCCCTCCTCCGGCGAAACGAACGCCAGATCCGGGTTTTCATCGATCATGGTCAGGGCATCGCCCGCATAATACGGGGCCATGGCAGCTTCGCCGCCCTCCATTTTATCGAAGATCTCATCCATAACATAGGCCTGCACTACAGATTTCTGAGCCTGCAGTTCCTTCATTGCGTCGTCTACTTCTTCCACGCTGGAAGGGTTCAGCGAAAAGCCCATCTTTTTAGCTGCAATAGCGTAAGCATCGCGGGAGTTATTGAACATCAGCACATTACCGGCGTACTCCACATCCCACAGGTCCGCCCAGGATGTGGGCGGTTCTTCCACCATGGTGGTGTTATAAATAATGCCGGTGGTGCCCCAGGTATACGGCACACTGTAAGTGTTATCAGGGTCATAGCTCCAGCCGAGGTAATTCTCGCCGATGTTGGCCATATTGGGGATGTTATCGTAATCCAGCTCGGCTAACATGTTTTCGGCAATCATTTTGCCCACCATGTAGTCAGACGGCACGATCACATCATAACTGGCACCGCCGGATTTCATTTTGGCATACAGGCTCTCGTTGGAGTCAAAGGTGGTATAGTTGACCTTGATACCGGTCAGGTCCTCGAAGGCCGAAATCACGTTCACGCTGTCATCGGAACCATCCGAGATATACAGGCCCCAGTTATACACGTTCAGGGTCAGATGGTCGTTGGCAAAGCGGGTCCAATCGTAATCGGCAGAAACCAAGATATCCTCGTTGACCTCCAGCATCTCCCCTTCCTCTGCATAAGCAGGCAGGGTGCAGGCAAGGCTTAGGGCTGCGCACAAGGCAGCGCTGACAACCGCGCGGGTAAACTGTTTCATCTCTGCTTACCCCCTTTACTGTTCGGCCGCAGCGCGGCGGATGGCCTTCTGGTTACGCTTGTAGGCGCGGGAATCCATAGCGTTGGAGGTAAGGATGATTGCCAGAATGACCAGGAACATGATGGCAGACAGCGCGTTGATCTCCGGGCTGACCTTTTTGCGGGTCATGGAGTAGATGGCAATGGGCAGGGTCTGCATGGTGCCGCAGTTGAAGTAGGAGATCATGAAGTCATCAATGGAGTAAGTCAGGCAGATCAAAAATGCCGACATGACGGCCGGGCTGAGCTGCGGCAGAATGACCTTGAAGAACGCCTGGCGCGGGGTGCAGCCCAGATCCAGGGCGGCATTGTACAGGCTGCCGTCCAGCTGGCGCAGCTTGGGGCCGACATTAAAAATAACATACGGCACATTGAACGTAATGTGCGCAATCAGCAGGGTGATCCAGCCGAACACGCCATTTTCGCCGCCAATGCCCATTTTTTGCACGATGACGAACAGCAGCATGAGGGAAACGCCGGTGATGATTTCCGGGTTGACAACCGGGACATAACTGATGTTATTGATAATCAGCTGTGCCTTGCGGCTCATGGAGTTGATGCCGATGGTGGCCAGGGTGCCCAGCACCGTGGCAATGATAGCCGAAACAAATGCCAATACCAGTGAAAGCCCCAAAGCGGAAAGGATCATCTCGTTATGGAACAGGCTGGCATACCATTTTAAGGAAAAACCGGTAAATACCGCACGGCTCTTATTTTCGTTAAAGCTGTAGGCGATGAGGACCGCGATGGGCAGGTACATAAACCCGAACACCAGCACCAGGTAGGTGCGCTGCAGCAAATGCTTATACTGTGTTTTCATTACATCACACCCTCCATTTCCTCTTCGTCAAAGCTGGAGGTAAAGCTCATGCAGAGCAGAACGATAACCATCAGCACAAGGCTCATGGCAGAGCCGAGATTCAGGTTGTAAGAGTTGCCAAGGAACTGCAGCTCAATCAAGTCGCCAATCAGCAGGTTAGCGCCGCCGCCCAGCATACGGCTGATAATAAAGGTGGAAACCGCCGGAACAAACACCATGGTAATGCCGGTGGCAATGCCGGGCTTGCTCAGCGGGATCAGCACGCGGCCTAAAATCTGGAACACATTGGCTCCCAGGTCCTGCGCAGCTTCCACCACAGAATTGTCGATCTTGGTCATGGCGGTGTACAGCGGCAGGATCATATACGGCAGGTAGTTATACACCATGCCCAGTACCACGGCGCCGGAGGTATTGATCATATTAAAGGGGCCGATGCCGAACAGGCCCAACAGCTTGTTGATCAGGCCGTTTTTTTCCAGCAGGGTCATCCACGCATAGGTGCGCAGTAAAAAGTTCATCCACATGGGTAGCATGACCAGCATCAGCATAATATGCTGTTTATTGGCGCGCAGCCGGCTGAGGAAATACCCCACCGGGTACGCCAGCACCAGGCAGATGATCGTGGCCTCCGCCGCAAGCAGCAGGCTGCGGCCAAAAACCGAGGCGTACCGCCCAATGCTAGTCAGGTTGGCAAGGGTAACCTGGCCGTCACTGTTGGTCAGGGCATACCACACAACAATGCCCAGCGGCACCACAATAAACAGGACCATCCACACCAGGTACGGCGCGGCAGCCCAGCGCGAAGCTTTGGAACGCAGCATCCCATCACACCTCCTCGCGGGACATGATGTGAATTTCATCCGGGCCAATGTTCATGCCGATCAGCTCGCCCGGCTGGCTGGCCTGGGTGGAGTGGATCAGCCATTCTTTGCCTTCCACGTCAACGTGCATTTCAAAATGCACGCCCTTGAAGATCACCTCGCGCACAAGGCCGGTCAGCTTGCCGGCGGACGGCGGAACGATATCCACGTCCTCCGGGCGGATAACCACCTGCACCGGCTCGCGCGGCTTAAAGCCGCGGTCCACGCAGGCAAATTCCTGCCCGCCAAAGCTGACAAGGAAGTCTTTTTCCATAATGCCGTCCACAATGTTGGAATCGCCGATGAACTTGGCAACAAAAGCATTGCGCGGCTCGTTATAAATATCCTGCGGGCTGCCGATCTGCTGGATGTTGCCCTTGTTCATGACAACAACGGTATCGGACATGGTCAGGGCTTCTTCCTGATCGTGGGTAACGTACACAAAGGTAATATTCATCTCACGCTGCAGGCGTTTGAGTTCCAGCTGCATTTCCTTGCGCAGCTTCAGGTCCAAAGCACCAAGCGGTTCGTCCAGCAGCAGAACACGGGGCTGGTTGACCAGGCTGCGGGCAATGGCCACGCGCTGCTGCTGGCCGCCGGACAGCTGGTTGATGCTGCGGCGCTCAAAGCCGCGCAGGCCCACGGTTTCCAGCATTTCCAGCACTTTGGGGCGGATGGTTTCCTCCGGCAGCTTTTTCAGCCGCAGGCCAAAGGCCACATTCTCGTACACGTTCAGGTGCGGGAACAGTGCGTATTTCTGGAACACGGTATTCACCTGCCGCTTATACGGCGGTACCGAGGCGATATCCTTGCCATCGAAAAAGACATTGCCCGATTTTGGGGTAATAAACCCGGCGATCACACGCAAGGTGGTTGTTTTGCCGCAGCCGGAAGGGCCGAGGAACGTAACAAACTCCTTATCGTGGATGTCAAGGGAAAGTTCGTCCAGGATTCTTTCCCCGTCAAAATCGACGACAATGTCTTTCAGTGATACAATTTCATTCATTTTTACTGCATCCCCCTTTGCGGAATTTAGTCCCACCTCGGGCCTCCTTGATGCCGGCTCGCCGGCTTTTCCCGGTGGGTCAGCGCCAATTATGCCGCCCCGCAAAAGGTTTGTTACACCACCGCAAACGCGGTAGCTGCAGCAGCACATACAACGCCAATGTGTTCTGATGTTTAACAGATGCAACACACAAGCTTCATTATACATTGTTTTGGGGGGCTGTCAACAATTATTTCACATTTTTCCGGTTTTTTACATGGGAATGGCAAAAAGTCAGCTTGTTTCCTGTCTTGCTCCACCGTTTTTTCCCTGTCCGTCCGGTATTATCCCCTGTTTTCCTGCTACCGTCTGCATCAAAATTAACAGGTGTCGTTCGCAGTTATTTTTGTCATTTCACACCACAGGGGCGCGCATTGTGCGCCCGCGACCGTTTACAATATTCCAGGGTAAAATGCCGCTTTCTGCCCGCCATGCAGGCCGATGACGAGCATCGGCCCCTACAAATAAATTTTATGCCCGGTGCTTTCCCTGTAAGGTAAGTAACCCCATTATTTCTGCCGGGCAAAATGCAGATTTTTATAAGGCAATACCGCATAATTCTAAGTGCCGATACGGCGAGCGAGGTGCGGCAG
>OIED01000651.1_pt1 | contig 17850 bp, 16 predicted proteins | sample 1581771 | NCBI WGS metagenome assembly OIED01 (sample SAMEA3882546, study PRJEB24775) | human gut metagenome | biome: human-associated habitat; feature: intestine environment; material: feces | place: Netherlands | collected 2009/2010 | reverse complement strand
GATGTATCGTTTGTCACGAGCACCTGACAGCCTGTACGGTAAAATTCATCCGGCTTCTGCGCGTCGATTCTGGCACGCGCTGCCTGCTCGGAAAGATGGTCGCGCGCCATGATGCGCGCCAGGCGCACCGGCTTCGGGGCAAGAATGCCGACCGTCACGTCGCAGCCGTTTCCCATGCCGGACTCGAGAAGATTGATCGCGTCGATGGCAAACAGCGGCTTGCCGTCTTTTTTCGCCTGCGCGCGCAGCTTCTCGACGGCGGCGCCGACGTGAAAAAAGACAATCTCGTTGAGCGTATCGAGCGCCTGCCTGTTCGAGAACACCCGCGCGGCAAGCGACTTCCGGTCGAGCGAGCCGTCCGGCAGAAACACATTGCCGAACGCTTTTTGCAGCGCGGCTTTCAGCGCCGGGTCGGTTTTCAGAAGCTCGTAATACAGCGCGTCGCAGTCGACGATATATCCGCCGCGCTGCTGCACGGCCTGCAGCAGCGTCGTCTTGCCGCAGCCGGTCGGGCCGGTGATGCCGATGACAAGCATGCTCATACCTCGATCACGTGGAAGCCCGCCGCCTTCTTGAGCCGGTTGGAGACGGCGAGGCCGAGGCCGGCCGGATCGGGGCACTGGGCATAGATCTCGGTCACGGTCTCGTGGTCAAATTCGCGCAGGGCGTCGAAGACGCGGCGGGCCTGCTCCGCCTTGTCGTGTGCGGAGCCGAGATCGTGGATGCTGCGGCCGGGGAACAGGTCCTTGTACTCCGTGAAGCAGATGACGCCCGCGCCCGCGGGCAGGTGCGCGCGGATATAGGCCGCAGAGGCCGCAGGGTCGCCGGTGACGACCGTGACGGGCGCCTTCGGGGCGTAGTGGCGGTATTTCATGCCGGGGGCCTTGGGCCGCTCGCCGTCCTTCAGGAGGGAGACGACAGCCTTGTCCACGTCGACATGGCCGAGGACCGCCTCGAGCGATTCGAGCGGCAGTCCGCCCGGGCGGAGCAGACGCGGCGGCGTGCAGGTCAGGTCTATGATTGTCGACTCGACGCCGACGGTGCAGGGCCCGCCGTCAAACATGCCCTCGATCTTGCCGTCCATATCCTCGATCATATCCGCGATGCAGGTCGGGCTGGGGCGGCCGGAGGTATTGCCGGAGGGCGCGGCGATGGGCACGTCTGCGGCGGCGATGATGGCGCGCGTGACCGGATGGTCCGGGCAGCGGACGCCGACGGTCTCGAGCCCGGCGGTGGTGCGCAGGGGCACAATGGGCTTTCTCGGCAGGATCATCGTGAGAGGGCCGGGCCAGAACTTTTCGGCCAGGGCGTAGGCCGCGTCGGGGACGTTCTGACAATAGCGGGCGAGCCACGAGCTGTCCGGCACGTGGATGATGAGGGGGTTATCCTGCGGGCGGCCCTTGGCCAGGAAGATGCGCAGGACCGCGTCCTCATTCAGTGCGTCCGCACCGAGGCCGTAGACGGTCTCGGTCGGGATGGCGAGAAGACCGCCGTCCCGGATGATCTTTGCCGCCGCCTCAATATTCTCTTTTGTGGGTTCTTTAAAATAAACAGTTTTCAAATGGATTCCTTCTTGCTGTTTGATATGTGGTAGAAAGGCTCCCCTGGAAGGGGAGCTGGCTCGGCGAAGCCGAGACTGAGAGGTTGTCGCAGATTTGCGACTGCAGTTGCCTCCGGCGGCCCTATCTTTTCCGTCTTGCCGGAAAAGATAGGGGAGAAAAGGGGCGCTTGGATGCGTTTGGTGCAGTCTGCGTCTGAATTCAGGCGAGTCCCTATATTTTAGTTTGGCGTTCCACTCGGCGGTCACCTTACGAGTTTTTTACTACGCGCCGCCTGATACGGTGCACCGGATTTGTGAGCAGTTGCCTTTGAATAGCTGCGGCAAAACGTCCTGCTAAAAAAGTCCATAGGGCAGTACGGATTCGCATTGGACTTTAAACTATCGCGGGAAAAGTCCAGAAAAACCGAAGAGGTTTTTCTGGTCGGTTCAAGGGAGTCTGAGGGGAAATCGAAATCCCCTCAGGCTCTTTTTCTTTTGCCAGCGTTTTCTTTTGGAGAAGCAAAAGAAAATGCTGTGCCGCAGTCGCTGATTTGCTGCAGCGTATCAGCCTTACGGTAAGCCCATGCCACAGAGATGCTATCTCTGCCCTCAGCTCTCTTTTGGCGCTGCCGGGCCGGGGGTTTGGGCGCGGCGGAGGGCTTCGAGGCCGAGGAGCAGGCAGATGCCGAGGATGAAGCCGAGCCAGTCAAAGCTCTGCAGGCTGACGGGCGGCTGCGGGGCGTCCAGCCCGGCCGGGCCCATGACGATGGCGTAGAGCGAGCCCGCCATCAGCCCCAGGATCAGCCAGTCCATCTGGCTGCGGTATTTTCTGAGCGCGGCGCGGATGGCGTGGATGGAAAGTCCGATCCCGGCGATCACGCCGAGCCCCAGCGCGATCAGCCCGGGCATGACCGAAAAGTCCAGCCCCAGAAACGCCTTGATCGCCCCGATGGCGGGCAGGTACACGCCCGCGATGAGCAGGATCGTCGAGCCGGAGATGCCCGGCAGCACCATCGCGGTGATGGCGACGGCGCCGGAGACGAAAATGTAGCCCAGCATCCAGACCGGCGCGCCGGCAAAGCGGATGGCGACGCCCGCGGCGTTCGTCCGCAGCAGCGTCAGAAGCACGACGAGCAGCAGGCCGAACAGGGCGAAGGGGCAGTTGCGGACCTGTCCGTGCAGCACGCGCCGCTCCGCCCGGATGACGAACGGGAACGAGGCCAGCGTCAGCCCCAGAAACAGGCTGCTCATAAAATAGACCTGCGACGCAAACAGCTCCGCGAGCGCGGCCACGCTCGCGACCATCCCCACGACCCAGCCGAGGCCGAGCTGCAGAAGATAGCGGACGGCGGCTCTGCGCGCGTCCTTGTCCGTCCCGAACAGCTGATGCAGCGCGTCAAGAAACCGGTCGTAAAAGCCCAGAATAAATGCGATCGTTCCGCCGGATACGCCGGGGACGCTGTCGGCCAGCGCCATACAGAACCCATGAAATGCTGTCAGACCCATAAAGGCTGCTCCTTCCCGGCGGCCTTGCCGCCGTGTGATCGATCTTATGGATCAAGGATAGACCACACGCTTAAAAAACAGATAAAGGATTTTCAAACAGAGTTTAAACTGCGTCCGTGCGCAGCCGGTAGCCGACGCCCCAGACGGTCTGCAGGAGCTTCGGGCTGGCCGGGTCGTCCTCGAGCTTTTCGCGGATGCGGCCGATGTGGACGGCGACGGTGATGTTGTCGCCCATTGACTCGAGACCCCAGATCATCTCATACAGGTCCTCCCGGCTGAACACCTGTCCCGGGTGCCGCATGAGAAACAGCAAAAGCTCGTATTCCCGGTTCTTGAGCGGGAGCTCCACGCCGTTTTTGAAGATCTGCCGCGCGTCGAGCTTTGCCGTGAGCGAGCCCACGGTGAGTACGGTCGGCTCGGCCGGCGACGGCTGCAGCCGCTCCACCTGCGCCAGATGCGCCTTCACGCGCGCGACGAGCACGCTCGGGGAAAACGGCTTTTCGATATAGTCGTCCGCGCCGCTTCATCCTTCGCCACGCCGTCGAGCAGCCCCTCCGTGTAGGCGCGGATGGAGGTCAGCGGGCTTTTGAGGTCGTGCGACATGCCCGCGATCAGCTCCTGCCGCTGCTGCTGGCGGCTCTGCGCGTCGAGCGAGGCTTTGAGCCGCGCGGCCATGACGTCCACCGCGTCGCACGCGGGCTTGAATTCATCCTCGGCCGTATAGCCGATGGGGCTTTCCAGATCGCCGCCGCGGATGCGTTCGACGTCGGCCACCAGCGTCTGCAGCGGCGCGGAGATGTGCCGGAACAGGCTGCGCGTCAGGTAGAAGTTCGTAAACGCGACCGTGGCCAGCAGCGCCAGGATCACCGTCCCGGCGTAGATGGCGGCGAGGGCCTTCGCCCCGGCGAACGCCGTCTCCAGCTGCTCGCCGGTCTCATGCAGGGCCGCGAACGACAGCCCCAGCCGGGGCAGCCACACCCGCTCGAGAAGCAAAAGCGCAAGCCCGCCGCCGAGCAGCAGCAAGACCGCCGCGATCGCGACAGGGATCAGGATCATCACAAGATTCGAGCGCGCAAGGCGCCTGCGGATCGTCATAAAAACGCACCTCCGGCCATTTGCTGCGACCAGTATAGCATATCCCGGGCCGAAAGTTAAAACTGTTTTGAAACAATCCGTGCCGGGCGGGAAAACTGCCGGTTTTTCCGCAAAGAGACACCGGAAAACCGGCGATTCGACGTATTGACAATTTTTCTGCCCGTGTTATAATGTGGCTGTCTGAAAAAAATATAAAATTGTAGCGTCTGGGTGTCCGCCGAGAGGCGGGTGAAAAGGGAATCCGGTGTGAATCCGGAGCGATGCAGTCACTGTGTACGGGAGCTGGACTGTAAAAACCACTGGGAGACCGGGAAGGGCAGGGCAGCGATGATCAAAGTCAGGAGACCTGCCCAGACGTGGAATTTCAATTCCGCTGTCTACGGATTGACCTTCCTGCAAGTTTGTAAGCATTTTCGCCCTTTTTCCGGGGCGGAGCGCGGACATACGATACGGTTAGGGAGAACGGCTGCGGAGACGCAGCCGTTTTTTAGCGTCAGCTGACAAGAGCCCACATGGTTTTCCCGGGCCTGAACAGCAGCTGGCGTCGTTATCCTCGTTGATGGGCGTCAGCCCATCTGCCTCGTCTGCCTTGCCATCTGCCGTCCATGCTCCGGGAAAACTCGAAGACCCACCGGGCGCTCCGGCGCGTTTTTTGTAAGGCAGAGAATGCAATCTTGCTGATGCAAGTTAAGGACGATAACGTAACGAAAGGCGGGCCGGAACGTCCGGCGGGCATGTGTGCTCTTGCCAACTGACGCTATATTTCTTTCAGAACATTTTTGAAAAGAGGTAGATCCCCATGAAAAAGACCATCGCACTCCTGCTCGCAGCCGTGATGCTGCTGAGCCTGCTTGCTGCCTGCAGCAAGACCGAAGCCCCCGCAGAGGAGCCTGCCCAGGAAGAGCAGACCACCGAAGCACCCGCACAGGAAGAGACCCCCGCCGAAGAACCTGAGCAGCCCGCCGAGGAGCAGCCCTCGCAGGAAGAACTCGATCAGGAAGCCGCCGACAACGTCGCCGCGCTCATCGACGCCATCTACGTGCAGGAGCGCACCGATGACACCGACGCGCAGTGCGAAGCGGCCAAGGCCGCGTGGGACGCGCTGACCGACGCGCAGAAGGAACTCGTCGAGGGCGAGGAAGCCAGCCCCGAGTACTTCGGCCGCGACACCGGCGATGCCTCGCTGGATGACGCCCGCAACCAGGACGAGATCGGCGAAAACGAGCTGCTGGTCGTCTCCTTCGGCACGTCCTTCAACGACAGCCGCGTGGCCGACATCAAGGGCATCGAAGACGCCCTGCAGGCCGCGTACCCCGACTGGTCCGTCCGCCGCGCCTTCACCGCGCAGATCATCATCAACCACATCCAGGCCCGTGACGGCGAGAAGATCGACAACATGACCCAGGCGCTCGACCGTGCGGTCGCCAACGGCGTCAAGAACCTTGTCGTCCAGCCGACGCACCTGATGCACGGTGCGGAGTATGACGAGATGTGCGAAGCCATCGAGGCATACAAGGATCAGTTTGAATCCGTCTCCATCGCAGAGCCGATGCTCGGCGAGGTCGGCTCCGACGCCACCGTCATCAACGCCGACAAGGAAGCTGTCGCCAAGGCCATCACCGCCGCTGCCGTCTCCGAGGCCGGCTTTGAGAGCCTCGAGGCTGCCAAGGACGCCGGTACCGCCTTCGTTTTCATGGGCCACGGCACCGCGCACGTCGCCAAGGTCACCTACAGCCAGATGCAGACCCAGATGCAGAACCTCGGCTATGAGAACGTCTTCATCGGCACCGTCGAGGGCGAGCCGGAGGAGACCTCCGCAGAGGCCGTCATCGAGGCCGTCAAGGCTGCCGGTTACACCAACGTCGTCCTGCGCCCGCTGATGGTCGTTGCCGGCGATCACGCCAACAACGATATGGCCGGTTCCGACGATGATTCCTGGAAGACCGTGTTTGAAGCTGCCGGCTTCACCGTCGACTGCCAGATCCACGGCCTCGGCGAGATCGCCGATGTCCAGGCGCTCTACGTTGCCCACACCAAGGCTGCGATCGACGCGCTGAACGCATAAATATCCTGATCACCCGGCTCCGGGGCGGCCTCTGCCGCCCCGGAGCGAACTGCGCTCTATGGAGGAGATCCCAATGAAAAAGTTGATCGCACTTGCCCTGTCTGCGCTGCTGCTGTTTGCCCTGCTGACCGGCTGCGCACAAAAAGAGGCCGAGCCTGCCGCCGCAGAGCCGGCGCAGCCCGCCGCCGAAGCCCCGGCAGAAGCCCCCGCGGACGAAGAAGCTTCCGCAGCCGAGCCTGCCGAGGAGCCCGCGGAAGAACCGGCTCCCGCCGAGCCCGCCCTGCCCGACGGCGTCTATACCGCTGAATTCAACACCGACAGCAGCATGTTCCACGCGAACGAGGCCTGTGACGGCAAGGGCACGCTGACCGTCAAGGACGGCAGCATGACCATCCATGTCAGCCTCGCGTCCAAGAGCATCGTCAACCTGTTCTATGGTCTGGCCGAGGATGCGCAGAAGGACGGCGCGGAGCTCCTGCAGCCCACGACCGACACCGTCACCTATTCCGACGGCCTGTCCGACGAGGTCTACGGCTTCGACATCCCCGTCCCCGCACTGGATACGGAGTTTGACGTCGCCCTCATCGGCAAGAAGGGCGTCTGGTACGACCATAAGGTCTCCGTCACCGACCCCGTTCCCGCTGCGGAAGCCGGGAAGACCGTTCAGGACCTCGGCCTGGCCGACGGCGTCTACACGGCCGAGCTCACATTCGCGGGCGGCTCCGGCAAGGCGCAGGTCCTTTCGCCCTGCACCCTGACCGTGCAGGACGGCGCGGCCACCGCCGCGATCGTCTGGAGCAGCAGCAAGTATGACTATATGCTGGTAAACGGCGAACGCTATGACGTGTTGTCGGCGGAGCCCGGCTCGACGTTCGAGATCCCCGTCGAGGCCTTTGACACCGACCTGACCGTCATCGGCGACACCACCGCCATGAGCACGCCCCACGAGATCGAATACACCCTGAACTTCTCGTCTGCCAGCCTGCAGGCGGCGGGCGAATGAAGCCGCGGATCCTTGCGCTGCTGCTGGCGCTTTTGCTGCTGTGCGGCTGCGCCGCCCCGCAGCAGGCCCCGGCCGAGCAGCCCGCACCGGAGCAGCCCGCAGCCGCAGCCGCGTGGGACAGCCTGACGTTTGACCGCGCGCTGCCCCTCTCCTACGCCGAGCAGTTCACGGTTTCCTACGCGGGCGAGGACTATACGCGCATCACCATCGGCGAGGATCAGACGTTTCTGCTCGTGGCCGAGGGTGCGCCGGTCCCGGCGGGCGTGCCGGAGGACGTGACCGTCCTGCAGCAGCCGCTGGACCATATCTATCTCGTCGCCACGGCGGCGATGGACTTTTTCCGCGAGCTTGACGCCGTGGACCGCATCGCGCTCAGCGGCCAGAAGGAATCGGACTGGTACATTGACGAGGCGAAAGCCGCCATGCAGGCCGGGACCATGGTCTACGCCGGAAAATATTCCGCGCCCGACTATGAGACCATCCTGGCAGAAGGCTGCGATCTTGCAATCGAAAACACCATGATCTATCACACGCCGGAGGTCGTCGAGCAGCTGGAGTCGGTCGGCGTGCCCGTGCTCATCGAGCGCTCGAGCTACGAATCGGACCCCCTCGGCCGCATAGAATGGCTGAAGCTCTACGGCGCGCTGGTCGGCAAGGAAGATGCGGCCTGCGCGGCCTATGACGCGCTGCTGCAGGATCTGCAGCCCGTGCTCGCGCAGGAGTCGGCGGGCAAGACCGTCGCCTTCTTCTACATCACCACGAGCGGCGCGGTCAACGTGCGCAAATCCGGCGATTATATCGCCAAGGCCATCCGGATGGCGGGCGGCGACTACGTCTCGTTCGACGAGAGCGGCGAGGAAAACGCCCTCTCGACCATGACCATCCAGATGGAATCGTTCTACGACGCCGCGGCGGACGCGGACGTGCTCATCTACAACAGCACCATCGACGGCGAGCTGGACTCGCTGGACGCCCTGCTGGCCAAAAGCCCGCTGCTCGCGGACTTCCGGGCCGTACAGACCGGTAATGTCTGGTGCATCACCAAAAACTTTTATCAGGAATCGCTCGCGCTCGGCGATCTGATCCTCGACGTCCACGCCGTTCTGAACGACAAGGACGCGGGCGATCTGCGGTTCCTGCGGAAACTATCATAATACAGGAGGAGCAGTATGGAAAAGACCCGGAGACTACGGACATGGGGCGGTTTTCTGCTGCTCCTTCTGCTGCTTTTGATTTTTTTGATCTGGAACATCCTCGCGGGGAGCGTCCGGCTCCCCGCGTCAGAAATATGGACGATCCTGCAGGGCGGGGGAGAGCTCTCGCAGCGCAGGATCCTGCTGCAGATCCGCCTGCCGCGGCTGCTGGCGGCGCTGATCCTCGGCGGGGCTCTATCGGTCTCCGGGTATCTGCTGCAGACGTTTTTTCATAACCCCATCGCGGGCCCCTTCGTCCTCGGCATCTCGTCCGGCGCGAAGCTGACGGTGTCGGTCACCATGGTCGCGCTGCTCAGCCGGGGGCTGGTGTCCACGTCGGCAGTGCTGATCGCGGCGGCGTTCGCGGGCGCGATGCTCTCGATGGGCTTCGTGCTGGCGATCTCCAGGAAGGTCCGGCGCATGAGCCTGCTCGTGGTCTGCGGCGTCATGATCGGCTATATCTGCACGGCGCTGACCGATTTCATCGTCACCTTCGCCGACGATTCCAACATCGTGAACCTGCACAACTGGTCGCTCGGCTCGTTCTCCGGCATGAGCTGGGAGAACGTGCGGACCATGGTGCTGGTCTGCGGCGCGGCGCTGGTGCTGGCCTTTTTCCTCTCGAAGCCCATCCGGGCCTACCAGCTGGGCGAGGTGTACGCGCAGAACATGGGCGTCCACCTGCGCGCGTTCCGCACGGCGCTGATCTTGCTCTCGAGCGTCCTGTCCGCCTGCGTGACGGCGTTCGCCGGGCCCATTTCCTTTGTCGGCATCGCCGTGCCGCACCTCATGAAATCCCTGTTCGGGACGGCCGAGCCGCTCATCCTCATCCCGGCGTCCTTCCTCGGCGGCGGCGCGTTCTGCCTGCTCTGCGATCTGATCGCCCGCACGGCCTTCGCACCGACCGAGGTCAGCATCAGCTCCGTGACGGCCGTGTTCGGCGCGCCCATCGTCATCTACATGATGATCCACAGAAAGGCGGGATAACATGGAAGCCTATCTGCAGACAGAAGACCTTGCCGTCGGCTATCAGGGCAGGACCCTGATCGGCGAAATTTCACTTGCCGTGCAGCGCGGGAGGATCGTCACGCTCATCGGCCCGAACGGCTCCGGCAAGTCGACCATCCTCAAGACCATCGCCGGGCAGCTGCCGCGCATCGGCGGCGCCGCGTATTTGGACGGCGAGGAGCTGCGCGCACGCAGCCGCAACGCCATCGCCCGCCGCATGGCCATCCTCATGACCGCCCGCATGAACCCGGAGCTCATGACCTGCCGCGACGTGGTCAGCAGCGGCCGCTATCCCTATACGGGAAAGCTCGGCATCCTGACCGCGGAAGACAGAAAGATCGTGGACGAGAGCCTGCGCCGCACCGACGCGGAGGCCTTCGCCGACCGGCCCTTCCAGGCCGTCAGCGACGGGCAGCGGCAGCGCATCCTGCTCGCCCGCGCGCTCTGCCAGCAGCCGGAGCTCATCGTGCTCGACGAGCCGACGAGCTATCTCGATATCCGCTATAAGCTGGAGCTGCTGACCATCCTCAAGCGCATGGTGCGCGAGGAGGATCTGGCCGTGCTCATGTCGCTGCACGAGCTGGATCTGGCGCGGCGCGTGTCCGACACCGTCGTGTGCGTCGCGGGCGACCACATCGACCGCGTCGGCCCGCCGGAGGAGATCTTCACGCGCGACTACATCGCAAAGCTCTACCACATGGAGCCGGGGCGGTACGACCCCTGCTTCTCCACGCTGGATTTCGTACCGTAGGGAGGATCATGGAACAGAAGCTACCCCGGCTCGTGATCGCCGGGACGAACAGCGGCTGCGGGAAGACGACCGTGACCTGCGCCGTTCTGCAGGCGCTGGTAAACCGGGGGCTGAGCGTCGCCGCGGCCAAATGCGGCCCGGATTACATCGACCCCATGTTCCACAGCCGCATCATCGGCGCGAAAAGCGCGAATCTCGACCCTTTTTTCTTTGACGAGGCGACGCTCCGGTATCTGCTCGCGCAGAACGCCGCGGGCTGCGCCGTCACCATCGTCGAGGGCGTCATGGGCTACTATGACGGCCTCGGCCTCACCACCACGCGCGCGAGCACCTGGGAGACTGCGCAGAAGACCGCCAGCCCCACGATATTGGTCGTGAACGCGCGCGGCGCGGCACTGTCCGTGCTGGCCGCGGTGCAGGGCTTTCTGCAGTTCCAGCCGCAGAGCGGGATCCGCGGCGTCATTCTCAACGGCTGCACGGCCATGAGCTACGCGCCGCTGGCCAAAGAGCTCGAAGCGCGTTTCGGCATCAAAGCCTGCGGCTATCTGCCGCGCCTGCCGGCATGCACGCTCGAAAGCCGCCATCTCGGCCTCGTCACGGCTGCGGAGGTGGCGGACCTGCGCGAAAAGCTGCAGCGCCTCGCCGCCCAGGCGGAAACGAGCATCGATCTGGATCTGCTTCTGCGTCTGGCAGACGAAGCGCCGCCCCTTGCCGTCTGCCCGCCGCCGATGCCGGAAGCGGGCGAGCCCGTCCGCATCGGCGTGGCGCGCGACCGGGCGTTCTGCTTTTACTATGAAGACAGCCTCGCGCTGTTATCGTCGCTCGGCGCAGAGCTCGTGCCCTTCAGCCCGCTGGAGGACCCGGTGCTGCCGGAGGGGCTGCACGGGCTGTACCTCGGCGGCGGCTATCCGGAGCTTTCCGCCGCGCAGCTGAGCGAAAACGCCTCCATGCGCGAAAGCGTCCGCGCCGCCGTGCAGAAAGGCGTGCTCTGCATCGCCGAGTGCGGCGGGTTCATGTACCTGCTGGACGCCATCGGCGATCATCCGATGGCCGGCGCGATCCCCGGCCGCAGTTTTGACGCCGGGAAGCTCACGCGCTTCGGCTACCTGACGCTGACCGCGCAGCGGGACAATCTTCTTTGCCGCGCGGGTGAGTCGATCGCCGCGCACGAATTTCACCGCTGGGACGCGGACGACCCCGGCGAGGCCTTCCTGGCCGAAAAGCCCTCCGGCCGCCGCTGGCCCTGCGTCCACGCGACCGGGACGCTCTATGCGGGCTACCCGCATTTCCACTTTTATGCGAACCCCGTCTTCGCCGCGAATTTTCTCGCCGCCTGCCGAAAGGAGAAGTACCGCCATGCTTGAGACCTGCAGACCCATGGACATCGAAGCGCGCAGCTTCGAGATCATCACCGAGCTTCTGGGCGACCGGAAGCTCGACCCGGAAAACGCGCCTGTCATCAAGCGCGCCATCCACACCACCGCGGACTTTGACTACGCCGACAACCTCGTCTTCTCGCCCCACGCCGTGCAGGCAGGGCTCGAAGCCCTGCGCGCCGGCTGCGATATCGTCACCGATACCCAGATGGCGAAGGCCGGGATCAATAAGACCATCCTCGCCTCCCTCGGCGGCGAGGTCCACTGCTTCATGTCCGACCCCGACGTCGCGGCCGAGGCAAAGTCGCGCGGCGTGACCCGCGCCTGGGTCTCGATGGAGAAGGCCGCGCAGCTCAAAAAGCCCTGCATCTTCGCCATCGGCAACGCGCCGACGGCGCTGGTGTCGCTCGACGCGCTCATGGCGGCGGAGCTGCTCCGGCCCGCGCTGCTGATCGGCGTGCCGGTCGGCTTCGTGAACGTGGTCGAGAGCAAGGAGCTGATCATCGAGGGCGGCCGCGCGCCCTATATCGTCGCCCGCGGGCGCAAGGGCGGCAGCAACGTCGCCGCCGCCATCTGCAACGCCCTGCTCTACCAGATCCGGCGATAACATGGAGGAATACATCGTCAAGGACGGAAAAAAGCTTCGTCTCGGCTATACGACCGGCTCCTGCGCCGCCGCGGCGGCAAAGGCCGCGGCCTATATGCTGCTGACCGGCCGGGATGCCCCGACGGTCGACCTGCTGACGCCCAAGGGCATCGCCCTGACGCTGCCGGTCCTGCAGACGACCCGCGGCGCGGACTTCGTCTCCTGCGCCATCCGCAAGGACAGCGGCGACGACCCCGACGTGACGCGCGATACGCTGATCTTCGCCCGCGTGCAGAAGACCGACGCGCCCGGCGTCACGATCGACGGCGGCGCGGGCGTCGGCCGCGTCACAAAGCGCGGGCTCGACCAGCCGGTGGGCGCGGCGGCCATCAATTCCGTGCCCCGCCGCATGATCGAAGAGAACGTGCGGGCGATCATGCGCCTGTGCGAGTTTCCCGGCGGATTGTCGGTCGTCATTTCCGTGCCGGAGGGTGAGGCGCTGGCCCAGAAGACCTTCAATCCCCGCCTCGGCATCACCGGCGGCATCTCCATCCTCGGCACGACCGGCATCGTCGAGCCCATGAGCGAGCAGGCGCTCGTCGATACCATCCGCGTCGAGCTGCGCCAGCGGCGGGCGGACGGGGCCGACTATATCCTGCTGACCCCCGGCAACTACGGCGCGGACTACATCCGCGGCTCCATCGGCCTCGACCCGAAGACGGCCGTCCTGACCAGCAACTTCATCGGCGACGCGCTGGAAAGCTGCCGGGAGCTGGGCTTCCGGGGTGCGCTGCTCGTCGGGCATATCGGCAAGCTCGTGAAGCTCGCGGGCGGAATGTGGAACACGCACTCCCGCTTCGGCGACTGCCGCATGGAGCTGCTGGCCGCCCACGCCGCGGCGCTGGGGCTGCGGCAGGAGAAAACGCAGGAGCTGCTGCTTTGCGTCATGTGCGACGACGCGCTGCGCATCTTGCGGGAGGAGGGGCTGTATGCGCCGCTTCTTTCCCGGCTGGCAGAGCGCATCGAGGTCCAGCTGCAGCACAAATGCGGGCCGATGGCCGCCGGCGCGATCGTTTTTTCAAAGGAATACGGCCGCCTGTGCCAGACCGCACAGGCGCAGGCTCTGTTGGAGAAAATAAAGGAGAACTGAAATGGTACATTTTGTCGGCGCCGGGAGCGGCGCGGCCGATCTCATCACCGTGCGCGGGGCAAGGCTCCTCGGCGAGGCGGACGTGGTCATCTACGCGGGCTCGCTGGTGAACCCGGCGCTTTTGTCCTACACGAAGCCGGGCTGCGAGATCCACAACAGCGCGAAAATGACCCTCGAGGAGGTCATCGCCGTCATCCGCGCCGCCGAAGCAGCGGGGAAGACGACCGTCCGCCTGCACACCGGCGACTCCAGCATCTACGGCGCGGTGCGCGAGCAGTTTGACGAGCTGGAAGCGCTCGGCATCGCCTATGACGTCTGCCCGGGTGTGAGTGCCTTCTGCGGCGCGGCCGCGGCATTAAAAGCAGAATACACCTTGCCGGATGTCAGCCAAACGGTTATCATAACAAGAGCGGCGGGCCGCACGCCTGTCCCGGCGCGCGAGTCCATCCGCGCCCTGGCCGCCCATCGGGCGACGATGGTGCTCTTCCTCAGCACCTCGCTTACCGAAAAGCTGCAGGAGGACCTGCTCGCGGGCGGCTATGAAGCGCAGACCCCGGCCGCCGTCGTGTACAAGGCGACGTGGCCGGAGGAGAAGATCTTCCACTGCACCGTCGGCACGCTCCACAAGACCGTGACGGAAAACGGCCTGACCAAGACGTCTTTGATCGTCGTGGGCGGGTGTCTGGGAGACACCTATCTGCGGTCGCTCCTGTACCACCCGGGCTTCACGACCGAATTCCGGGAGGCGACGCAATGAAGCTCGCCGTCTTTGCCTACACCCGCGCGCCGGACGGCCGGGCGTGTCTGCCGGGCTCTGCCGGAGGCGGAGCGCTGCTGCTATGCGCCGCCCCGGCTCGAAGCGCCGGGCTTTGCCGCGCTGGACGCGGGCGTCTATGGCGAGGCCTTTGCCAATATGGACGCGCTGATCTTTGTCGGCGCCTGCGGCGTCGCGGTGCGGAGCATCGCGCCCTTCGTCCGCGATAAAAAAACGGATCCGGCCGTCTTGTGCCTCGACGAGCGTGCAAGCTTCGTCATTCCGCTCCTCTCCGGCCACATTGGCGGCGCGAACGCGCTGGCCGCGCGTCTGGCCGGCGCCCTCGGCGCGAAAGCCGTCATCACCACCGCGACGGACGTGAACGGAAAATTCGCCGTCGATGCCTGGGCCGCGCAGAACGGCTGTGCGATCGAAGACTTTGCGCTTGCCAAACGCTTCGCGGCTGAAATTTTGGAGCACGATCTGCCGCTTTGCAGCGAGTTTCCGGTCTGCCCACCCCTGCCCGGCGGCGTGGTTGCCGCGGCGGAGGGGCCGTTCGGCGTCTACATCGGCTGCCGGACCGAATCGCCGTTCGGCGTGACGCTCCGCCTCATCCCCAGAAAGCTCCGCGTCGGTCTCGGCTGCCGCCGCGGGACCGAGCAGGCGGCCATCGAGGCTGCCGTCCGGCAGGTCTTCCGGGAGAACCGGCTGGCGCTGGCCGCCATCTCCGGCGTCTCGTCGATCGACCTCAAGCAGGACGAGCCGGGGCTGCTCGCCGCCTGCCGCGCAAACGGCTGGCAGGCCCGGTTTTATTCCGCGGCGCAGCTGCGCGCCGTACCGGGCAGCTTTACGGGCTCGAACTTCGTCGCCTCCGTCACGGGCGTGGATAACGTCTGTGAGCGCGCGGCGCTCTATGGCGGCGGGCGGCTGCTGGTGCAAAAACAGGCGCTGGGCGGCGTGACCGTCGCCGTCGCCGAGGAACCTTGGGAGGTACGCTTTGGGTAAGGTACAGATCGTGGGCATCGGCCCCGGCAACTTTGAAAATATGACCATCCGCGCCGACCGCGCGCTGGCCGCGTGCGACGTGATCGTGGGCTACCCGGTCTACGTCGATCTGGTCAAGGACCGCTATCCCGGCAAAGAACTGCTTGCCACCCCCATGACGCAGGAGGCCAAGCGCTGCCGCATGGCGCTCGAGCTGGCCGCGGCAGGGAAGACCGTCTGCCTGGTCTGCTCCGGCGACAGCGGCATCTACGGCATGGCCGCGCTGGTCTATCAGCTGCGCGGCGAGGCGCAGGAGCCGGAGGTGGAGGCCATCCCCGGCCTCACCGCCGCGTGCAGCGGCGGCGCGCTGCTGGGCGCGCCGCTGACGCATGATTTTGCCGTCGTCAGCCTCTCCGACCGCCTCACGCCATGGGAAACGATCGAAAAGCGGCTGCTGTGCGCCGCTGAGGCGGATCTGACCATCGTCTTATATAACCCCGCCAGCCACGGCCGGCCGGAGCACCTGCACCGCGCGTGCGGGATTTTGCTCCGCGTACTGCCGGAGGACCGGCTCTGCGGCATCGTCCGCTGCATCGGCCGCGAGGGCGAGAGCCGCCGCGTGCTGACGCTCGGCGAACTCAAAACGGCGCAGGCCGACATGTTCTGCACCGTCTTTATCGGCAACGCCGCCGCGCAGGCGGTCGGCGGGAATTTTATCACACCGAGGGGATACCGCGATGTATAAGCTCTGTGTCTTCGGCGGCACGACGGAGGGCCGCGAGCTGGTCGAATTTTTAAATACGCAGCCCTGCCGCGTGACGGCCTGCGTCGCCACGGAATACGGCCAGACCCTCCTGCCGGAGGGCGAAAACCTGACCGTCTCAGCCCGACCCCTGCCGGTCGGGGAGATCGGGGCTCTGCTGCAGGCCGAACGCTTTGATCTGGTGATCGATGCCACGCATCCCTACGCCGCGTCGATCACAAGGAGCATCGCGGCTGCCTGTGAAGCGGCCGGAGTAGAGCACTGGCGGCTGCTGCGCGGCGCGTCTGAAGCGCCGGAGGACGCGGTGTTCGCAGAGAATACGGACGAAGCCGTCCGCTTTCTGTCCGGCACAGAGGGGAACATCCTCCTCACGACCGGCAGCAAGGAATTATCGAAATTTGCCGCCCTGCCGGACTTTGCCGCGCGCTGCTGGGCGCGCGTGCTGCCGCTGCCGGCTTCGCTGGAGGCCTGCGGCGCGGCGGGGCTCAGCCCGTCCCATATTTTTGCCCTGCAGGGGCCATTCTCCCGGGAGATGGACGAGGCCATGCTGCATAGGACCGGCGCGCGCTGGCTCGTCACCAAAGACGGCGGCGCGGCCGGCGGCTTTCAGGAAAAGGCCGCCGCGGCCAGGCACGCCGGGGCGCGTCTGCTCGTCATCGGCCGCCCCGCGCAGGAGACGGGAAGCTCGCTTCCTGAGACCATCGGCGCCCTGTGTGCCCGCTTCGGCTTTTCCTGCCGCCCGCAGGTGACAGTCGTTGGCATCGGCCCCGGCAGCGAGGCCGCGCAGACCGGCGAGGTCCGCGCGGCGATCCGTGCGGCGGACGCGCTGATCGGCGCGCGGCGGATGCTGGAGGCCGTCGCCCGGCCCGGCCAGCTGGCGCTGGACGCCATTGCGCCGGATGCAATCGCAGATCGCATCCGCGAGCATCCGCAGTGCCGCCGCTTCACCGTCGTCATGTCGGGCGACACCGGCTTTTTCAGCGGCACGAAGAAGCTCCTGCCGCTGCTGCAGGACTGCGAAACGACCATCCTTCCGGGCCTCAGCTCACTCAGTTATCTCTGTGCCCGCCTCGGCGTCAGCTATGAGTCCGTTGTGCCCGTCAGCCTCCACGGCCGGGTGCACGATATCGTCCCGGACGTGCGCCGGAACAAAACCGTATTCGTCCTCGTCGGCGGCGAGGGCGGCATGGCCGCCCTCTGCCAGAGGCTCACCGGAGCCGGACTTGGTCAGGTCCGCGTCAGCGTCGGCGAACGGCTGAGCTACCCGGATGAGCGCATCACCCGCGGCACGGCCGCGGAGCTGGCGGAGCGGACGTTCGACAAGCTCAGCGTCGCCCTGCTCGAAAATCCGTCGCCCGACGCCGTCGTCACCCACGGCCTGCCGGACGAGCGCTTTCAAAGAAGCCTCGCCCCCGGCCACATCGTGCCCATGACCAAGAGCGAGGTGCGCAGCGTCTGCCTGTCCAAGCTGCAGCTGACGGCGGACGCCGTCTGCTGGGACGTGGGCGCGGGCACCGGCTCGGTCGCCATCGAGATGGCGCTGCAGGCTGCGCGCGGCAGCGTCTGGGCCATCGAGCGCGAGGCGGACGCCCTGGCGCTTCTGGAGCAGAACCGCGCCGCCTTCGGCGCGGAAAACCTGCGCCTCGTCTCCGGCAGCGCGCCGGAGGCCTGCCGCGAGCTGCCCGCGCCGACGCACGCCTTCCTCGGCGGCACCGGCGGGCAGGTGCGCGAGATCTTACAGCTGCTGCTCGAAAAAAATCCGCACGTGCGCATCGTGGCGACGGCCGTCACGCTCGAATCTGCTGCCGCGCTGACGGCGTGCATGCGGGAATTCGAGTTCTGCGAATGCGTTTCGCTGTCCATCGCCAAAGCCCGCGCGGCGGGGCCCTATCACCTGATGGCCGGACAGAACCCCATCTACATCTTTACGCTGCAGAATGGAGGAAACACGCCTTGAGATGGTCCCTTTTCGCCCTTTTGATCGGCTTCGGCATCGATCTTATCGTGGGCGACCCGCATGGGATGCCGCACCCCGTCGTCGGGATCGGCAAGCTGATCTCGCTGCTCGAGCGGCGG